>Ga0187801_10000468_pt1 | contig 11170 bp, 4 predicted proteins | sample NC_wetland_sal_i_10_FD_132465 | JGI IMG/M metagenome (GOLD analysis project Ga0187801, IMG submission 132465) | Wetland sediment microbial communities from Neuse River Estuary, North Carolina, USA - Control_1 | ecosystem: Environmental > Aquatic > Freshwater > Wetlands > Sediment | place: USA...
CCGGACGTCTTCAATATTCTGTTGCAGGTATTTGAGGACGGGCAGTTGACAGATGGATTGGGGAACACGGTCGATTTCAGGAACACCATCATTATCATGACTTCCAACCTGGGCGCCAGGCATTTGCAGAAGCGCACGGGCATCGGTTTTGCGTCTGGCGCGGATGAAGCTGGACAGAAAACGATGGAAGAAATGGTGATGAACGAAGTCAAGCGGGCGTTCAATCCGGAGTTTCTGAACCGGCTGGACGAAGTGATTATCTTCAACCCGCTCGGCGATGAAGACCTGCTCCGCATTATTGATTTGCTGGTGGGCCAGATGAACGACACGCTGATTCACCGGCAGGTGCAGGTGGTTCTTTCGCCGGAAGCACGGCAGTGGATACTCGAGAAAACGTGCGCGGACCGCAACTATGGGGCGCGGCCGCTGCGCAGGGCTTTGCAGAAGTACGTAGAAGACCCGCTCTCCGAGGCCCTCATTCAGGGCGGAATACAAAGGCCGGCGACGCTCCAGATTTACGTCGCAGGGGAAGGCCTGTCATTCCGGCCCGTGGGTGAGGCAACCCCGGTCGTCCACTAGCGAATCTGACACAACGCACGGCCGGCCCTTACCTGGTCCGGCGGGAGAAGAACATTTTGAGTTTGGGGGGCGCGGCCTTGAAGAGGTCATCGGCCGCTCACAGCAGAGTTTGTTCGTCGTTGGGGATTTTTCCGGCCCGCGTCACGATGTGGATCGCGATGGTGTTTCTGTTCGCGGCCGCCTCACCCGCCGCGAGAACCGAAGATTCCCATGCGGCTGCTTCCGCTTCTTCATCCACTGTTCTTTTCGCCGCTTCCATTGATCCCAACACCCTCGATGACGTTATCGAAGACGATACGTCGGCCGATCCACAATCGGGAACTCCCGAAAAGCAGTACATCATCGAGCGTATCGATTTTCTGGGGAACCGCCGGATTCGCAGCGACACCTTGAAGGCGCGTATTTTTAGCCGTGAAGGCGACCCCTATAACGAGGAGACGCTGCGCCGCGATTTTCAGGCGCTTTGGAACACGCAATTTTTCGAAGACGTGAAACTGCGCGTCGAAGATTCCGCCAAGCGGCCCGACGGCAAAATCATCATCTTTGAGGTCAAGGAGCGTCCGCAGATCCGCCGCATCCGCTACGACGGCATCCACTCCATTTCCGAATCGGATATTCTCGATCGCTTCAAGGAGCGCAAGGTCGGCCTCAGCGTCGAGAGCCAGTTTGACCCCACGAAAATCAAAAAAGCGGAAGTCGTGCTGAAGGAACTTCTCGGCGAGCACGGACGCCAGTTCGCCAAGGTGACGCCGCAGTACGAGCGCATCGCCTCGAGCAACGCTGTCATTCTCGTGTTCAAGGTGGATGAAGGGCCGAAGGTCAAGGTGGGCAAGATCAAGTTTACGGGAAACCACGCCTTCAGCGACCGCAAAATCATCCGCGCCATGCACCACGACCGGCCCTACGGCATTCCCCTGTATTTCTGGGACATCCCCGTGATGTCCAAGACCTACGATCGCTCAAAATTAAGCGAGGACCTCGAAGTCGGCATCCGCGGCCTCTATCGCGACAACGGTTATTTCAAAGTCTCCGTCGGCGATCCCATCCTCGAAAACGTCGACACCGTAAGCAACCGCCTGGGGGTTCCGCTGGTCGCTGGGAAATCCCACGGCAAGGCCGTGAACATCACCATCCCCATCGAAGAAGGCGACCGCTTCAGGATGGGCACGCTGAAGATTGTCAGCGCCGATCCGGACAAGGCCTTGTCGCTGAAGGTCGATGCATTGAAGGGAGCCTTCCCGCTCAAACAGGGAGACATCTTCTCCACCGAAAAAGTCCGTAAGGCTCTGGAAACCTACGGGAAGATTTACGGCGAGTACGGCTTCATCGATTTCACTCCTGAACCTGACACCGAAGTGGACGACGCCAACAAAGTCATCAATCTCACGTTGCGGTTCGACGAGCAGAAACAGTATTACGTCCGGCGTATTGATTTCAGCGGGAACACCACCACCCGCGACAAAGTCATCCGCCGCGAGTTGCTGATCGACGAGGGCCAGCTCTTCAACAAACGCTTGTGGGAATTGAGCATTCTCCGGCTGAATCAGTTGAACTATTTCGACAAGATCGAAGAAGACAAGGCCGCGGAACTCAAGCGCAACACCAAAGACGGCACCGTCGACATCAATCTCAAGCTCAAGGAAAAAGGCAAACAGTCCATCGGTTTGCAGGGCGGGGTCAGCGGCCTTGCGGGGAGTTTCGTCGGCCTGACCTACCAGACCAACAATTTCCTGGGTCTCGGCGAGACGCTCACCTTCAGCGCACAGTTCGGCGATTTGTCGCGCACTTTCATGTTCGGGTTCACCGAGCCGTACTTGTTTGATCGGCCGATCTCCTCCGGATTCACCGTCTTTTCCAGCCGCTACAATTTCGATCAGGCCCGCCAGGAGGCTTTGCTGTTCGGGACCTCCGTCAGCCTGAATCCTCAATACATCCAGGACTACACGCAGAACAGCGAGGGTTTCACGGTTTTCGCGAGCTACCCGATCCGCCGCTTTTCGTTCACTCGTGTAGCCCTGAACTACGGACTGACGCGCACCAATATTTCTTCGTTTAACCAGGCTTCCACGCTGCTATTCGAATCGCTCCAGTTCCGCAGCTTGACCGGTCCCAACGCGCTCGATGGAATCATCTCCAGCACCATAACTCCCTCGGTCACCTACAACACGATCAACAACCCCATCAATCCCACCAAGGGCAAGAGTTTCTTTTACTCCGTGGCCGTCTCCGGGCTGGGCGGAAACGTGAACACGATTACCAACGTGTTCGACTTTAAGTACTTTCACCCCGTTCAAAAGCGGCACAATGTCATCGGCTTCCATTTCAACGTAGCTCACACCACGGGCTATGCGGGCAATGAAGTCCCTCCGTTCAGCCGCTTTTACATGGGCGGGGAAGGCGACCTGCGCGGATTCGACATTCGCTCCATCTCGCCGGTCACGTTCATTCCCGAGTTGGTGGATTTGCCCGTGAGCTACCACGATTCCACTGCCGGCGGGACGTTGCGATCATTCACCGTCCCGGTTCTCGAGTACGTCGCGACGCTGCCAGGAGCGGACCTTCAGTCCTACACCAATTTTGAATACCGCATCCCGATTGCCGGGCCGGTGACCGCTGCCCTTTTCGCGGACATAGGTACGGATGGAATTTTGCGCCGCACGGCGCTGCAACTGAATGAGCCGGGATTTGTGAGCCTGACCAGTCCGGGACAATTTCCTCTAGCCGCACAACCGCCGCCCCTGGGCGACAACTTGACCCGCCAGTTGGCCATTGCAGGAGGAACAAACTTCCGGCCGCGGGCCTCGACAGGAATCGAATTTGTCGTGCAGTTGCCGATCATTCAGGCGCCTTTTCGAATCTATTACGCGTACAACGTGAACCGTTTGCACTCGCAGATTTTTGCCAAGAGCCCGTACATCGATCCGAGCGAACTGGCTTCGTTGAAATCGGAGTTTGATCCGATAACGTACAACGAAATCCTTCAACAATTGACGTTCCCTCCGGGTTCGCTGAATTATTTTGAGCCGCGGACGACGTTCCGGTTCACGGTGAGCAGAACGTTCTGATGGCGGGCTTGGGGCGGGCGTGTCGATAAGGTCTTGGGAACAGAGTTTTTTTGGAAATGGTAACGCAAGCGCCGGCGGACGCTCCGCCCGGCGTCATTTCGTGGGGGGAATCGTGGGAATGAGGTTGCGAAAAATCGCAGGCTTTCTCGGGCTGCTTTTCCTGCTGCCTGGGCTGCTTTCTTTGAACGGCTGCGGAGGCGGCAGCGGGGCGAACGTCGTCACCATTACGCTGACCTCCTCTGTCGGAAACGTCCTCATTCTTGGCCAGTCCACTACGCTCACCGCTACGGTCAGCGGCACGACAAACACGAATGTGAACTGGGGCGTCTGCACCTATACCATCACTCCGGTCGGCAGTTCGACTCCGAACAAGGCCGTCAATTGCCCCACCGACGGCTCCTTTGGCACGCTTTCCAACGAGCAGGCCACCGGCACCGCCACCTACCTCGCGCCGACCAAGCTTCCCGATCAAACCACGTTTCCGGGTCTTCAACTCATATTCACCGCGACGTCGCAGGCCAACACCGGCAAGAGCGCCACGGTTACCATTACCTTGACTTCGGGGATTGCCGTGAGCATGACCCCCGTCACCGCGACCGTACCGACGCAAGAATCGCAAGCGTTCATCGTCACGCTGGATAACGACTTACAGTCGAAGGGCGTCACCTGGCTCATCACGCAAAGCACCCCCACCTCCACCACGCCCATTTATCAGCTTCCGAGCTGCAGCCCCGGCTGCGGCACGATTACCCCAAATCCTGTCGATCCCATCCACCAAGCCACCTATACCGCGCCGTCCAGCGTCCCTACCAGTACGTCAGTCACCACCACGCCCGCGGATGTCACCATTGTGGCTACCGCTGTGTCGGACAATTCCTGCTCCGGTTGTATTGCCGAGGGAACCATCACCATCATTCAAGGCGGCCCCATCAATTTCACGGGTATCTCTCCCACCATTGCTCCGCAAGGCGCCTTCTATTGGGACATTTATCTTTCCGCTCCCAATATGTCTTCTTCGACGCAGGTCGCGCTGAACTCCCTAGACAGCAATGGCAACGTCGTAAGTACGATTCCGCTGAATTCTCAAAATACGAGTTTCGCTCAGGTGAAGGTGCTGTTCCCAATCCCCACATCGACCACTCCCTCCCCGGCATCCACGGGCGCACGTTTGCGCCTGTTTGCTCCGGCCTTGGCGAGCACCGGGGCGTACTCCATCACTCTTTCCGATGCGGGCGAACCTGTAACCGCTTCCAATCCTCAAAGCGCCTACACATTTAATGTCCTGCCGGTCCGCCCGACTTCGACGGCCACGGTGCCTGACGACGTCGTGCAAGGCGCGCTCGCGCAATCGACAAGCGTGATTGTGGACGGAGGTTATTTCGGTGCTCTCGGCAATCTTGCTGGCGTTTCCTTCCAGGGCGGTACCATCGCGCAGAATTCGAACAATCCCTCCAGCGCCCGCCAATTGAACACCTTATTGAGTACGAGCCAGATCAATTCCGTGGGACCCGGCCTGTATCCGCTCTCCGTATCTCGAAAGAGTTCGGCTGGCCCCGCTCCTGCACAAAACAATCCCTCCGTCACCAATATCGCCGTTTTCCCGGACTATTCCACCAACCCACCCGTGTTAGTACCGCAGCCGGCGCCAATCTCTGCGGGCATCAATCCAAGCGCCATCGGCATTGACACAAACTTGGGCGTGGTCGTGGTCGCGGAGACGGGATCGAATCAAATTCAGTTTTATCAGATCATTCCTGCGACCAGCACGACCACGGAAATGCTCACACCGATCGACGGGTCCGGCAATCCCTGTGCGAGCTCCTGTCCGATAGTAAGTACCCCGCAGGCTCCGCTCAACATTCCTACGGGCCTCTCGGTGAACAGCACCAATCACACCGTCGCGGTGGTGAACTACGGATCGCAGTCGGTGCAGAACGGTAATGTTGTCCTCACTGGCCAGAGCGTGAGCGTGTTCCCAATACCTGTTCCCGGAGCTGCCGCACAGAACCCGGCGCCCGGGACTCCGTTTAGCATCGATCTTACTGGGGCTTATCAAGGCGCGTTCGCAGGAAGCACGAATCCGGTTCCGATGCCTTATTCGATTGGGGTGGATCCGGATTCGAATCTCGGGCTTGTGGCTTACTCTTCGACGTCCGCGTTCACCTTCGCCAACATCGGAATAGTGGTCAATTTGAACCCCGCTTCCGGAACCAATCCCTATGGGTGCCCGCTAGCGAATTCGATTTCGGGCGGAAGTGCGACAGGGCAATGCCTCTATTCCCAAGTGACGATGAACACAGGTGCGTATCCTCACGTTGCCGTGGCCCCGCACAACCATATCGCCTACGTGGCGCCGGGAGGTTCGGGAGCGGTGCTCGGGGTGGATGTCACGGCGAAATCGACTGCCACGCAAATTGCGAACGCTTCGTTAACGGCCGGAATCGTCACGGTGACAACTTCAACGGCTCATGGACTGATTCCTGGCAATGCCGGGACTGTGTTGATCACCGGACTGGTCAGCTCGAACTCAGCCGTGGATTTCAACGGAGTCTTTACCGTCGTCGTCACGAGCAACATGACGTTCACTTACGCCTTGAATTCCACGGTCACCGCCACGGCAACGGGGGGTACGGTGCCGGCCGAGGTCTTCTATGGCACGCCCACCCTGCAGTTCGCCATCTCCAACACCACGCAAGGAATCTCGATTAACCCCATTACGCAAACCGCGGCTCTTGCCGATGCAGACGCTCTTGGCACGAGCGGTGGGGCTCAAATCGATTTGCTCAGCGCTCTGGACCAGTCTGTCAGTTCGATCGTGTTCACCGCGAATTGTACTGCTTTTAGTACGCCGCAGCCTTGCCAGCAGGCGCCGGAGTTGCTCGCCACGACGGAGGTTGCGTGGCAGCCCTACACGAATTCGGTGGTCTCCTACAACCCGCAGCAAGAGCAAGTATCGGTTTCCGATCCGAACAGCCGCCAGAGAGAAGCGCTTATCAGCGTCACGGGACCGAGCGCGGTGGCCTTCCCTGTTTCCAACGGTACGACCGGAACGCTGACACTTTGGGGCGGACTGGCTGTTGATCCGGCGACCAATCACGCTTTTGTTCTGGAAGCGGGAAGCGGTCCGCAGCAGGCCGGGCAGATCGAGATCATCAATCTTGGACCCAGTTCCACGAACAACATCAAGCCAACGCAAATCACTGAGCTCATCGTCCCCGGCACCTCGCCGTTTACTTTAGGGGGCATTCCGAACGCACTCGTTCCGCAGGCCACTCTCACCTCGACTTCGGACCTGGCGGGGGTGCGGATTCTTGGTTCGGGATTTGTAGCTCCCGTGGTTGTGCGCCTGGACGGCATCTCCATCACCGGGCCAAATTTCCCCACCGGGCAGGTCAACGTGGTCAGTCCTCGCGAGGTCGATGTTACGATTCCTGCCGCGTTCCTCTCCGGGCCGCATCTTTACTCCGTGGATTTGACTAGCTCCGTCAACGGGAGCAACGTGCAATCGAACACCACGAATTTCTTCGTCGTTCAGGCGGTCGACGTGAGCCAGGTGTGCGCTGGCAACAATGTGCAGCCGTCCGGTGTCGCCATTGCTGACCAGCTCGCCAATGGCGCGTTCGCGCCCATTGCCGTGGTGACCAACACCGGCTGCAACAGTATTTCCGTGATTGACATAAATCCCACCATCACCACGAATGGCGTGACCATGCCCAATCCTACGTTCGGCACCGTGCGAAGCACGGTAAGCGTGGGCTCATCGCCTCAGGGCATTGCCATCAGCCAGATCTTGGGCTTGGCGGTTGTCGCGAACAATGGAGACGGCACCGCCTCGATTATCAATCTCACCCAGAATCCGCCGTCTGCGATTGTTCCAGCCGTCTCAACTGGCACAAGTCCCATCGGCGTGGCCATCGATGACGAACTGGGCGCGGCGGTCGTCGCGAATAACGCCTCCAACACCGTCTCCGAAATTAATATCGGTTCGCTGTTTCCCCCCGCCGGCACCGCGGCACCCACGAGCTTGACTGCCACAAGCATCGGAGGCATCCAGCAGCCGATCGCGGTGGCTATTGATCCCGACCGGGGAACAAACAATCAAGGAATGGCCATCGTCACGGCGCTTGAGCTCATCAGTGGTGCCGCGCCTTCTGGGGCCCTTGCCGTCGTGGACATCGGCCTCGCGGCTCCCACGTTGAGCACGACTGTTTCCAGCGGTTCGGTGACCGCCACGCCCACTGGCATCGTCTTCGACCCGACCGTGGCCACAGGGACGCAAAACCCCGGCGAGTTCTACGCCAATTCCAGCGGAGCGAACGTCATTACCACGTTCAATCCGGACGACGGCTCCAGCAGCAACGTGAGCGTGGGCATCAATCCCACTTCGCTTGCGCTCAACCCGGAGACGGGGGCCATTCTGACCGCCAATTCCGCGAGCAACACCATATCCATCGTGGACTCGGTCTCGAATCCTTTTAAGACGCAGCACACGCTGGGCCTCCCCGGGTCACCAACGTTTGGCGTGGCCATTGACGCCTTCACGAACTTGGGCGTCATCGTGGATCAGGCGCACAGCCGGGTGTTCTTGTTCCCGATGCCGAATTGAGTCCGGGACGGAATTTGCAACAGGGTTTTCGCAGGGATGAGCCTTGAGGGAGAGGTTCTTTCTGATTGCGGGAGACGGCGAGCCTCGGATATACTCCCAAGTTTGCGATAGGAACAGGGAAACCGGTGGGGGAGCCGAAGTCTTTTAGATCTACATTGATTTAACCTCGTTTTGTCCCGGCACTGCCGGGGCGGACCACAACAAGGAGATTAAAGTGAATTGCAGAATGTTGACCGCACTGCGGTCGCACAGTATGACGATTCGGGCTGCCGCCCTTTTGGCCGCTTGCGTTTTGTGCGCAGCGGCCGCCGGCGCGCAGGCAACGCCCGCGGCCGGCTCTTCCGCTTCGGGGAAGGTCGCCGTCATTGCTATCCGCCAGGCCATCATTGCCACGGCCGAAGGGAAGCTGGCCTCGGCCGAGTTGCAGTCGCAGTTTGCTCCCCGCCAGACGGAACTCGAAAACCTGACCAAGCAGATCAATGATCTCCAGCAGCGGCTGAGCGCGGGGCAGGGCAAATTGAGTTCGGAAGAAGAGGGGCGCTTGACGACGCAAGGGCAAAAATTGACGCAGCAGCTCGATCGCAAGCGCAATGAGTTCCAGGAGGATTTGAATTCCGCGCAGGGCGAAGTGTTCGACCGCATCGGGCGGAAAATGGTGGATGTGCTCGACCGCTACTCGCGCGAAAACGGCTACTCGGTGGTCCTCGACACCTCTTCGCAGGGCTCGCCGATTCTCTACTTCTCTAACCAAATCGACATCACGCAGGACATCATCCGTTTGTACGATCAAGCGTACCCAGTCAAAGCCGGAGCAAGTGCAAGCCAGCCCAAGCCTGCGGCGCAGAAGCCAGCAGCACCTGCGACTCCGCCGCCTGGCTCGAAGCCCTAATTACACTGGCTTCGCCGAATCACATTTTCGACAGTTGCGAGACGCCCTCGACACGTTCGGGGGCGTTTCCTTTGCGGGGCGGGATTGCAGCCAGGAGAAGAAGATTGCAGTCGAGTTTGCCCTTGGATTAAGCTGCGTTCCGCCACACAGGATGTTCACAAACAAGTCTGAGGAGGGAAGAACATGCCACAAAGAGCCATGATCAGAATCGCCGTTGGAGCGGTGCTTGCGTTTGGCGCGCTCGCGAGCTCGCTCGCCCAGATGCCCAATCCCTATGGTTTGCCGATCAGCCTGGAGAACGCGAAAAAAATCGCCGCTCCAGCGATCGCGGAAGCCACGAAAAATAACTGGTCCATGGCCGTGGCGATCGTCGATCCCGCCGGCAATCTCATTTATTACGAGAAGATGGACAACACACAGCTTGGCAGCGCCAACGTCGCCATCGATAAGGCTCGCTCCGCAGCTCTCTTCAAGAGGCCGACCAAGGCCCTTCAGGACGCTCTTGCCGCGGGCGGGGAAGGCTTGAGGATTCTGCGCATCCAAGGAGCTGTGCCGGTCGAAGGTGGCATTCCCATCGTGATGGACGGCAAAATTGTGGGTGCCATCGGGGTGTCCGGCGGCGCCAGCTCTCAAGACGCGCAGTGCGCCAAAGCCGCCGTCGATAGCTTGACGATGAAGTAGCTGGTACCGACTGCTCTAAGACTGCCGAATCCGGCGAAGCCAACTCGTCTTAGACTCGCCAGCTATTGAAGGTCGCCAGGCACATCCATTCTTAACGGGCCACTCCTGTGGCTGCCTGCACAGTTGCGCCTGAATCATCGTTCGCGCCTCCATTCGCACCACTCTTCTTTGTGATGTCCCTCACGCCCGTGTGTGACCCACGTGCTCGCCGCCGCACAGCGATCGTGCCAGCGTTGCTCCCAGTGGAGGTGTCCCATGGCGACGAAGGTTGCGGACCTGGCTGGGCCGGGGATTGGGAACTACACGGACATTGAAAAAATCCTGCCGCGAGATTACAACAGCATACTCACCCGCCGAGAAACTCAGAAAGCCATCTTCGCGCTGAAGCGATTCATCGAAGACAATCTGTGCAAGGAACTGAACCTCATCATGGTCACCGTGCCGCTCATCGTGGATGCCGGCAGCGGCGTCAACGACATGCTGGACCGGGACGGTTCGCGGACGCCCATTCAATTTCATATCTTGAATGACCACGACGAGCATCCGGTGGACGCCCAGATCGTGCAAGCCGCCACGAAGTGGAAGAGGCTGGCGCTCAAGCAGTTCAACATGCACATGGGCGAAGGGCTCTGCACGGACATGCGCGCCGTGCGAAAGGATTATTTCTTGGACCACGATCACAGCTGCTACGTGGACCAGTGGGACTGGGAAAAGGTTATTTCACCCGAGCAGCGGAATCTGGAATTCCTGAAGGAGACAGTGAGCAGGATTTGGAAGGTCCTCGTGGAAGCGGAGCGCTACGCGCAGGAATTGTTCCCGGAGTTGCGGTCCAAGAAGGTTCCGAACCTGCCCGAAAAGCTGACCTTCCTGCATGCCGAGGATCTGTTGCGCGAGTATCCGGAGTTGCCGAGAAAGGCGCGCGAAACTGCCATCCTCCAGGAGTATCCGGCGTTGTTCATCGTGGGCATCGGATACCCGCTGGCCGACGGCTATCCCCACGAGATGCGTGCGGCCGATTACGACGATTGGGTGACCGAGACCAAAAGCTCTCACGGAAGTCCTAGACACGGCTTGAACGGGGACATCCTCGTGTGGAATCACGTCACGGCACGAAGGCACGAGCTGAGCTCCATGGGCATCCGCGTGAACGCAGAAGCGCTTCGCAAGCAACTGGAGATGTCTCGCTTGACGGAATTCCTGAGGTATCCGTACCACCAGGCTATCTTGAAGAATGAGATTCCACTGAGCATCGGAGGAGGCATCGGCCAGTCCCGCACGCTGATGCTTTTGTTGCGGAAGGCCCACCTCGGCGAAGTTACCGTGAGCGTTTGGCCGCAGATTCTCAAAGAC
>Ga0187801_10000469_pt1 | contig 11159 bp, 12 predicted proteins | sample NC_wetland_sal_i_10_FD_132465 | JGI IMG/M metagenome (GOLD analysis project Ga0187801, IMG submission 132465) | Wetland sediment microbial communities from Neuse River Estuary, North Carolina, USA - Control_1 | ecosystem: Environmental > Aquatic > Freshwater > Wetlands > Sediment | place: USA...
CCGGGAGATTCGAGAAGGATGACAAGGACCTGAAACGGCTGGATTTGCAGCTTGATCTTGCGGCCTGCTTTATATAGCTCTCCGGCCCGCAGGTGTACCTCGTAAGCGTCAAAACGCGCGACCTGAATGGGCTGGCTCTGCTGGTGCATGGCGAGTGGCTCAGTTTGGCCGACAAATATACCACTGGCGTGCCAAATTCAGCTTTGCGTTCCGTCAAGTCCATTTTCCCTAAGGGACTTGGCGGTTCACCTGAAGTTGGCTTGCGGTTCACCTCCTGTGCATTGTGCTCTTTGGCAGAATGCGCGAGAGTGCACAGCATTGCAGCGTGCTTCTCAGGCGAAGCAAGTTCGAAGCCGGACAGCACGAGCGGCTCCGAGGAGCCCAGATCGAAAGAGGAGGTCCCCATGAAAAAGCAGATTTTCAGAATGACAGGCATTTTGGTGCTGGCGATTATGGCAGCGGCCCAAGTGGCAAGGGCCCAGCAAGCGGTCATCGTCAATGTTCCTTTCGACTTCACGGCAGGCGACACAAAACTTCCGGCAGGTGAGTATAAGGTCGGGAACGCGGGCAATGGCAGTCCAGTGCTGCTGATGATTGCCCGAGTGGACCGCAGCGAAGCAATCCTTGTTGCCTCGAACCCCGCACAGACGAACAAGGCGCAACTGGATTCGAAGCTAGTCTTCCATAAGTATGGCGACCGCTATTTTCTGGCGCAGGTCTGGACCGCCGGTTCCGACCGCGGCAGGGAACTCATGAAGTCATCCGCGGAAAAGGAAATCGCGCTGTCCGCACGGAACGACAAGCCTGAGCAGATCACGCTTGTCGCCAGCCTGGTCTCCCCCAAGTAGTACACGCCCCTCCAAGCGCCCCCAGCGCAAACGCACGGGAATCCGGGGACACCCCGCCCCGGATTCCCGTTTTTCTATGTCGGATCAAAGCCGCGAAGAGAATTCCCGGTCATTCGTAACGCAGGGCAACCATGGGATCGACGCGCATCGCACGACGGGTCGGTATGTAACAAGCGAGCAGCGTGACAATCGCCATCAAGCCCGCCACGCCCAGATACGTCAACGGATCCACCGGCCTCACTCCATACAGTTCGCTCGCCAGGAATTGCGTCACGCCAATCGCGGCAGCCAGCCCGAGCGCCAAGCCCACACCCGCCAGTAGCAGGCCTTCTTTCATCACCAGCCACAGCACGTCCTGACGCTGCGCTCCGAGCGCCACGCGGATTCCAATTTCCCGCGTGCGCTTGGACACTAGAAACGCAAGCACGCCGTAAATCCCGATCAGGCCCAGGACAAGTGCCAAACCCGCAAACGCCACAAACAGCAACGTGGTGGAGGCCGGCGTCGACACCGCTTCGGAGACAACCTCGTCCATGCTCCTCACTTCACTCACGGCTGCCTCCGGGTTTAGCGCAGCTACGCTTGTGCTCAATTGGCGGGCCAAGTTCGATTCGTCGCTGGGCGTGCGTATCGCAAGCGTCATCTCGGCAGGCACACGCTTGTCTTCCAGGGTGGCAGTGGGATTGTACGGAACGTATACGACACCATCGATCCAGTTCGGCACATTTCGCTGGAGATCGTAGGCGCGAACATCGGGAATGACGCCGACAATCGTGCGCCAATTGCTGTCATTCAGAAGCCGAATGTGCTTTCCAAGGGCGCTTTCTTTGGGCCAGAACCGCCGCGCGGTTTCCGCGGTGATGACGGCCACAGGCTCCCCCGAAACATCGCTTTCCAGGAAGCCCCTACCCCAGCGCAGGGGAATTTGCATCACTTGAAAATAATCGGGCGTCACGATGTTCAGCCAGAACAGTGGCGCCGTCTGACCAGTTGCAACGACGTAGCCCTCGACGTCCACGCTGCGCTTGCTCACTCTTCCTCCCAACGGAAGCGTATTAATCAGCGCGGCTCCGCTGGTACCGGGAAACCCGCGGACCTGATCGAGCAGGTTACGATAGAAGGCGATGCACCTCGCTGCATCGCTGCAGAACGATTGATTGGGAGTGATTCGCGCCGTCAGGATATGCTCGCGGCCAAAACCGGGATTCACGTGCGAAAGCGCCGAAAAGCTGCGGATGAGAAGCCCCGCGGCAATGACCAGCAACACTGCGAATGCAATTTCGGCCACGACAAGCCCGCCGCGCAGCCGCTGAGACACGACCATTCCCGCTCCCCGCGAGCCCGACTTCAGAGTTTCGGCCAGCGCCGCGCGCGACGATTGCAAGGCCGGAGCCAGACCGAAGAGGAACCCCGTCAAAATCGCGATGCCCGCTGTAAAAACCAAGACGCGCCAATCCATGTGAACTTCCATCAATCGTGGCGTGTCCGCGGGAAGAAGGGTTTTCAGCAGCGAGAGCCCCCTAGTGGCGAGAAGCAATCCCAAAAGGCCGCCCGCGAGAGCCAGCAACACGCTTTCGGTGAGAAGCTGTCTGATAATTCGTCCGCGCCCCGCGCCCAGAGCAAATCGAATCCCGATCTCCTTCTCACGAGTCGCGGCGCGCGAAAGCGTCAGGTTGGCCACGTTGGAGCACGCGATCATCAAAATCATCGCGACCGCTCCCAAGAGCATCAGCAGCCGCGTCCGCACTTCGGCCACCATGCCGTTTTGCAACCTAACGACGCTGACGTCGGCGTTCCAGCTTGCGGGCATCGTCCAGGGAAACAATTGAAAGACGCGCGACTGAAAGACGCGAGTCTCGGCACGGGCCTGCTCGAGCGTGGCACCCGATCGGAGGCGTCCAATCACCGGCATGAAGTCGCCCGCCCAGTAGGCCACGGTGTTTCGTGGATCGTTGTCGAGCGGCACCCAGACTTGCGTCTTTGTCGAAGGGAAGCGAAAATCAGCGGGCATGACGCCAACAACTTCGCGGCTGACCCCCTCGAGCTCGACCGCGTGGCCGATGATGGTTGCGTCGCCCGCGAATCGTTCCTGCCAAAACGAATGGCTCAGGATTACGTAGCCGTTGCGCGCCGGAAGATCTTCCCCGCGATCAAAGGTCCGTCCGAGTTCCGCCCGAGCACCGAGAACGGAGAAAAGTTCGGCGGACACCAGCGTCGCGGTCAGGTGTACAGGTTCGCCGCGGCCGGTGAGATTGAATTCGTGTCCCTCGAAATATGCTGCCACGTCCATCGTGCGCAGCTCGTTGCGCATGGCTACAAACGCGCCTTTCGGATAGGTTCCGGTGATGCTCACGAGTTGTTCGGGCTTGCTATACGGCAGGGGAACCAGGAGGACGGCGTTCACCAAACTAAAGATGGCCGTGTTGGCGCCGATGCCGAGCGCCAGGGTGATCACGGCAACCGCCGTGAATCCTCGGGACTTTCGCAAACTCCGTGCGCCATATCGCAAATCCTGGGAAAAGGTTTCGAAGAAACTCAGGCCGCGTGCCTCGCGGCACTCTTCTTTGGCTCGCTCGATTCCTCCAAACTCCAGCCGCGCTCGCCGCATGGCCTCTTCGCGTGCCATGCCGCCCCGCATCAAATCTTCCGTGTACGCCTCAATGTGGAAGCGCAGCTCCGCATCCATCTCGTTTTCCATGCGCGTGCGCCCCAGCATCGCTCGCAGCCAAGAATGGATTCGCGTCCACAGCCTCATACTTCCTCCGGCTTCGTCCCCAGGATTCCGGCGATCACGTCGGCCATGCGGTTCCAGTTTTCCGCTTCGGCTTGCAACCGGCGCTTTCCTACCGCGGTGAGGCGGTAGTACTTGGCCTTACGCTTGTTTTCCGATTCGCCCCATTCGCTGGTGATCCATCCCTGATGTTCCAGCCGGTAGAGCGCCGGGTACAGCGAGCCTTGTTGAATCTCCAGGCGATCTTTCGAAATCTGCTGGATGCGCAGCAGAATCCCGTAGCCGTGCAGCGGCCCCAGCGAAACGGCCTTGAGGATCAGCATGTCGAGCGTGCCTTGCAGAAGGTCGAGTTGTTTGTCCACGGCCGCGTTCTCTCCTAGATAGACTAGGAATATACATCTGCTCTCCTAGATTGTCAAGGAGAAGCGATCTCAAGACATGAAGCTGCCAGGCGCGGTGGCCCTCCCATGCTGCCGTGGGCTCTCAAAGAGTCGCTTCCACGCAGAAACGCCGCTTGTCAGCCCCGTACTTCCTGCATAGACTCTTTTCGCGGCAGACCGCCGATTCAACAGGCCATACGAATGAGTCAGGAAGATCTTCCAAGCGCTGGAGACCGCTTTCCCCCGACACGCCGCTCGGTCATCGAGGCTGTTCGCAGCATCGACGCCGAGGAGCGAGAGCTGGCGCTGGCGGCGCTGTGCGCGGCGTACTGGAAACCCATCTACAAGTACATCCGCTTGCGGTGGAAACGTCCGGCGGAGGAAGCGCAGGACTTGACGCAGGGATTTTTCCTGGAGTTGCTGGAACGCGAGCTGTTGGAAAAATTCGAACCTGCGAAAAGCCGTCTGCGCACCTACCTGCGTGTCTGCGTGGACAGCATGGTGATGAACGCGGAGAAAGCCGCGAAGCGGCAGAAACGCGGAGGAAACCTGCCGCATGTGGCGCTCGATTTTGCGGGCGCCGAGGAAGAATTGGGCGGGGCCGTGATGGATCCCGCGGCCATCGCCTCTCCCGATTCACTGGAACAATTCTTCGAAAAGGAATGGGTGCGCAGCCTCTTTGCCCTGGCCGTGGAGGACCTGCGCGAGCTTTGCGCGGCGCGCGAACGCGAACGCACCTTTCTTCTTTTTGAGGCTTACGATCTCGAGGGCAACGAAAAGGTCTCCTACGACCAACTGGCGAAAGACTACGGCATTCCCATCACCGACGTGACGAACGCGCTCGCCTGGGCCCGCCGCGAATTCCGCAAAATCGCTCTCGAGCGCCTGCGCGAGCTCTGCGGCAGCGAAGAGGAATTTCAGCGCGAGGCGCGTGCCGCCTTCGGCTGGGATTCCAAATGAAGTTTCTTTCCGACCGCGCGCTGGAGCGCCTGCGCGACGCCGCGGAGCTCCCCGATCTTTCCGGAACGCGTTATCGTTTGCTCGAACGCGTCGCGCGCGGCGGCATGGGCGTCGTATATGCCGCGGAAGACGAAAACCTGCAGCGGCGGGTGGCGTTGAAAGTCCTCGATGTCCCCGGCTCCGATGGTGAACTGGCTAGCCGTCTGGTTCTGGAGGCGCGCGTCTTGGCGCGACTCGAACATCCCGGAATCGTTCCCGTCCACGATGTAGGGACGCTCGGCGATGGGCGGGTGTTCTACACCATGAAGTTTGTCGAGGGCCAGCGCCTCGACCGGTACATTGGGACGCTCGAGTCCGTCCCGGACCGCCTGCGCATCTTTCTCCGCATTTGCGATGCCGTCGGATTCGCCCACGCCCGCGGCGTCCTGCACCGCGATTTGAAGCCGGCAAACATCATGGTCGGTCCTTTCGGCGAAGTTCTGGTGATGGATTGGGGGCTCGCGAAAATTCTGCGGGGAAAGGCCGCGGCCGATTCGAATCCCGGCGATCCCGACGCCACCATCTTCAAAAAGGATAACCTGCATCCTGGGCATGACGGAGACACGGAGATTTCCGTCATCACCGGACACGGAACCGTCCTGGGCACTCCCGGCTACATGTCGCCGGAACAAGCGCGAGGAGACGTCGAGCACCTCGACGCGCGCAGCGATATTTTTTCTCTTGGCGCGCTGCTGCGGTTTCTGCTTTCGAATGATCCTGGGAAAGCTCACGCTGGCAAAAAATACCGGCTCGAAAAATCCCTCGAAGCCATCTGTTCGAAAGCCACTGCCACGGCTCTTGAGAATCGTTATCCCACCGTCCAGGAAATGGCCCTCGATGTTTCGAGGTACCTTGACGGCTTGGCCGTCGGCGCCCACCGTGAGTCTTTCCTCGAGAAAACCGCTCGTTTCTACCGGCGCTACCGCTTCTTTATCCTCTTGATTGCGGCCTACTTAGTCATGCGCGTGCTCATTTTGCTGTTTTTACACCGGTAGCGCTAAAGGATTTCGCCGATCCGTTGTATGGAACGGTAGACACAAAAAAAAATGGATCGCGGCGGAGGGACGTAATGAACAAAGTGTTGCTGGGGCTATTGCTGGGCGCAGTCTTGGGCGCGATCGATGGAGGAACGGCGTGGTTCACGCCGGCTGTTCGAACCATGATGGTTGGGATCGTTGTCGGATCGACGATCAAAGGCCTGATCGCGGGAGTCGCTGCGGGGATTTTTGCCCGCAAAGTGAATTCCGTCCCGCTCGGAATTCTGTTTGGACTCGCGGTGGGCTTCGTGCTCGCTTACGTCGTGGCCTACATGCAGCATGGCTACTACTTCGAAATCATTTTGCCCGGAAGCATCGTCGGGATGATCGTGGGCTACGCCACGCAAAAATATGGCGCTGCTCCCGCATCCGCCACAGCCAGGAGTTGAACCGTCATGGCACGCGCCAAGAGTGTGCAGAAAAAAACTAAAGAGGGGAAACCAACCATGTCACGAGTCATCCATTTTGAAATTCCGGCTTCGGATCCAGAGCGCGCTTCGAAGTTCTATCAGAAGCTTTTCGGCTGGAAGATCGAAAAGTGGCCAGGACCAATGGAGTACTGGATGGTGACCACGGGCGCCGATGGCGTACCGGGTATCAACGGCGGCCTGCTGCGGAATACGCAGGTCAAGACGACCACCAACACGATCGGCGTGGACTCTGTCGATAAGGCCATCGAAGCGGCGAAAAGCGCGGGCGGACAACTCGTGATGCCCAAGACTCCGATCCCGGGAGTCGGCTACTTCGCGTATTGCCTGGACACGGAAGGAAATCTCTTTGGAGTGATGCAAGCCGATCAAAATGCAAAGTGAGGGGATTTGAGCACGGGCGCGCTTTCGGCGGAGGACCCGATGAATCTCACGAAACCGGCGCTGGGACTTGCGGTTGGCGGATTCCTCGGTTTGCTCGACGGATTGAGCGGATTCTTCGAACCGTCGCTCGCGCCGGTGATGGGAAGCGTCATCACGTTCTCGCTTCTGAAAGGATTGTTGTCGGGAATGGCGACGGGATATGTTTCGCAGCGCGTGCATTCTCTGTCGCTGGGAATTTTGGCTGGAATTGCGATCGCTGCCATCCTGAGCCTGCTAGTGATTTTGCACGCAGGGATGGCTTTGTTCTGGGACATCATGCTGCCTGGGATGCTGCTCGGAGCCATTGTCGGCTTCACAACGCAGCGATTCGGGAGAAAGCAGGAAGCCGCGGCATCGCACTGACTTTGGATCTCGAGAAGTCATTTTTTTGCAGAGGTCCAGTTTTTAGAAGGAGAACGATCGATGAAAATTCTAGCGAAGTTCCTTGAAGTGATGGCGTTGAGCACCGCAATGCTGCCTCTTGCCCTGCATGCTGGAACCGGTGGCGCGGACGCGTTCGAAAAGCTCAAATCGCTGGCCGGCCACTGGGAAACCGACAAGTCCAACTCGGACAAAGCTACGCTGGATGTGGAACTCACCTCCGGCGGCACCGCAGTGCTGGAAAAATTTCGGATGGTCGAAAACGGCAAGCCGGTGGAAATGATCACGCTGTACTACCTCGACGGCGACCAGATCAAGCTGACGCACTACTGCATGGCGGGAAACCAGCCGACCATGCGCGGAACCTATGTGCCGGAGTCCAAAACTATCACCTTCGATATGGTGAGCATCTCGAATCTCAGGAACCCCGGCGACGGACACATGCACCATGCAGTCTACACGTTCATTGACAACGATCATTTCCAAACGACGTGGACATTTGAGAAGGACCAGAAGGACGCCTTCACCGAAAGCGTCACCTACGTTCGAACAAAATAGAAACAGGGCGTGGCTTTTTTCGGGCGGCGACTGCTCCGCGTGACGGTTCGAAACAGCAGAAACTGCGAGTGCGTCTGCTGCGCGGAATGCGATACAATTCCGGGATCGCAGTCCGCGAAAGAGATACGGAGGGAACCGTGAAAAGCATCATTCTGGCCATCGCTTTGTTGTTTGTGGCGGACACGTCGCAGACCTTGACACAAGAAGAAAGGGACCGCGCCGTCGCGGAATTGGAAGGATCGAAGAAAGCCTTCCTCGACGCGACGAAAGGGTTGTCCGCGGCGCAGTGGAACTTCAAGCCGGCCCCGGAGCGCTGGTCCGTGGCGGAGTGTTCGGAGCACATCGCCCTGTCGGAGGGATACATCTTCGGCCTGGTCAGCGAAAAGATCATGAAAGCCCCGGCGAATCCCGAGAAGCGCGAGGCCGCGAAGGGCAAAGACGAGTTGATCCTAAAAATGATGCAGGACCGGAGCCACAAAGCGACCGCGCCGGAACCTCTCGACCCCGCGAAGCATGGGCCCATGCCGGGGGCTGACTCGGTCAAACTTTTTCTCGACAACCGCGCGCATACCATCGAGTACGTGAAGACTACGCAGGACGATTTGCGCGATCATCTGTTTGACCATCCGGTTCCGGCGATCGGCACTCTGGACGGCTATCAATGGATCATGCTGATTTCCGGACACACGCGGAGGCATACCGCACAGATTCTGGAAGTGAAGGCGGACCCGAATTTTCCTAAGATGTAGGCGAGTGCAGGCCGAGGGAGTCTTCGAGCAGACAGTTCAGAGAGACGTGGGGCGGATGAAGTCATCCGCCCCATTTTCTTTTGTGACGCCTGCGGAATGGCGGACATCGAACCGGGTGTCGCATTCGAAGTCGACAGAGGGGGGAATGCTATGGGATTTGCGGCGTTTGCCGGGCAGAAGTACTTGAATCTCGAGACCTTCAAGAAAAACGGTACAGGTGTGAAGACGCCAGTATGGTTCGCGGAGGAGCCTTCAGCAAACCTCGATTCCCCTGAGGCAAAACTGTACATTTACACGATTGGTGCGTCCGGGAAAGTCAAGCGCGTACGAAACAATCCGCGCGTGAAGGTCGCGCCGTGCGACATGCGCGGCAATGTCCGGGGAGATTGGGTGGATGCTGAGGCGGAAATCTTGAGCGGCGAAGCGGCGGCACACGGGATGCAAATGCTCAACAACAAATATTTTCCGTGGAAACAGTTGTTGGGTTTCTTCGCGTCCTTCAGCAAGCGGGAGCGGACAGTGTTCGCCATCCGCCCAGCTTAAGTCTTGCCGGGCACGATGTTTCGGCCGATGTTGGCTTCAATGCGAAGCGCCGGCAGCTGGGTCCTGCTCGCAGTCGGCCCACCAGGAATGGGTGTGGCGCTCGATGTCGCTGTAGTGGAAGTACTCGCAGGAATTTCCTTTTCTTTGCCCGACCCATTGCGGCGGCTGGCCGTCGATGGGACAAACATTCTTTCTGGATTGGCTTTTGCCGCATCCCGCGAGAGTCAGAAAAATACCCAAGATCGCGAGGAGCAAAACTCTCCTGGCCAAGGAATTCTCCAAAGAAATCTACACGAACGCGGCAATGCCGGTGATGCGCTCGCCGATCACCAGCTTGTGAATGTCGTTCGTGCCCTCGTAGGTGTACACGCTCTCGAGATTGTTCATGTGGCGCATGATGCAGTAGTCGTCCACGATGCCGTTGGCGCCTAGAATATCTCGGGCCTTGCGTGCGGTTTCCAGTGCGATGCCGACGTTGTTCATCTTTAGCATCGAGATGTGCGAGGGATCGGCTTTGCCTTTGTCTTTCAACCGGCCCACGTGCAGCGCCAACAATTGGCCTTTGACGATTTCCGTGATCATCCAGGCTAACTTTTCCTGCACGAGCTGGTGAGAGGCGATGGGCTTGTTCGCAAACTGTTTCCGCGTTTTGGCGTATTGCAGCGCCGTGTCGTAACACGCCATTGCCGCGCCCAGCCCGCCCCAGCCGATGCCGTAGCGCGCCTGATTCAAGCAGCTCAGCGGGCCTTTCAGTCCCACTACGCCCGGCAGTAAATTCTCTTCGGGGATTTCGCAATCCGTGAACGCCAATCCCGACGTGACCGACGCGCGCAGGGACCACTTGCCGTGGACGTCCCAAGCCTTGAATCCGGGGGTCCCTTTTTCCACCAGAAAGCCGCGAACTTTGTCGTCATCGGCCTTGGCCCACACGACGGCAACGTCCGCGATCGATCCGCTGGTGATCCACATTTTTTCGCCGTTCAGGACGTACTTGCGGCCCTTTTTCACGGCACGGGTCAGCATTCCGCCTGGGTTCGAACCGAACTGCGGCTCCGTCAAGCCAAAGCAGCCAATGGCTTTTCCCTGTTGCAGAAGCGGCAGCCATTGGTCTTTTTGCGCGTCGCTCCCGTAGCTGTAGATCGGGTACATCACGAGTGCGCCCTGCACGGAAACGAAGCTGCGCAGCCCGGAATCGCCGCGCTCGAGTTCTTGCGTCATCAATCCGTAGGCGACGTTGGACATTCCCGCGCAGCCGTAGCCCTGCAGGTTCGCGCCGAAGAATCCCAGCTCTCCGAGCTGCGGGATCAAATGTTTAGGAAATGTCGCCTCGCGGCTGTGTTTTTCGATGATAGGAATAACTTCGTTCTCGACGAATTGCCGCGCCGTCTGCCGCACCAGCTTTTCTTCGTCATTCAATTGCGAATCGAAATCAATAAAGTCCACGCCGCCGTATCCGGCCATACTCGCTCCTTCACTAAGTGCACGGTAAAGTGTAGCAACGCGCCAGAATCGGCGGCAACCGCGGGGCGGATCTCGAGGAAGGCTCTGCTTATTGGTTTCCGGCAGCTTTGCGATTCTGGTTGCGATACTGGCGTGGAGGCATTCCGGTGAGCCTGCGAAATGCCGTCGTGAAGTGGCTCTGGTCGGAAAAGCCGCAACGGAGAGCAATCTCGGCGATGCTCAATTCCTGGCGGTCCAGCAGGGACTGTGCGCGAGCGACGCGCACGCGCCGCAAGTAGCTGCTGATGGTGCAGCCGAACCGCGAGTGGAATTGGCGGCAGACCTGAACGGGATGCCGGCCGGCGCACCGCGAGAGCTCCTGGAGAGTCAGGCGGCTGTTTTTGTGTTCGTGGAGCAATTCACGGACGCGACGCAACCACACCGGCGCAGGCCTCGAGGACGGCGCTGTGGCTTCTTCTCGGGCCATCAGGACTTCCAACAGCAAGCCTTCGACGGAGATTCTGGAAAAATCGTCTGCTTTCCGGAATTCGCGGTAGAGCTGGTTGCCCAGACTCGCTGCCACTTGCGGGGATATTTCGCCGGGGGCCCTGCGCGTGGAGTCGTGCTGGCGCGCCAGTTCGA
>Ga0187801_10000470_pt1 | contig 11153 bp, 8 predicted proteins | sample NC_wetland_sal_i_10_FD_132465 | JGI IMG/M metagenome (GOLD analysis project Ga0187801, IMG submission 132465) | Wetland sediment microbial communities from Neuse River Estuary, North Carolina, USA - Control_1 | ecosystem: Environmental > Aquatic > Freshwater > Wetlands > Sediment | place: USA...
CCGTGGCCAGGTCGCTGCGAGGAACGCCATTCAGTCCGAGCCAATTTTCTTTCAGGTGGGTCGTGTAGATGACAAGCGTGTCTCCATCCCATTCGCCCGTCGAAAATCCCGCCCAGGTGTGCGCCGCGTAGTCAGGCGGATGGGGCCGCCCGTCCATCCAGATCGTTTGTTCGGCGCCGTAGGCTGAAAGATGCGTGTGGTATGCGATTACCTTTTGCGTGGCTCGGTCCACTTCCTTCCAGATGTGGACATTCGACGGGCCTCGCCAGCCGTAGTCCGAGCTGTGTTGGCGGCACTGATTTTCAGGCAATTCGATGAGCGCACCGGACCAGCTTTCGGACCGCAGGCGTCCCGCATCGCTGATCGGGAGCCCGAGGTAGTCGCCCATCTCAGCTCCGGCCAACCGCTCGCGCTGGTCCTCGTCAAATCGGACGCTCCATTCGCCTGACGGATCCTCCTGAGCAAGAACGGGACGTTCCAACACCGCCCATGCCAGAAGTGAGACGACCAGAAACGCTGCAAACCGAATTGTGCCGATTGATTTCATCGAGCCGCTTCTGTAGAAACGCACGCCGACAATATCCGACTCCGCCCAAAAATGTCAAAGTCAAACGTCTTCCGGCACACCGCGCAATGGATAGAATTTCGTACCGGCGCCCTTAGGGGAGTGTGGCACCAGGCGTCCGCGCATCCGGCGCAGCCAGCCTCGTTGTTAATTGGATCGCGGGAGATCCTTAGTGGGCCCGCAAGGATTCGAACCTTGGACCAACGGATTATGAGTCCGCTGCTCTAACCAGCTGAGCTACGGGCCCGCTCGATTCCTACGATACTACACTGCAGCGGCGCCAGGCGAAGCGGAACAGTATTCCCGTACGAACTGTTCGGCAGAAGTTCTCACGAGGCAGGGAAGACTCGACAAGGACTTAGATGCGCGTAAGCGCCGTGGCTTCGTCCTCGACGAGATCGAGAACGCCATCTAGGCGGACCATTTTCAGCAGCATCAGGACGCGCTTATTTGGCGCGAAGTAGGTGCATTTACCTCCCGCTCGCTTCAACGTCGTGAAGGCGCGCACCAGAGCGCCGATTCCGGAACTGTCGAGATCGGAAACACCAGCGAGGTTGACCGCAATGTGCGTCGATCCCGCATCCACGAGCTTTTGGATTTGGTCGCGAAACCCTTCCTGAGCTTCACCGAGCTTTAGAGGCCCATCGAGATCGAGGATTGTCGCCGGCCCCGCGGTGCGGATTCGTATGTTTAAGCTGCTGCTCATTGGCGTGTAAAGCTAACCGAAAAGGAGTTCTTGTTCAAGGCCCGGCCACCGGTTCCTTGACGCATAAGCGCGGTATTTGTTAGGCTGCGCCGTCCGCTCTTCGTCCCGTGCGGGGGCTCTAAATCGCGACGCACGAGCGGGTGCCACCCGCCTCGGGAGAATCATGGAAATATCTGCCGCGCTACTGGAACTGGCGAGTGTGTCTCTTGCCTGCCGCGATCAGGATACCCTTCTGAAAAATTTTGCCGCTCGCGTGGGGTCAACCGTTGGGGCCCGGGCGGTGCTGGTCTGGCTCAACGGAACGGACGCGGGACTCGCCTGCCGGATGCGCTGGAATGAAGCGGGCGAGAGATTCGGTCCGGCGGATGGTGGCGCAGCGGACGACATTCTTTCCGAGATTTTGGAATCCGGCGAAACCCGAAGGCTTGGATCGAAACAGATCGTCGCGAACGAACTGTCTCATTTGGACGACGCCAGCCGAGCGCGAGTGAAATCGGCGGTTTTTGCCGCGCTTCCTGGACCAGAGGGCCCCGCCGGAGTTGTGGAGATCCTGAGCAAACAATCCGGCGAATTCACGGCCGACGACGTGCGATTCGTAGAAGAAGCCAGCCGGCTGGCCGGCAGCGCTCTCACCAATCTCGAGGCGATCGAGGCCGAACGCCATTCGAACTTCGCGACGATGGAACGCTTGACCGCGCTCTATGACCTTGGGCGCACGTTCACCTCGACGCTCGAACTCGCCGAACTCGTTCCCATCGTTGCGGAAAAAATTCGGGACATGCTGGCTGCGACCGCTTGCAACGTCTGGCTGATGGACCCAGGCTCGGAGGAATTGTACCTGGCGGAGCAAGCGGGCGAGGATCCGACGATAGAGAAAGGCGCGCGAGTTTCGTCGACGGATGGGCTTCTCGCCGAAGTCGCCCAACAGGCGAATCCCAAGCTCGTCGAGGAGCCCGCGAGTGAGTCGGGACTCGCGGAACGAAAAGAGGCCGGCAGTGATTTTGCGCTGGAAAGCTGGATGGCAGCGCCACTGCGCAAAGGCGACCAAGTGCTCGGCGTCGTCGAACTTGTCAACAAAGCGGACGGTGGTTCGTTCGACGAAGACGATCTATTCCTGCTCGGGAGCGTTTGCGAGCAGGCTGCCGTTGCTGTGCACAACGCGGAGCTGCTGGAATCCGAGCGCAAGGCCCATGTTCTGGACGCGCTGCTGAAGATCTCTCAAGAAATTACCTCCACTTTAGATCTCGATCACGTGCTCACCACGGTGGTTCATCAGGCGGGATCCGTGGTGCCGTTCGATCGATGCGTCATCGGATTTTTCGATCGCGGGCGCTTCGCCCTCGGCGCGGTCTCGGGAGAAACCGAGGTTCCCAAGACGCGAGAGATGGACCAATTGTCCGAGCGCATGGAATGGATCGCGAACCGCGATGGGGCGCTTGCCGCAGACCAACACGCGGATGGCTGGCAAGTTGAACCGGAAGAAGCGAGCTCGCAGATTGTTTCTTTCCTCGAGCAGAATGGCTACGGCGGGTTCTACGCGTTGCCACTGCGCGATGAACAGGGAGCGCTCGGATCGATCGCGCTATTGAGCGGCGAAGCCGACTTTCTGAACGAGAGCCAAAAGGAAACGCTGGCGATTCTCGCGAGCCAGACAACCGTCGCAATCCGCAACGCTCAGCTATACCAGCAGGTGCCGCTCGCCAACATCCTCCAGCCGCTCGCCGAGAGGAAGAAAAAGCTGCTCTCCGCGCTGCCAAAGGGCCGCTGGCGCGAGTATGCCGAACGCGCGGGTCTGGTGGCTCTAGCGCTCATCCTGATTCCCTGGCCGATGCGCGTGGGCACTGACGCGACGGTCGTTCCGGCAGAGCGACGCATCGTCAGCACGATCGAAGGCGGAGTTGTGCAACATGTTTTCGTGCACGAAGGCGACGCGGTGCAGCCAGGCCAGGTGCTCGCGCAGCTCTACGACGGCGACGATCTCGTCAGACTCGCTCAAGCGCAAGCCGCGCTCGCCCAGGCTCGGCACGATCTCGCCGAAGCCGAATTTCGGAACGACGCTGCGGCGGCGGGCCAAGCGAATATCCGCGTGAATCTTCACGCTGTTGAAGCGCAACTGGACGAACAGCGGGTCGCACAAGCGCAATTGCGCGCTCCGATCGCAGGAATCGTCGTGACGCCTAAGGTCGAGGAACGGGCCGGCACGATGGTCAAGCCCGGCGAAGCGTTTTGCGAAATCGTGGAGGCTGACCGAATGGCTGCGGAGATGAGCGTTCCGGAAGACGATTTGGGGCTTGTGCGCCCGGGGCGGAGCGCCGCGCTGAAATTCAATGCGTTTCCCACGGCTACGTTTGAAGGCACTGTCGAGAGAATTGGCGCCCAAACAAAGTCGGACGCCGGCCAGCAATATTTCGTGGTTCGAGCAGTCTTCGACAATCCTGCGCATCTTGCACGGGACGGGATGGTCGGGCGCGCGCGCATTCGCGCCGACGGCGGATGGTTCGACAGCGGATGGTATCCTGTGGGATACGTCCTGGGTCGCGATCCGTCCCGCTGGCTTTGGCAAAAGACTTGGAATTGGCTACCGTGAGAAAGGAGCCAAAATGACGAAGTGCGGCACACTTTTTTTCGCCGCCCTGATTGGGCTGGCCGCTGCCGGCTGCGGAGATTCTCCAACGGGATCATCCCACGCCGCGCCAATGCCCGCAGGCGGAGCGCAGCCGGCGGTCCAGACTCCGACTGCCGCGCCAGTGAACACTGTTCGCCCTGCCGATGTTTTGAGCGTTCTTTCCGTCGAGCATCAGGTTGACGTGGCGACGCAGCGCGACGGCGTGATCGTTTCGGTTGCCAAAGACGAAGGCAGTATGGTCAACAAAGGCGACGTGCTGGGCCAACTCGATGATCGAACCTTACAGATTGAGTTGGTCAAGGCGCACGACGATCTGCTGGTGGCGCAGAACAACGTGAAATACAAAGAAGCTGAGTTGAGAGCGAAGTCTGCGGCGTTCAGCCGGCAGCAGCAACTGCGACAGCTGGGACTCTCGAGCGAGGCCGATCTCGAGGCCGCCGATTTCGAGGCCAAGGGGGCCGAGTACGATCTGCATGGTTGGGAAGCCATGGCCGAAAGCAGCCAAGCCGAAATTCACCGGCTCGAGATCGAGATCGATCAGACGCGCTTACATGCGCCATTTTCGGGTGCGGTCGTCAGCCGCTACGTTCGAGAAGGCCAGGAAGTCGCCAAGGGCGACAAATGCTTTCGGATTAGCCAGCTCGGGCCGCTGCAAGTGCAATTTCAAGTTGCCGAATCTGCCGGTCGTCGCCCTTCGGACGGCGCGGTGGTGCAACTCTCGCTCGTCGAAGATCCCGGCCGCTCGTTGAGCGCACGAGTCGTAAAAGTCAGCCCAATCGTCGATCCGGCAAGCGATAGCTACAATGTGACTGCCGAGCTCACGGGCAAAGCACTGTCGGACCTGCGGCCCGGAATGGCTGTGCGCGTCGCCTGGCCCGGCGCCAGTCACACAGCGCCCTAACCGAGCCATGCGTTTCGGACCCACCAGCCTGCACACGTCGAGCATCCTCGCCAAGGGGCTGCGACACCCAAAATTCCGCACCGAATTGCGCGTGAGCGAACAGACTCTTCTCGGAGAGAAGAGCTACGTCGTCAAAGTGCCGGAAACGAATTCCTACAACCGATACGGAGCCACCGAGTTCGAGCTCCTAACATTGTGCGACGGTACGCGGACCGCCGCCGACGTCGCGGCCGCGTGGAATGAGACGCATCCCGACAATCAACTTGGCGATGCGCAGGTCTCGGAGTTCTTGGAGGGCGTTGAGGCGGGTGTTTGGGAGCAAACCCTCGGCGAGAAGAATCGCGCCGTGCTCGAACGGATCCGCGATGAGAGGAAGAGTCGCGTCGACCAGTCGAGCATGTTGTATCTGACATTCAAAGCGTGGGACCCAAACCGAACACTCGAAAAGCTGAACCCCTACCTGGGCTGGATGTTTACTCCCGGATTTGTGATCTTCTCAGTGGCGATTTTCATCGCATCCGGCTACCTGCTGGCCGGAGATTGGGCGCGGGTGGAAAGTGATACGGCGGCGCTGTACACGTTCGCGGGCAAGACCGCCTACGACATCTGGGCGTTCTGGATCATTCTTCTTGTGTTGGGCGGAATTCATGAGTTCGGCCACGGACTTACCTGCAAGCACTTCGGCGGCGAAGTTCATCAAATGGGATTCATGCTCATCTACTTCACGCCGGCGTTTTACACGGATACGACGGACAGCGTCCTCTGCGATCGCTCCAGTCGACGGCAGTGGGTGCTCTTTGCGGGGATTTGGATCGAGCTGGTCGTCTGCGCGATCTGCGTCTTCATTTGGCGATTTACAACGGCAGGCACTCTTATCAATGATCTTGCGTACAAGGCGATGCTATTGAGCGGAATTCAAGGAACACTTCTGAACTTAAACCCGCTCATCAAGGCGGACGGCTATTACGCTCTTTCGGAATTTCTCCACGTGGATAACTTGCGGGAAGAATCTTTCACGTTCCTACGAAGTCTCGCGCGAAAGTACATACTTCGAGAAGACGAAGAACTCCCCGCGGCCACGCGCCGGCTGCGCCGCATCTACACACTGTTTGGCCTGACCGCAATTATTTACAGCACTCTGCTCACGATACTTGCTCTGTTTTTCGTGAAAAACGTGTTCGTCAGCAAATTCGGAAATTGGGGATATCTGCTCACATTGGGCGTGGTGTATTTCTTTGCACGAAAGGGTTTACGAAAGGCGATACCCCAGGTCCGCGCGTGGTGGCGCGAAAAGAGGGAGGAGTTCATGGCGTGGAAAATGACGCGAGCGCAAGGCCTCGGAGGATTGGGCGTGGCGCTCTTGCTTTTGGTACCGCCGTTTCCGTCGCGAGTCGCCTCCGACTTCGTGCTGCAGCCGGGCAGGGACGCTCATGTGCGCGCCCTGGCGCCGGGCGGCTTGCGCCAGGTACTTGTGAAGCAGGGCGATCGTGTGCAGGAAGGGCAAGTCCTTGCGACGCTTGAGAACCCGGAGATCGAGGCCAACGCTCAGGCCCTCACCCAGCAGCTTGCGCTGGCGAATAGCAACGTACGTCTGGCTCAAGCCCGAGCCAACCAGGAAATGGTCGGCGCCGCACTCGAAGAGCAAACTCGTCTCCAAGAGGAGTGGCAGGTGGCTCAACAGAAAACCGAGGCACTCGCGATTCGCGCTCCGTTTGCGGGAATTGTGGCGACTCCTCTCGTCGAGCAAAAGACGGGCGAGTATCTTTCCGCTGGAGACGAGTTCTGCGAAATCGTCGATCGCACCACTATGAAAGCGCGAATCCTGGTGCACGATTTCGAACTCGAAGACGTAAAGACCGGAGCGCAGGCGCAATTGAAGGTGATTCCTTATCCGTATCGCACGTACGCGGGACACGTCGAGCAGATTCTGCCGGCCGCGGCTCAGGACAGGCCCGTCGCCCAGCCCCAGAAGCTTTCTCGGCTCGGCCAGGACCTGACGAATTACTTCGCGGTGGAAATGGAATTTCCCAATCCGGACGCCTCCTTGAACGAGGGAATGACCGGAACGGCGAAGATCTCCGGCAGGACCTATCCTTTGGCGTGGCAAGCTGCGCGTGGCGCATGGCGCTGGGTTCGGTCACAGGTATGGTGATTCAAGTTTCTTGCCGATTTTGATCTTCGAGAACGGTTGCGCGGCGAGCGGTTCACGCACTTACAGGCCGTGTTTCCGGCAAAGATAGTTCAATCGATTGCGGTCAACACCGAGCAGGCGGGCAGCTTCGGCCTTGCGTTGCTTTGACTGCTGAAGCGCTTCTTGCAGCCAGCGGCGTTCGTGGGCTTCCAATTCCTTATCGAGGTTGATTCCTCCGGCGGGCATATGGAAGTGGCTCTTCAGGTCACGGCTGGCGGCCTGGACGATTTCCGGCGGCAGATCGCTTAAGGCGATGGAATCGCCGTCGGTCATCACGACGAGCCTCTGAATGGCGTTCTCCAGTTCGCGGACATTTCCCGGCCAGGAATATCGCTTCAACGCGAGCAGGGCGTTGGCTTCGAAGTGTTTGACCGGGACCCCATTCGCCGCGCAATAAACGCCGATGAAGTAGTCCGCGAGAATCGGGATATCCTCGACTCGTTCGCGAAGCGCAGGGACGAAGATGGGGACCACATGGATGCGATAGTACAGGTCTTCGCGGAAGCGGCCCTCCCGCGTCATTTCCTCCAGGTCTTCATTCGTGGCGCTGATCAGCCGGAAATCCACTCGGATTGACTTCTTGCCGCCGAGCCGCGTGAGCGCCCGTTCCTCGAGCACGCGAAGGAGCTTGCTCTGCAGAGCGGGCGTCAGCGTAGCAATCTCATCGAGGAAAAGCGTGCCCTGATGCGCCATCTCGATGCGCCCTTCTTTCGTGGCCACGGCGCCGGTGAACGCGCCCTTTTCATAACCGAAGAGTTCGGACTCCATCAGCGTCTCCGGCAAGGCCGCGCAGTTGACGCTCACGAAGGCGCGGCTGCGGCGCTGGCTTTGTTCGTGGATGGCGCGAGCAACCAACTCCTTACCGACGCCGCTCTCTCCGCGAATGATCACGTTTGTCGACGCTCGGGCGATTCGCCGGATCGATTCGAACAGATGCCGCATCGAATCCGTCGCGCCGATGAAATCGCCGAGCGTGTTTTTGCGGCTGATCTCTTCGCGCAAAATGCGGTTTTCGCGCTGGATGCGAAGCTTTTCCACGGCGCGTTCAAGCAGGTGGCGCAACACGTCTGTATCGACCGGCTTGATGAAGTAGTCGTAGGAGCCCGCGTCGATCACTTTGAGCGCGGTGGATTTCTTTTCGTCCGAGCTGAGCACGAGGACGAGCGTGTCGATTTCGCTTCCGTCAAGTCGGGCGAGGAGTTCCGTGCACTCGCGGATTCCGCCTGATGCGATGGGTAAACCGAGGAGGAGAATATCGAGCTCAGATTCTTGCAGCAGCTTGTAAGCGGCCTCGTAGTCCTTGCCTTCGAGAACTTCGAAATCCGCACGCAGAGACGAGGCGAGCTTCGAGCGCAGGCTCTCGTCGTCGTCCACAATCGCAACTCTGGGCTTGGAGGATGCCGGCGCGATCGCTGATCTCCGAGCGGGGACACGGGAAATTGCTAGGTAGGCATCAACGCGCGCCCCGCGTCTCCGGGATTCTAGGGGTCACGCACTCCGGTGTCAACGAAGAGACGTGAAGATGCACGCAGATTCTCGTGCCGGCGGGCCGCCAACGGCCCCCTCTTTGCGTGGCGCGGTCAAGGCCGCAAATCGGCACATGTACGAAACTTTTTTGAAAAATTCCGTCATTTGGATGGACGGTCGCCATAAAATGCATCCCATGGCCAGAGGATGGGAAAGCAAGTCTGTCGAAGACCAGATCCAGAATTCTCAGTCGAAACCTTCAGAAACACAGCAACGGCATTTCGAACCTTCGGAGGCGGAAGCGCGCCGTCGGAGAGAGGTTTTACTGCTCTCGAGGACCCGCGTGCAGCGCGATCTTGAGGCTAGCCAAAACCCGCGGTATCGCGATCAGCTTAACAGGGCGCTTGCCGAAATCGACTCGCAGTTGGCAGCTATTGAAAAGGCCGTCTGACTGGCGGGGTACCGCTCTATGGATTAGTCGCGGGGCGGTTCGGGCTCCGCATCTTCGATGAAGAAGACGCCGACGCCGTTCTGATCTTTCGTACGCCCAGCTTCGCAGTGCGTGACAGTTGCACGCAATGAAAGCGCGCCCGCCCGGCTCTGATCTTCCGGCGGGTCGATCACCACGCGCAATTCCGATTGCAAGCGCGGCCGATGGCTCATGCACAAATAGGCTCCCTGCACGCTGATGTCGCGCAGCAGGGCCTTTTCCTCAAACGGAGAGCCGTCCTCGTTCAATCCGCTGACGCTGGCCGTAAACGCCAAGCGGCGCCTTTGGCCAAGACGCGCTTCCGGCAACACCACTTCGGTGCCCTTTCCATTCAGCGCGATGGACATTCCTTCCATCGCCGCCCATGTGGACGGGAATTCCTGGCGTGCCGCGGAGAGAAATCCGTCCACGACCCGGCTGGAAGAGTCCGGATCGTGGTGAAAGAGCACCAGGTTTCTCACTTTCGTCTCGCGCGCGATCTTCACCCCCTCCAGCCAGCACGAATGTCCCCATCCCTTGCGCGTGGAAGCCAGTTGCTCCGGCGAATATTGCGCGTCATAGATGAGCACGTCCGCTCCCTGCGCGAGCTGCCGGAGATTGTTGTCGTATTCCGCCACGCCCGGCTCATTATCGGTGGCATAGACGAACGAACCGACTGGCGTGTCCAGCCGGTATCCGAGGCATCCTTGCGGATGGTTCAGCCAAGCGGTCGTGATGTGAGTCGCGCCGATATCCCACTGCTCTCCGCCTTCGATTTCTCGGAAAAAACGCGAGGCGGCCATCGTGCTGACGTCGATCGGGAAATACGGGCTGGCGAGCTGCGCTTCAAGCACCTGGCGCAGGCTGTTGCGTCCCAAATACTTCGATTGAAAGCTGTAAAAGTGGAAGCGGTTTTGCGCCTCGAAGAATGGATGAAAAAACGGAATGCCCTGAATGTGGTCCCAGTGGTAGTGCGTCACAAGGACGTGCGCCTCGATCCCGCCGTCGCCCTGCCACTTCGTCCATCTGCTGTTCAGGGCGTGCAGGTGGTTGCCGAGCATCCGCAGGCCAGTTCCGCAGTCGAGGATGAATCGCGCTCCGCCCGGTGCTGTTATCTCCACGCAGGACGTATTCCCGCCGTAGCGCCACGAATCGCGCTCCACCGTGGGAGTCGAACCGCGGACACCCCAGAAGACTAATTTGGCAACGTTCTGCGTCATGTCCGGCCGAGCCGCCCTCTTTGGCTGAGAATCCCCCAATTGCTGCGGATGCAGCGATTATTTTCATGGTAGGTGTCCGCTGCGAACGAAGTCAATTGAGTTTCCCCGCGGCACACCGTGAAACACACTTCCCTTGACGTTCTCGCCTTACCGCCCGGGCTCGGGACTGTCGCACCGCCAGCATCTGCGAGTAGAATCCGGTTAATGCACGTCCACGCGCATTCCGGACACGGCCACGATCACGGCCACGGTCTCGCCGGGACTGCAACCGGGATTCTCGGTCTGGCCGTCGTCGCCACTCTCGTTCTCGTGCTTGTCGAAATTGTGGCCGGCTATGCCGCGCATTCGATGGCGCTCGTGAGCGACGCAGTACACAACCTAACCGATGTTCCGACGCTTGTCATTTCCTGGCTCGCCATGCGCTGGGCGCAACGCCCGCCCACACACGAAAAAACCTATGGCTACCATCGCTCGGGGATTCTCGCTGCATTTGTCAATGCGATCGTGCTCACGCTCGCCGCTTTCTTCGTAATCGGCGAATCTGTCTCGCGATTGCGGCATCCGGCCGAGGTCGGCGCGACCCTGATGCTTCGGGTGTCGCTCCTGGCGCTGGTTGTGAACGGAGGTATCACGCTCAGCGTTCATAAGGGCCGCCGCGACCTGAACGTCCGCACAGTCTGGATTCACAATCTGGGAGATGCGCTCTCGAACATAGGAATCGTTGTTGGAGCGCTGCTGATCCGATGGACCGGCGCGCGCTGGATCGACGCAGTCATCGGTATTGCGATCGGCGGGATGGTGTTGTGGTCGGCGCAGGGAATTCTACGCGAGAGCGGCCACATTTTGCTCGAGGGGCTGCCACGCGGAATTCGCCTCGAGGATGTCGCGGGCGCCATCCTGCGCATCAATGGCGTACAGGAAGTACACGATATTCACATCTGGACGCTCGGCACGGACTTGCACGCCCTCTCGTGCCATGTGCGCATTCCCGATATGCACATGGAAGAA
>Ga0187801_10000471_pt1 | contig 11148 bp, 9 predicted proteins | sample NC_wetland_sal_i_10_FD_132465 | JGI IMG/M metagenome (GOLD analysis project Ga0187801, IMG submission 132465) | Wetland sediment microbial communities from Neuse River Estuary, North Carolina, USA - Control_1 | ecosystem: Environmental > Aquatic > Freshwater > Wetlands > Sediment | place: USA...
GACCCCGGTCCGGATCGACCTGGACCCGACCGCACCGGAGGCCGAACCGGTCGCCCTGCCCTGCCCGGGCACCCCGCTCGCCCTGCCGGGACGGCTGGAGGAGGTCGAGGCGACCGCGGATGACGGCCACCCGATCCGGTCCTGGCTCGTGCTGCCGGAAACGGCGTCGGCGGACCAGCGCGCCCCGCTGCTGCTCTGGGTGCACGGCGGCCCGATGAGCAGCTGGAATTCCTGGGCCTGGCGGTGGAATCCCTGGCTCATGGCGGCCCGCGGCTACGCCGTCCTGCTGCCGGACCCGGCGCTGTCCACCGGCTACGGCCAGGCGTTCATCGCCCGCGGTCACCGCGACTGGGGGACCAGGCCCAGCGCCGACATCATGGCCGCGACCGACGCCGCGCTCGCCCGCCCGGACATCGACGCGGACCGGGTGGCCATGATGGGCGGATCCTACGGCGGGTACATGGCGAACTGGATGGCGGGTCACACCGACCGCTTCAAGGCGATCGTGAGCCACGCCGGGCTGTGGGCGCTGGACCAGATGTTCGGCACCACGGACCACCCGATGTTCTGGCGGCCGCAGTTCGGCGACCCGCTGACCGAGCCCGAGATGTACGAGGCGAACTCGCCCAACCGGCACATCGCGCGGATCCGGACGCCGATGCTGGTCATCCACGGCGACAAGGACTACCGGGTCCCGGTCGGCGAGGCGCTGCGCCTGTGGTGGGACCTGTCACGGTACGGCGTCGAGGCCAAGTTCTTGTACTTCCCCGACGAGAACCACTGGATCCTCACGCCCGGCAACGCGCGGATCTGGTACGAGACCGTCCTGGCCTTCCTCGCCCAGCATGTGCTCGGCGAGCCGTGGGAGCGCCCCGCGCTGCTGTAACCCACCCGTAGGGTGGGTCCATGAGCGAAAGCCGTCTGGAGGCGAGCGGGAAAAACAGAGCCGATCTAGACAAGCGACCCGGCGAGGTGGCGGCGATGTTCGACGCCATCGCGGGGCGCTACGACCTGCTGAACGACATCCTGTCCGCGGGCCAGGTCAGGTTGTGGCGGCGCGCCGTGGCGCGGATCACCGGCGCTCGCCCGGGGGACCGCGTGCTCGACCTGGCCGCGGGCACGGGTACCTCCTCGCTCAGCTTCACCGCGACCGGCGCCGACTGCGTGGCCTGCGATTTCTCCCTGGGTATGCTCCGCGTCGGCCGGTCCAAGCTGGAGAACGGACCGGTCAGCGGGCCGCGGGACGACCGCGGGCGCCTCGGCTACGTGGCCGGTGACGCGCTGCGCCTGCCGTTCCGCGACGCCTCGTTCGACGCGGTGACGATCTCGTTCGGGCTGCGGAACGTGGCCAGCCCCAGCACGGCCCTGGCCGAGATGCACCGGGTGACCCGGCCCGGCGGGCGGCTGGTGGTGTGCGAGTTCAGCACGATCACGATTGCCCCGGTCGATATGCTTTACCGGCGTTACCTGATCCATGTCCTGCCCGCGATCGCCCGTCGGACGGCCCGCAACCCCGAGGCCTACGAGTACCTGGCCGAGTCGATCGCGGACTGGCCGGCTCAGCGTGAGCTGGCCGGCACCATCGAGGCGGCGGGTTGGTCCGCGGTGCGCTGGCGCGGCCTGAGCCTGGGCGTGGTCGCCGTGCACGCCGCCCGCCGCCGATAACCCGGCGGAACGCCGCGCCCGTGCGGGGCTAAAATGAAGGCAAAGAATTTGTGAAGCGGTTCACAAGACACTCCCCGGGATCTAACCACGTGACCGAGCACCACCCTTCCGCTACCCGCGCCGGCAACGGGCGCGGAGCCGTCCCGCGCCGCCCCGCCGCCGAGGCGGACGTCATCATCGTCGGCGCGGGCCCGGCCGGTTCGACGACCGCCTTTTACCTGGCCCGGGCCGGGCTCGACGTGCTGGTCCTGGAGAAGTCCAGGTTCCCGAGGGAAAAGGTCTGCGGTGACGGCCTGACGCCGCGCGGGGTCAAGGCGCTGGTCGGGATGGGGATCAGCGTCAGCGAGCAGGACGGCTGGATCCGGAACAAGGGCCTGCGGGTGATCGGCGCGGGCCAGCGGCTGGAGCTGGCCTGGCCGGAGCTGTCCAGCTACCCCGACTACGGCCTGGTCCGGCCCCGGACCGACCTGGACGAAATGCTGGCCCGCCGCGCCCAGCAGGCCGGCGCGCGGCTGTGCGAGGGCGTCACCGTGACCGGCCCCGTCCTCGACGACCGCACCGGCCGCATCGTGGGTGTGACCGCCAAACCCGCCGACGCGGAGGAAGAGCAGACCTACGCGGGACGGGTCGTGGTCGCGGCGGACGGCAACTCCTCGCGGCTGTCGGTGGCCATGGGGCTGCGTAAGCGCGAGGACCGCCCGCTGGGCGTGGCGGTCCGCACCTACTACCAGACCCCGCGGCACGACGACGACTACCTGGAGTCCTGGCTGGACCTGTGGGACGGCGACCGGCTGCTGCCCGGGTACGGGTGGATCTTCGGCATGGGCGACGGAACGTCCAACGTCGGTCTCGGCCTGCTGAACACCAGCACCGCGTTCGGTCACACCGACTACCACGCCATGCTGCGGAAGTGGCTGAAGGGGATGCCGGCCGAATGGGGCTTCACCGAGGCTAACCGCACCCAGCCGATCCGGGGCGCGGCGCTGCCCATGGGCTTCAACCGGACCCCGCACTACTTCAACGGGCTGCTGCTCGTCGGCGACGCCGGCGGCATGGTGAACCCCTTCAACGGCGAGGGGATCGCCTACGCCATGGAGTCGGGCGAGATCCTGGCCCGGACCGTCGCGCAGGCGCTGGCCCGGGCGCGGCGGGCGGAGGCCGAGCGGGTGCTGGCCGGGTACCCGCAGGCGCTGGCAGACACCTACGGCGGCTACTACACGCTGGGCCGCGCGTTCGTGAAGCTGATCGGCCGGCCGGGGCTGATGCGCTTCGCGACCAAGCACGCCATGTCGCGGCCTGCGCTGATGCGGTTCGCGCTCAAGCTGCTCGCCAACCTGACCGATCCGCGGGGAGACGCGGCAGACCGGCTGGTCAACGGCCTGTCCAGGCTCGCCCCTAACCCTGAGTGAGTGGTAATGCAGGTGGTCCCTAGGATAAGGGGTTGGCATTGCGCCCCTGAAGGGAGGAACGGGCGATGAGGCTGTACGTTCCTATCTTCGTACTCGCCGTACTCGCGGCGGGCTTCGCCACGTTTTCCGTGGTCGCGGGCGTGGTGGCCGGGCCGAAGCGGTGGAACAGGGCCAAGCTGGAAAGCTACGAGTGCGGCATCGAGCCGACGCCGCACCCGGCGGGCGGGGGCAGGATCCCGGTCAAGTACTACCTGACGGCGATGTTGTTCATCGTGTTCGACATCGAGATCATTTTCCTGTATCCCTGGGCGGTCACCTTCAACAAGCTGGGCGCCTTCGGCCTGGTCGAAATGGTGACCTTCGTGATCACCGTGCTGGTCGCGTACGCGTACGTCTGGCGGCGCGGCGGCCTGGAGTGGGATTAGCCATGGGAATTGAAGAGAAGCTGCCGAGCGGCGTGCTGCTGACCTCGGTGGAGAAGCTGGCCGGCTGGGCCCGGGCCCGGTCGGTGTGGCCGGCCACGTTCGGCCTGGCCTGCTGTGCCATCGAACTGTTCCAGACCGGCGGACCAAAGCACGACCTGGCCAGGTTCGGCATGGAACGTGCGTCCAACACTCCGCGGCAGGCGGACCTGATGATCGTGGCGGGCCGGGTCAGCCAGAAGATGGCGCCGGTGCTCAGGCAGATCTACGACCAGATGTCCGACCCCAAGTGGGTCATCTCGATGGGCGTGTGCGCCTCCAGCGGCGGCATGTTCAACAACTACGCGATCGTGCAGGGCGTCGACCACATCGTGCCGGTGGACATCTACCTGCCCGGCTGCCCGCCCCGCCCCGAGATGCTGCTCGACTCGATCGTCAAGCTGCACGACAAGATCATCAACATGAAGCTCGGCGTGGATCGCGACCGGCAGATCACCGAGCTGGAGGAGGCGCGGCTCGCCATCCGGCCGCTGCACATCGCCCCGCCCGAGGGATCCTCGCTGTGAGCGGACCTGAGGAGACACCGAAGGCAGGCTCCGGAGAAACCCGCGGATCCGGGGCGCCGCAGGGCCCTAGGCCTCCGTCGGCTGAGGTTGTGGCGGCCGAGGCGGACGGCGACCCGGCCGCCCGGCTCGGCCAGGCGCGGCTCAGCGCGCCGGTCGAACGTACGGGCATGTTCGGCGTGCAGGACACCCCGGACACCTCAGGTTACGGGCTGCTCAGGGTGCACAGGGCGCGCCCGATCGAGAGTCCCCGTCCGTACGGCTCCTATTTCGACGAGGTCGCCGACGCGCTCGGCGCCGCGCTGCAGGCCGGCGGGCTGGGCTTCTCCGACGCCATCGAGCGCGTGGTCGCGGACCGCGGCGAGCTGACCTTCCACGTCCGCAGGGAACGGTTGCCCGAGGTGGCGGCGAAGTTGCGCGACGACCCTGACCTGCGCTTCGAGCTGTGCAGCGGAGTATCCGGCGTGCACTACCCGGAAGAGGTCGGACGTGAACTGCACGCGGTGTACCACATGCTGTCCATCACGCACAACCGCCGGGTGCGGCTGGAGGTGAGCGTGCCCGATGCGGACCCGCACGTTCCGTCGCTGGTCAGCGTGTACCCGACCTGCAACTGGCACGAGCGGGAGACCTGGGATTTCTTCGGCATCATCTTCGACGGGCATCCCGCGCTGACCAGGATCGAGATGCCGGACGACTGGAAGGGCCACCCGCAGCGCAAGGACTACCCGCTCGGCGGCATCCCCGTCGAGTACCGCGGCGCCAAGATCCCCCCGCCCGAGGACCGGAGGCACTACTCATGACGGGCAGCATGCCGCACGCGGCGGCGGGGGCGAGCGACGCCGAAGCCGCCGAGGGTCGCGTGTACACGGTCTCCGGCGAGGACTGGGACGAGATCATCGCCGCGGCGAACGAGGCGGGAGACTTCGAGAGCGGCGAGCGGATCGTCATCAACATGGGCCCGCAGCATCCGTCCACTCACGGCGTCCTCCGGCTGATCCTGACCCTCGAGGGCGAGACCGTCGTCGAGATCCGGCCGGCCATCGGTTACCTGCACACCGGTATCGAAAAGAACATGGAGTACCGCACCTGGACGCAGGGCGTCACGTTTTGCACCAGGGCGGATTACCTGATGCCGATCTTCAACGAGACCGCCTACTGCCTCGCGGTAGAGCGCCTGCTAGGCATCGAGGACCGGATACCCGAGCGCGCGCAGATCATCAGGGTCCTGATGCTGGAGCTCAACCGGATCACCTCCCACCTGGGCGGGATCGCCCCGATGGGCCTGGAACTGGGCGCGACCACGATCTACACGCAGGGCGCGCGCCTGCGGGAACGCGCCCTCGACATGTTGGAGCTGATCACCGGCCTGCGGATGAACCACGCCTTCATCAGGCCCGGCGGAGTGGCGCAGGACCTGCCGCTCGGCGGGCTCGAGGCGATCGGGGCGTTCCTGTCTATGGCGCCCGGACTCGTGCACAACCTGCGCACGCTGATCGACGCCAATCCGGTCTTCATCGGCCGGAACAAGAGCGTCGCCTACCTGGACCTCGCGAGCTGCATGGCCCTCGGCGTGACCGGCCCCATGCTGAGGGCGACCGGGCTGCCCTGGGACCTGCGCAAGTCCCAGCCGTACTGCGGCTACGAAACCTACGACTTCGACGTGCCGGTGACCAATACGTGCGACGCCTACGGCCGGTACCTGATCAGGATGGACGAGATCAGCGAGTCGCTGAAGATCATCAAGCAGTGCGCTGACCGGCTGGCGGCCCGCGGCCCGGGCGATGACCCAGTGATGATCCGTGACGCCAAGGTCGGCTGGCCGGCCCAACTGTCGCTGGGCCCCGACGGCCTCGGCCCCTCACCCGAGCACATCGCGCACATCATGGGCCAGTCCATGGAGGCGCTCATCCACCACTTCAAGCTGATCACCGAGGGGTTCCGGGTACCGCCCGGGCAGGCGTACGCGGCTATCGAGTCTCCCCGCGGTGAGCTGGCCGCGCACGTCGTGAGCGACGGCGGGACCAGGCCTTACCGGGTCCATCTCCGCGACCCGTCGTTCACGCACCTGCAGTCGGTCGCCGCGATCTGCGAAGGCGGCTTCGTGGCCGACCTGATCCCCGCGATCGCGAGCATCGACCCCGTGATGGGAGGCGTGGACCGGTAATGCCGTTCAGCGACCAGGTGCGCGCCCGGCTCGACGCGGACGCGGCGCAGATCATCAGCAAGTACCCGGGCTCGAGATCGGCGCTGCTGCCGCTGCTCCATCTCGTGCAGGCCGAGGAAGGCTACGTCTCCGCCGACGGCATCGAGTACTGCGCGGACAGGCTCGGGCTGACCGAGACCGACGTCACCGGGGTGGTCAGCTTCTACACCATGTACAAGCGCCGCCCGGTCGGCCAGTACCACGTCGGCGTGTGCACCAACGCGGTGTGCGCGGTCCTGGGCGGCAACCAGATACTCGCCGAACTCCGCGAGCACCTTGGCGTGGCAGACGACGAGCCCACACCAGACGGCCAGGTGAGCCTCGAGCACATCGAGTGCAACGCCGCCTGCGTGTACGCGCCGGTCATGATGGTGAACTGGGAGTTCTTCGACAACATGACACCGCAGTCCGCCCGCAAGCTCGCCGACGACCTGCGCGCCGGGAACCAGGTGACCCCGACCCGGGGCCCGGGGCGGCTGGTCACCTGGCGCGAGGCGGCCCGGATCCTGGCCGGGTTCAACGACGACCAGGCCACCGACGGCCCGGCCGCCGGGCCGGCCGACCTGCTCGGCCTCAAGATCGCCAAGCAGCACGCCTGGACCGCTCCGGAGCCTGCCCCGGCGGGCGACCAAGCGCCCGCCGCCGCAGGCGGCCAGACAAACAAGGAGCCGCGGTGACCGACACCCTGACCCCGGTGCTGACCGCGGACTGGGACCAGCCCGACGTCTTCACCATCGACGGGTACCGGCGGGCCGGCGGCTGGCAGGCGCTGCCGAAGGCGCTCGGCATGCGGCCCGACGAGGTCACCGCGATCGTGAAGAGCTCCGGGTTGCGCGGCCGCGGCGGGGCCGGCTTCCCGACCGGCGTGAAGTGGGGCTTCCTGCCGCGAGGCGACAACAAGCCGCACTACCTGGTCGTCAACGCGGACGAATCCGAACCGGGCGCCTGCAAGGACGTCCCGCTGATGATGGCCACCCCGCACACGCTCATCGAGGGCGCGGCCATCGCCTCGTACGCCATCGGCGCCAGCCACGCGTTCATCTACGTCCGGGGCGAGGTGCTGCACGTCGTCCGGCGGCTGCGGCACGCGGTGCAGGAGGCCTACGAGGCCGGCTTCCTCGGCCGCAACATCCTCGGCTCCGGGTTCGACCTGGACGTCATCGTCCACGCCGGAGCGGGCGCCTACATCTGCGGCGAGGAGACCGCGCTGCTGGACTCGCTGGAGGGCAAGCGCGGGCTGCCGCGTTACAAGCCGCCGTTCCCGGCCGTGGCCGGCGTGTACGCGCTCCCGACGAACGTGAACAACGTGGAGTCGATTGCCAGCGTGCCGTCGATCGTGCTGAACGGGGGCGACTGGTTCGCCTCCATGGGTACCGAGAAGTCCAAGGGCTGCGGGATCTTCAACCTGTCCGGCCACGTGGCGACACCGGGCACGTACGAGGCTCCGCTCGGCACCACGCTGCGCGAACTGCTCGACCTGTCCGGCGGGATGCGGGGCGGCCACCGGCTCAAGTTCTGGACCGCCGGCGGCTCGTCGGCGGGGATACTGACCGACCAGCACCTGGACGTGCCGCTGGACTTCGAGTCGGTCGCCGCCGTCGGGTCCGCGCTCGGCACCAGGTCCGTGCAGATCTTCGACGAGACGACCTGCGTCGTCGGCGTGGTGCTCCGGTGGACCGAGTTCTACCAGCACGAGTCGTGCGGGAAATGCACGCCGTGCCGCGAGGGCACGTTCTGGATGGTCCGCCTCCTGGAGCAGCTGGAACACGGCCAGGGCAGCGAGGAAGACCTCGACAAGCTCCTGGATATCTGTAACAACATCACCGGCCGCGCGTTCTGCGCGCTCGGCGACAGCGCGACGCCCCCGGTCACCTCCGCCGTCCGCTACTTCAGGGACGAGTTCCTGCAGCACCAGAAGGAGGGTGGCTGCCCCTTCGACCCGGCGGCCTCGACGGTATGGGCCGAAGGCCTCGCCACCTCCGGGGGGTCGTCCCCCCTGGGGCGCGGGACAGCAGGGAGCACGACATGACCGTCCAGACCACGCAGGACACGGTCACCGTCACCATCGACGGGTTCGAGATCGTGGTGCCGAAGGGCATGCTGATCATCCGGGCCGCCGAACTGCTCGGCATCGCGATCCCGCGGTTCTGCGATCATCCGCTGCTCGACCCGATCGCCGCCTGCCGCCAGTGCCTGGTCGAGGTGGAGGGCCAGAACAAGCCGCCGGCGGCGTGCATCACCCCGTGCTCGGAGGGCATGGTGGTGCGGACCCAGCTCACCTCCGCGGTCGCGGAGAAGGCGCAGCGCGGCGTGATGGAGTTCCTGCTCATCAACCACCCGCTGGACTGCCCGATGTGCGACAAGGGCGGCGAGTGCCCGCTGCAGAACCAGGCCATGTCCAACGGCCAGGGCGAGACCCGGTTCACCTACGGCAAGCGGACCTTCGACAAGCCGGTCGCCATCTCCACCGAGGTGCTGCTGGACCGCGAGCGGTGCATCTCGTGCACCCGGTGCACGAGGACCTCGGAGGAGATCGCCGGGGACCCGTTCATCGATTTCCTGGGGCGCGGCCCGGCGCAGATGATCGGCACCGCCGAGGGCAAGCCGTTCAACTCCTATTTCTCCGGCAACACCGTGCAGGTCTGCCCCGTGGGCGCGCTGACCGGCGCCGCATACCGGTTCCGGTCCCGGCCGTTCGACCTGAAGTCGGTGCCGAGCGTGTGCGAGCACTGCGCCGCCGGGTGCCGGCAGCGGACCGACGTCAGGCGCGGCCGGGTGATGCGGCGCCTGGCCGGCGAAGACCCCGCTGTCAACGAGGAATGGAACTGCGACAAGGGCCGATGGGCGTTCACCTACGCGACCCAGCCCGACCGGCTGACCACCCCGCTGATCAGGGACGAGCGCGGAGTGCTGGTCCCGGCGTCCTGGCCGCACGCGCTGGCCGCGGCCGCCGCCGGGCTCGCCGCGGCCCGTGACGCGGATCCGGCGGGACCGCACGGCGTGGGCGTGCTGACCGGAGGCCGGCTGACGCTGGAGGACGCGTACGCCTACGCGAAGTTCGCCCGGTTCGCCCTGGACACCAACGACGTGGACATGCGGGCGCGCCCGCACTCGCCCGAGGAGGAGCAGTTCCTCGCGGCCTGCGTGGCGGGGCGCGGGATCGACGTCAGCTACGGCGATCTGGAGCAGGCGCCCGCCGTGCTGCTGGCCGGATTCGAGCCCGAAGACGAGTCGCCCATCATCTTCCTCCGCCTGCGCAAGGCGGTCAGGCGCCACCACCTGCCAGTGTTCTCCATCGCGGCCCTGTCCAGCCCCGGGCTGGCCAAGCTGTCCGGAGAGCTGCTCGCCACCGTGCCGGGCCAGGAAGCGGACGCGCTGACCGCGCTCGCGGCGGGCGGTACTGGTGGAGACACCTCCTGGTCGCGGGCCGCCCGGGTGCTGGGCGCGCCCGGCGCGGTGATCCTGGTCGGCGAGCGGCTGGCCGAGGTACCAGGCGCGCTCGCGGCCGCGGGCCGGCTCGCCGTCGCGTCGGGCGCGCGGCTCGCCTGGGTCCCGCGCCGCGCGGGCGAGCGCGGTGCCGTCGAGGCCGGGGCCCTGCCGGGCCTGCTGCCCGTCGGCCGCCCGGTGACCGACCCCGCGGCCCGGGCCGAGGTCGCCAGGACCTGGGGCAAGAGCAGCCTGCCCGCGATCCCCGGGCGGGACACCGCGAGCATGCTCACCGCCGCGGCGGAGGGCGAACTCGGCGGCCTGGTCATCGCCGGGGTCGACCCCGCGGACCTGCCCGACCCGCGGGCCGCGCTCAGCGCCATCGAGGCCACCTCCTTCGTCGTCAGCCTCGAGCTGCGGGCCAGCGCCGTGACCGACCGCGCCGACGTGGTGTTCCCCGTCGCGGCGGTCGCGGAGAAGGCCGGGACGTTCGTGAACTGGGAGGGACGCGGCGGCTCGTTCGGCGCGGCGCTGAGCGTCCCCGAGGTCCGCACCGACCTGTACGTGCTCGGCGCGATCGCCGACCAGATGGACGTTCACCTCGGCCTGCCCGACGCCGCAGCGGCGCGCGCCGAACTCGCCGCCCTCGGCAGCTGGCGCGGCCCCCGTCCGGAGCCGCCCTCGGGGGATTTCGGGGGGATCCAGAACGAGGCTGGCATCATCCGGCTGTCGACGTGGCATCAGCTGCTCGACAGCGGGCGGATGCAGGACGGTGAGCCGGCGCTGGCCGGGACGGCCAGGCCCGTGGTGGCCAGGATGTCCGCGGCCACCGCCGCCGAAGCCGGGGTAGCCGATGGCGATAAGGTAACCGTGGCCACCGGCCGGGGCTCGGTGACGGTTCCGGTCGAGGTCGTGCCGATGGCCGACCACGTGGTCTGGCTCCCGTCCGCCGGGCTCCCCCAGGGGGCCAGGACGGAGCACGTCGGCTCGACCATCCGCGCGGAACTCGCCGCCGGGCACGGCGCCACGGTCACGCTGAGGAGGCCGGAATGACGGACCACGCGGCGCTGCAGCACCTGCTCGCGGCGCCCGCGACCAACCCGACGCTGAGCGACTTCAACCAGCTCATCTGGTGGCTGGTGCTGCTCAAGGTCGGCATCGTCTTCGTCTTCCTGCTGCTGACGACCATGTTCATGATCTGGGCGGAACGCCGGGTCATCGGCCGGATGCAGAACCGGCCGGGCCCGAACCGGGCCGGGCCCTTCGGCCTGCTGCAGCCGATCGCGGACGCGCTCAAGCTGCCGCTCAAGGAGGACATCATCCCCTTGGGCGCGGACAAGCTGGTGTTCATAGCCGCGCCCATCGTGTCGGCCACCATAGCCTTCATCAGCTTCTCGGTCATCCCGTGGGGCCCGGAAGTCTCGATCTTCCATCACTACACCCCGCTGCAGCTCGCC
>Ga0187801_10000474_pt1 | contig 11108 bp, 11 predicted proteins | sample NC_wetland_sal_i_10_FD_132465 | JGI IMG/M metagenome (GOLD analysis project Ga0187801, IMG submission 132465) | Wetland sediment microbial communities from Neuse River Estuary, North Carolina, USA - Control_1 | ecosystem: Environmental > Aquatic > Freshwater > Wetlands > Sediment | place: USA...
CCACCGCCCAGGACTACACCGCCTGGTACACCGCCCTCCGCGCCACCAACATCACCGTCGCCTGACACCGCCGCACCAGCACCGGGGCGCCCCCGGTTCCGTCCCCCAGCCGGAGCCGCGGGGCGCCCCGATACGCGGTCCTATGGGACTTCACGTCCCCGCGGACATCCGCCCGGACCGGGCAAGTGCTGGCGATGCTGGAGCACCAGATCCTAGCTACCGTCCTGCAGATCGTCTCCGGCCCCGGCGGGGTCGCCTCGTTCCTCCGTCGGAACCTGCCGGGAAAGGCGTTAACGGGCCCACCGGTCAGGGTTGCATAGCAGGCCCGACACTCGATTTATGCTCATCGCAGAGCCTGTGCCATGCTCGATACCGTAACGCCGTCGTGACTCGGCGTCTGACCGAGGGAGTGCAGATGGCCGCCGGATATACACCGGAGCAGGGCTTCATCGCGGGGGAGAGCAAGAGACTTGCGGGTGCTGACTTCAGCGAACGCGACCGGCACACGGGGGAAGATCACTTTGCTCATGCCGCAGGGAAAATCTGCAAGAGCTGCGACCACACGATCGAGGCCGGGCAGGCCGCCCGCCGCCGCGGTGAAACGGACTGGGTGCACGACGTCTGCCCCGTCATTACAGACTAATCCGGGGTTCGCCTGGCCGACCTGTCGGCACCAGGAACTCGCCCGGGCCTGGACGGACCAGATCACAATCGGCGACTTCGGCCTGCCCGTGTCGGTGAACCCGCCGGCCGCCGGCGACGTGTCGGCCTCGGCCTGATCCTGGTTACTCGGCGCTGGGCACGACGACGACCGGGCAGTGCGCGTGATGCACCACCTGGCTGGCTACGGCGCCCAGGCTGAGCCGGGGGAATCCGCCGCCGCCGCGGTTACCGACCACCACCAGATCGCTATCCTCTGACGCGTCGATGAGCGCCTGCGCCGGGAAGCCGTTGATCACCGTCACCGTGACCTGGGGCCGGTTCGCATCGAACCCCTCGAGGGCCTCCGCGACGGCGTGCTCGGTGGCGGTCCGGGCCTTGTCCAGCAACGGCGCATCGCCGGGAACGCTGACCGGGTTCCCGGTCCAGTAGCTGGCCATCACTTCGTGGACCGCGAGGACCGTGAGCGGAACCTGGCGCAGCGCGGCCTCGCGCATGGCCCAGTCCAGCGCCCGATGACCGTGGTGCGAGCCGTCAACGCCTACCGTGATTCCTGACATCGCGCATCATCGCCTTTTCACCTGTCAGCCCGCCACGCAGGGCTCTCGAGCACCATGATCTTGCGCTGGGCGTCCCGCCGACAAGTGACCTTGGTCATCCGCGGGTGGCGCACCTGCGGGGGGAAGCACCACCGCCGTTCGGGATAATGCCCTTGATCTTCTCGGGGTGAGGACGTGTACCGGCTGCTTTTCCGGGTGGTGCTACGGCGGGTGCCTGCCGAGACGGCGCACCGGGCCGGATTCTGGCTGATCCGGGCACTTGGGGTGGCGGCTGGAGTGCCGGCTGTGGCGAGAGCGCTGCGCCGGTGGCTCGGGCCGGGCGATCCGCTGCTGCGGGTCCGGGCGCTCGGCCTGGAGTTCCCCGGGCCGCTCGGGCTGGCGGCCGGGTTCGACAAGGACGCGCGCGGGGTGGCGGGGCTGGGTGCGCTCGGGTTCGGCTTCGTGGAGGTCGGCACGGTGACCGCGCGGGCTCAGCCGGGGAACCCACGGCCGCGGATGTTCCGGCTGCCCGAGGACCGGGCGCTGGTCAACCGGATGGGCTTCAACAACGAGGGGGCCGGGGCGGCGGCGGCCCGGCTGCGCCGGCTCGCGCGCGGCGGGCGGGGCGCGGGCGGCGGGCGGGGCGCGGGCGGCGGGCGGAGCGGCCGGGGCCGGGTGATCGTCGGGGTCAACATCGGCAAGACGAAGGCCGTGCCCGACGAGGAGGCGGCGCAGGACTACGCGGCCAGCGCGCGGGCGGTGGCCGGGGTCGCCGACTACGTGGTGGTCAACGTCAGCTCGCCCAACACGCCGGGGCTGCGCGACCTGCAGGCCGCGGACCGGCTCAAGCCGGTGCTGGTGGCCGTGCGCGAGGCGCTCGACGCGGCCGCGGACCACCGCGTGCCGCTGCTGGTGAAGATCGCGCCGGACCTGGCCGACGCGGACGTGGACGCGATCGCGGACCTGGCGCTCGAGCTCGGTCTGGACGGGATCGTGGCGACCAACACCACCGTATCCAGGGATGGGCTGGCCAGTTCGCCGGCCGAGGTGGCGGCGGCGGGAGCGGGCGGGCTGTCGGGGGCGCCGCTGCGCGGCCGGGCCCTGGCGGTGCTGCGGCGGCTGCGCGCCCGGGCCGGGGACCGGCTGGTGCTGATCGCGGCGGGCGGCATCGAGACCGGCGACGACGCGTGGGAACGGCTGCAGGCTGGGGCCACCTTGGTCCAGGCCTACACCGGGTTCATCTACGGTGGGCCGCTGTGGCCGCGGCGGGTTCACGCAGGCCTGGCGCGCCGGGCCCGGTCCGAGGCCAGGTGAGCTCAAGCGGTTCGTGGGGCACCTCGCACGGGTTGCCCGCGGCGAGCCAGGCCTGGCCGGCGTCCAGGTCCATCAGGAGCGAGGCGATGGTGGCGCCCTGCTCGAGCGGGTGGTCGGCCGGGTCGGGGTGGGAGCAGACGCTGTGCGGGTAGTCGGCGTGATCGGCGAGGAGCGCGCGGAAGTGGTCCAGCGTGAGGCGGCCCGGCTGGCCGGTGCCCGCGCGGAGGCGCTGCAGGCGGACGGCGCTGCTGGGCATGGCCCACAGGGACACGTCGACCGGGGCCAGGCCCGGCGACAGGAAGTGGTTGGTGTGCAGCAGCGCGCCCTGGTCGGGGTACAGCGGGTACAGCCGGGTGAAGTCGCCCGGCGCGGCCTCGACGTCGAGCGCGGCGCCGCCGGCATGGGCGATCAGGTAGTTGGCCGACGACGAGCGCGGCCCGGCCTGCAGGACCTCCAGGGCCTGCGTGACGGTCGCGCAGTCGAGGATCGCCCGCAGCAGCACGTGGTACGGCAGCCCGGGGGCGCCGACGTCCGCCTCGGTCACCAGGGCGTTGGTGACCAGGCCGAGGCCCGCGGCGTTCAGGCCGGCCTTGGCCAGCAGGCCCGCCTCCACCACGGTGACGAAGTCCGGGCCGTCGTCCTGCCTGGCCTCCAGCACGACCAGCGTCTGACTGGCGTGGAGCAGCCAGTCCCAGTTCTGGCCGATGAGCGTCGCGCCCGGCTGGCCCGGTGCGGGCACGACCGCGAAGGCGCTGCACTCGGCGGGAGGGGTCCGGGCGGCCAGGGGCGCCAGGCGGGCCTTGGCGGCGTACATCACCTCGGTCCGCACGTTGATCGCCAGCACGTCGGCCGGGTCCAGACCCGCCCCGTCGGCGACGCCGCGCATCTCCTCCAGGTAGGCCGGGCGGAACCCGGCGATGGGCGCCTCGAATCCGGCCGCCGTGCGCCGGACCGTGTCCCAGTCCCAGCCCGTGTAGTACGCGAACACGTGGCGGTAGGCCTGCACCGACCGGTGCACGCGGTCCCGCGCCTGCGCGCCGTACTGCCGGCCGCGCTCATAGGCGGACCCCGCCACGCGGACTCGGGGAATCGCGGTCATCGTCATTGCTCACCCCGGGCTTGCTCACGGAACCAGGTCTGTCGCTCCTACGGTACGGGCGCGGCAGGGCCACCGGCACGGGCGGTGCGGGCTCAGGGTCCGGACGCGCGGCACGCCTGACCTTCTGTTACCAGCCGGGGGGCCGTCCCGGCCGCCGCACCTCGATCCGGCCGTAGCGCATCCGGCCGACCAGTTCCACGCGGAGCACGACCTTGGCCCCGGGCTCGGCGCTCGGGCGCATCTCGACCTCGGTGTAGCGGACGGTCAGGCCGTCGGCGTCCACGACGACGCCCGGACCGGCCACCAACGTCAGGATTCCGCCGCGCATTTTCATGTCAATAACCAGCCTGTCGTGCGTGAGAACCGCGTCGGTGAAATCGAGCGTCACGTCACACCACGACGGGCGCAGGTCGATGCGCCGCGGGACCGTCCAGCGGCCGGTGCGCGAGACCGAACCCCCCTTCTGGACGATCCGGATCTCTTCCTCGGAGGGCGCCGCCGGCGGGGCAATCGCGCTGGGGACGTACCGGCCGGGCCCGGACGGCGGCAGGTCGGCGGTAAAGGGGGTCAGCTCACCGAAGGTCCGGGCGGACAGAACGGCCTGGATCCGCTCCTCGAACTCGTCGGGGGTCAGCCGGCCCTCCCCCAGAGCGGTGCGCAACACGTCAATGACGCGGTCCCGGTCCGCGTCGGACGCCCTCATGTCGGGCGCCGGGCCGGGTTCGGCTGGGTCGGTCGGCATTGGGTACCCCATTGAACTCCTCCGGTACCTCCGCTACCACCGATGCTAGGCCCGCGGTACCGTCGGCAACAGGGCTCACCCCTGGTCGAGATGACGGCCTGCAGCCGCCCGTGCAGCTCGGCGAGGAGCTCGTCCAGCTGCAGGTTCGGTAGGATCTCGGGGCGGCTCGCGCCACCCCGTTCCACGGCAATGTCCTTCCACGGCAGGTAGGGACGAAGGCCATTATCCCGAACGAGCGGTGGTGCGAGACAATGATGTGCTTTAGGTGCCGCAGCGCATTCGCATTCGGGTCAAGGAGGACCAGCCATGGCAGGCAAGCCCATCGTGGTCGGTACGGACGGTTCCACGGAATCACGGCGCGCGGTCGAGTGGGCCGCCCGGGAGGCCGTGCTGCGGGACGCCCCGCTGCGGATCGTGTCCGCCGCGGCGCTGCTGCCCCGGATGGCCAGCAGCACCGGTACGTCCGAGTACGAGACCGTCTCCGATCTGCTTCGCGACGAGCGCGACCACGCGCTGGCCTCGGCGGCCTCGGTGGCGGGGGCGACGGCCCCCGGGCTGCTGATCGACAGCGACCAGCTGACCGGGGCGCCCGCGCTGGCGGTTACCGAGGCCGGGAACGGGGCGGCGATGCTCGTGGTCGGCTCCCGCGGGGTCGGCGCGTTCACGGCGATGCTGCTCGGCTCGGTCAGCCGGTACGCGGCGATCCACGCCTCCTGCCCGGTCGTGGTCATCCCCGACGAGACCTGGGCCGCGCACAAGCTGATCGGCGTCGGCGTCGCCGACCCGGAGGGCTCCCCCGCCGCGCTGGACTTCGCGTTCGAGGAGGCCGCGCGGCGCCAGGCCGGCGTGCTGGCCGTCCACGGATGGCACACCCCGGAGTTCGACATCTCGCGGGCGGGGCGCGCGCCGGCCGGGCCGTCCGCGGACGTCCTGCAGGAGGCGGCCACCCAGCAGCTCGACGCGCTGCTGAACACCTGGCGGGAGAAGTATCCCGACGTGCAGGTCAGCCACGAGGTGGTGCACGGGCACCCGGGCCGGGCGCTCGTCGGCGTCTCGGCGCGCGCCGACCTGGTCGTCATCGGCCGGCGCAGCACCCGCGAGGGCCAGCACGGCCCCGGCACGGTGATGCACGCGCTGCTCAATCACGCGCACGGCCCCGTCGTCACGGTTCCGTCGTCCTGATGGCCGGATCGGCCGGGCCTGGGTTGGCGGCGCCGGTCCTGGCGGGCCGGCGGGTGCTGCTGCTGGACCGCGCCCGGATGTACGTGTGCGGGATCACCCCGTATGCCGTGACGCACCTCGGGCACGCGGCGACCTTCGTCTGGGTCGACGCGCTGGGCCGGGTCCTGCGGATGCTGGGCGTCGAGCCCGAGGTGTGCCGCAACGTCACCGACGTCGACGACGTGCTGGACGTGGCGGCCTCGCGGGCCAGTGCGCCGTTCGACGCGTTCGCGGCCATCCAGCAGTACCACTTCGAGCACGACCTGACCGCGCTCCACGTCCGTCCCGTCCGGTACGAGCCGCGGGCCCACCGGTACATCGAGCACGTCATCAGGCTGGCGCAGGGCCTGCTGGCGGCGGGTCACGCGTACGCGCGCAACGGCAGCGTCTACTTCCGGGGCCAGGACGTCGCAGCGGCGGCCGGCCTGGACCGGGGCGTTGCTCTGCAGCTTTCTGCCGAGTACGGGGGCCGCCCCGACGACCCGGCCAAGGACGATCCGCTGGACGCCGCGGTCTGGCAGGCCGCCGAGGCCGGGCATCCCGCCTGGGATTCACCCTGGGGACCCGGCCGGCCGGGCTGGCACGCCGAGTGCGTGGCCATGGCGATGTCGGCGTTCGGCGTCGGCGTGGACGTCCACGCGGGCGGGGCCGACCTGCGCTTCCCGCACCACGCCTACCACGCGGCGATGGCCGAGGCGTTCACGGGAGTCAGGCCCTACGCGCGCGCATGGCTGCACGCCGGCACCGTGACGGTCGGCGGGGTCAAGATGGCCAAGTCGGCCGGGAACCTGGTCCTGGTCAGCGACCTGCTGGAACGCTACACGCCGGCCGCGGTCCGGCTGATGATCCTGGACCGGCCCTGGGCTGCGGACTGGGACTACGCCGACGAGTTGCTGAAGGCCGCCGCGGGCCGGCTCGCGGACCTGTACCAGGCGGCCGGGCGCGCGGGCCCGGTCGGCGAGCCCGCGGCGGGCGAGGTCCGGCGCCTGCTGGCTTTGGATCTCGACGTACCGGCCGCCCTTTCGGTGGCCCTCGGGGAGGGAGGCGCCGCGGCCCGCCTTCTCATCGCGACCCTCGGGCTGGACTGACCTTCGATGCATCTGGTCGTGACCATCGAGACGCCGTCGCTCGGCGATCGCAGCTACCTGGTCCACGACGGGGCGGTCGCCGTCGTGGTGGACCCCCAGCGCGACATCGGGCGGGTCCTGGCCGTGGCGGAGTCGGGGCGCGTACGAATCGCGTACGTGCTGGAGACCCATATTCACAACGACTACGTCACGGGCGGTCTGGCGCTGGCCAGGCGCACCGGGGCGGAATACGTGGTCGCGGCGTCGGAGGAGGTCGGTTTCTCCCGGCTGGGCGTCGGCGAGGGCGACCAGCTCAGCGCGGGTTCGCTGACCGTGAAGGCGCTGCACACGCCGGGGCACACGCCGGGGCACCTGTCGTTCGTGGTGGGCGAGTCGGGGCGGAGCCCGTTCGCGGTCTTCACCGGCGGGTCCCTGCTGTACGGCGCGGTGGGCCGCACCGACCTGATCGGCCCGGGATCGACCGAGCAGCTGACCCGGGCGCAGTACCGCTCGGTCCGCCGGCTGGCCGACGAACTGCCCGCGTCTGTGGCGGTGTACCCCACGCACGGGTTCGGCAGCTTCTGCTCGGCCATGCCGACCACCGGCACCGCGTCGACCATCGGGCACGAGCGGCTCGCCAACATCGCGCTGCGCAGCGACGAGGACACCTTCGTGGCCGAACTCCTCGCGGGCCTGGGTGCCTACCCGCGCTACTACGCGCACATGGGGCCGGCGAACCGGAGCGGTCCGTTGGCCCCCGTGCTGACGCCGCCGGCGCGAGCTGACGCTTTCGAGCTGCGGCGGCGGATCGACGCCGGGGAGTGGATCGTGGACCTGCGCGAGCGCCGGGCCTTCGCGCGCGCCCACGTCACCGGGACCATCTCCATCGAGCTCGGCGACTCGTTCGGCACCTACCTGGGCTGGGCCATCGCCTGGGGCACGCCGCTCACGCTGATCGGCGAGAGCCCCGACCACATCGCCGAGGCGCAGGTCCAGCTTCTCCGGATCGGGATCGACCAGATCGCCGGCGCCGCGGCCGGGCCTACCTCGACCCTGGCCTTGGGCGGGAAGGTATCGAGTTACCCGGTGACCGACTTCGCCGGGCTCGCCGCCGCGTGGGGCCAGCCGGGCCAGGTGGTCCTCGACGTCCGGCGCCCGGACGAATGGCGGGCCGGGCACCTGCCGGGGGCCGTGCACATCCCGTTCTGGGAGCTCGAGCCCCGGGTCGCCGCCGTGCCGGCCGGCGAGGTCTGGGTGCACTGCGCCAGCGGATTCCGCGCGTCGATCGGCGCGTCCCTCCTGTCCCGGGCCGGGCGGCAGGTCGTCCACGTCGACGACAACTGGGAGCAGGCCGAGCAGGCCGGGCTGCCGGTCACGCGCTAGCCGGTCGCGCTACGGGCACGACTGCCGGTCTGGCGTCACAGATGACACACTGATGCGATGGCGCCCTGGCGGGTACGTGACTTCCACGCCGACGACCTCGACGCCGCCGTCCGGTTGTGGGACAACCCGTCGGCCAGCAGCGAGGCGCCGGCGTTCGGCCTGTCCGACCTCATCGCGGCCGTCCGGGCGCACGAGCCGGCGGTGGTCGCGGTCGTCGGCGAGGAACTGGTCGGGGTCGCCGTGGCCACGATCGGCGGCGACCGGGCGTGGGTCATGCGGATCAGCCTGGCCGCCGCGTGGCGGCACCGGGGCATCGGCAGCGCGATGCTGGGCGAGCTGGAGCGCCGGCTGGTGGCGGCCGGGGTCCACCGGATCCAGTGCCTGCTCGCGGCCGACAGCGATCTCGGCGCCCTGGCGCTGGAGCACGCCGGGTACACCGCCCGCCAGGGAGTAGTGCTGTACGAGCGGCTGGAGCCGGTCGACCCCGGCCGCGCCGGGGTGCTGGGTCAGCTCGGCGGGCGGATGGTGCGGGCCGGCGCGTGGGATCAGCTCGGCGGCATGGTCAGGGAGAAGGAGCTGATCGAGCGGCGGGTCATCCTGCCGCTGGCGCAGCCGCAGCTGGCCGAGCGGCTGGGCCTCGTGCCGCCGCGGGCCATCGTGTTGTTCGGGCCGCCGGGAACGGGCAAGACGACGTTCGCCAAGGGCGCCGCCTCGAGGCTGGGCTGGCCGTTCGTGGAGCTGTTCCCCTCGCGCCTGGCGGGGGACTCCCCCGCCCGCCTGGCCTCGGCGCTGCGGGAGGCGTTCGCCCTGGTTGCGGAGCTGGACAAGGTCGTGCTGTTCATCGACGAGGTGGAGGAGATCGCCGGGGCGCGCCAGCCGCGCACGGTGTCGGCCGCGCAGGGCGTCACCAACGAGATGCTCAAGCTCATCCCGCCGTTCCGCGAGCAGGACGAGCGGCTGCTGATCTGCGCCACGAACTCGGTCCGCGCCCTGGACGGCGCGTTCCTGCGCCACGGCAGGTTCGACTACGTCATCCCGGTCGGGCCGCCGGACCCGGCCGCGCGGGAGGCGATCTGGGACCGCTACCTCGCCGCTGTCCCGCACGCGACGCTGGACATGACGGCCATCGTGGAGGAATCGCGGCTGTTCACGCCGGCCGACATCGAGGTCGCCGCGCGCCGGACCGCGCAGCTCGCCTTCGAGCGCGTGCTGTTCGAGCACGGCGCCGAGGAGGTGACCACGGGCGACGTCCTGCAGGCCATCGGCCAGACCCGGCGCACCCTGACCGCGGAAGTCGTGGCCGAGTTCGAGCAGGACATCCTCGACTACGCCCGGGTGTGAACCGCGGAGGCGCGGGTAGCTCCCTTGACGGTCTCCGGCCGCGGAAGTAATCCTGGGCGGGGAGCATTCGCCCGGCGGAGCAGAAGGGCTCGGACATGAAGAACATCGCGGGGACGGCGCTGCAGGCCGTCGCGGGCCTGACCCTGCTCGGTGCCGCCGCGGCCCTGATCGCCAGCAAGGATGACATCCGCAGGTACCTGCGCATGCGCAGCATGTGACCTACCGCGCCCGGCATCGGGAACCGGGGCGGCGCGGTGACGACGCCGCCGCTGCCCGGCTTCCTCAGCTCCCTGGCCGGGCCCGACCTCCACCTCTGATTCCCTGCGGTCGGCAGCGGTACGTCGCCGGACCGCTGCCGCCCAGGTTGGGAACTACTACTTGCCCTTCTTGCCCTTCTTGCCCTTCTTGCTCTTCTTAGCCACGTGGATCACCCCGCTTCCCGACCCGGACGGGTCAACAAAATGTTGACAGGACGTCAACGTATCATTGACCGCGACCGAGTGTCGAATAGGGTGTGATGGTGGCCACCAAGAGCCCCGTCAAGCGGATCTTGGCTGCGCTCGGCGCTCTGGACGTCGCCGACGAGCCGATCAGCCGGCTTCAAGCCGCCCGGCGCCTGCGAGAAGCGGCAGAGCAGCTGGAGGCCGCCCAGGTTGCGGCCGCCCGCAAGGCCGGAGCCACGTGGATCGACATCGGCGCGTGTTACGGACTTACCAAGCAAGGTGCCCAGCAACGCTTCCGAGGTATCCGCAACCGCGCCAAGGCCGTTGCCGCGGCCTCAAGCGGCACGAAGGCTGACGCGCAAGATCGAGGAGATCGGCCATGACCCAGCCTCCCGGCGATCAGGGAGACGCCGTACCGGCCGCAGGACCCGTTCCCGTGTAAGTTGCGCTTAGGTGTCGCGCTCGTTAACGCTGGCGGGCCGGCCGACCGGCGCGGGGGCCCGCGAAATAGCCTGAACCGTGAGCCCCCGGGCCGAAGCAGGGAGCCGGGGGAAGCACTAGCGCCGTTCGGGATAAAGGGGTTGTTGATGAGTGTGACCGAGCAGGAGCCAGCGGACCTCACGGGGAGTGAGCTCGACGCGCTCGACGCCTACTGGCGGGCGGCGAACTACCTGTCGATCGGGCAGATCTACCTGCTCAGCAACCCGCTGCTGACCGAGCCGCTGCGGCCGGAGCACGTCAAGCCGCGGCTGCTCGGGCACTGGGGCACCACGCCCGGGCTGAACCTGATCTACGCGCACCTCAACCGCGTGATCAGGAACCAGGACCTGAACGTGATCTACGTCTGCGGGCCGGGGCACGGCGGGCCCGGGATGGTCGCCAACACCTACCTCGAGGGAACGTACACCGAGCTGTTCCCGCACATCACGCAGGACGTCGCGGGCCTGGAGGCGCTGTTCAGGCAGTTCTCGTTCCCCGGCGGCATCCCCTCGCACGCGGCGGCGCAGACGCCCGGGTCGATCAACGAGGGCGGCGAGCTCGGTTACTCGCTGGCGCACGCGTACGGGGCCGCGTTCGACAACCCGGACCTCATCGTGGCCTGCGTGATCGGCGACGGCGAGGCCGAGACCGGCCCGCTGGCCACCAGCTGGCACGCCAACAAGTTCCTCAACCCGGCCAAGGACGGCGCGGTGCTGCCGATCCTGCACCTGAACGGGTACAAGATCGCCAATCCGACGGTGCTGGCCAGGATCCCGCACGAAGAGCTCGAGTCGCTGCTGCGCGGCTACGGCTACGCCG
>Ga0187801_10000477_pt1 | contig 11074 bp, 9 predicted proteins | sample NC_wetland_sal_i_10_FD_132465 | JGI IMG/M metagenome (GOLD analysis project Ga0187801, IMG submission 132465) | Wetland sediment microbial communities from Neuse River Estuary, North Carolina, USA - Control_1 | ecosystem: Environmental > Aquatic > Freshwater > Wetlands > Sediment | place: USA...
AAGTTCTGAATGCCGTGGCGCAGCGTCGCGGTCGACGATGGGCAGCCGGAACAAGCGCCTTTCATGTTGAGATAGACGACGCCATCCTTGAAACCGCGGAAGGTGATGTCGCCGCCGTCATTGGCAACCGCGGGGCGAACCCGGGTCTCGATCAACTCCTTGATGGTGGCGACCGTGGCAGCGTCCGCCTCGTCGAAAAATTCTTCGCCGTCTGTGATCTCATGGCTGCCGACGGTCAGCAGCGGCGCGCCTGACATGAAGTGCTCCATGATCGCGCCGAGGATCATCGGCTTGAGCTGATGCCATTCGCCGGCGCTTTTAGTCACGGTGATGAAATCGGAACCGAAAAATACACCGCTCACTCCCGGGATGCCGAATAAGCGTTCGGCGAGCGGCGACTGTTCGGCTTGAGCGGCGTCACGCAGATCGAGGGTGCCGTGTTCCAGCACCGGGCGTCCGGGCAGGAATTTCAGCGTCGCTGGATTCGGCGTAGCTTCAGTCTGAATGAACATCGTACCCTCCATCACGGCGCGCTCCACTGGATCGAAGCTGCCCCGTGACTCGTGTCAAACTCCCCTATTAGGTGGCGAATTTGCTCGAAAGTTCAAGGGCGGCGGCGATATCCCTCCTACACACGAACGACTATTTTGCCGCCGGCTTCACTCGACTCTGCCAGCCGATGCGCCTCTTGGATATCCTCGAAGCGAAAGACTTTGGCCGGCTTGGTCTTGTAAAGGCCCGCGGCGGCGCGATCGACGATCGCCTGGAAAGGAATTTCGCTGAGCGGGAATTCCGGCGTGCCGGTGACCACGGCGCTTGCAAAGACCGTGAGATGCCGGCCGCTCGGGATCTGAAATACCGGCTCAAGTGACAGCGGACCACCGCCACCAAGAAAGCCGACCAGACACGCGTGACCTCCGCGTTTGAGCATCGCCAGTGAGTCGAGCATCGTGGTGTTGCCGACGATATCGAGTACGGCGTCAATGCCTTGCGGATGATGCTCACGAATGCGTTTGGCAAGTTCCGGCGATTCCAAGAGCACCTCCTTGGCGCCCAATGCATCAAGCATCGCTGCCCGCGAAGAATTTCGCGTCGTTGCGACGACACGCGCGCCGGCTTGGTTTGCGATATTCACCGCGGCCTGACCGAGCGCGGAGGTCGCGCCGCGAATGGCGACGATCCGGCCTTTGCCGAGTGCGAGGACGCCCATCAGGCTTGTCCATGCGGTGGCATAGGACTCCGGAATGGCCGCCAGGTCCTCCCACGAAAGGTTGCTGTCGACAGCGACGACATTGGTCGTTGGCACGCAAACCTGTTCGGCGTAGCTGCCGTTCATGCTGCGCCCCAAGCCGCCGACCAGGGCCATCACCTTCTGGCTAGGCGCAAAGCGACTATCGGGGTCGGACCTGACCGTTCCCACGCATTCGATGCCGGTGATTTCGGCCACATCGCCCCATGCGCCTTTGCGGAAATAGATTTCAGCATGGTTGAGCCCGAAGGCTTTGACATCGATTACCACGTGGCCGGGTTTCGGCTCCGGATCGGGACGTTCCTCGATCTGCAGGACTTCAGGACCGCCGTATTGCTTGATGACAATTGCACGCATTTGAGCCGCTCCGTGTGGACGTTGACGGACGGGATTGATACGCGCGTGCTTGATTGATAAAAAGAATTAAATTTCGATATTCTTGATAGAATTACTCTATGGACCATCTCACCCTGCACCAACTCGAATGCTTCGACGCCGTGGTCACCGAAGGGACGTTTCAAGCAGCAGCTGAAAAGCTGCGGCGCACCCAGCCCTCGGTTTCGACGGCGGTGAAAAACCTCGAGAGCCAATTGGGGTTGGCGTTACTCGATCGCGGCGGATACCGCGTTGCACTGACCGAGGCCGGCCGATCATTCCACCAACGTACGCGTGTTTTTCTGCACGATCTGCGCGCGCTGAAAAATCATGCGGCGCAGCTTGTTATGGGCGAGGAAAACGAGCTCAGCGTCGTAATCGGCGATCTGTGTCCGTTGCCGCAGACGCTGGCATTGCTGCGGCGCTTCTTTGACGACTGCCCGGGGACACGGCTTCACCTACATTTCGAAGCGATTGCCGGACCGTGGGAGCGCCTGTTCGACGGTGAGGCTGATCTCATTCTCCATCACGTCAACAAGGCGGACCCGCACTTTGAGTTCATGGATCTGTTCACCGTGCGCGTCATACCCGTCGTGGCGCCCGGTTTCCTGCGGTTTCCGATCTCGCGTTCGATTACGCCGGAGCAGATGCGGGACTATGTGCAATGCGTAATCCGTGACACCTCGCGCCATTCATCGCCCCAAGATTACTTTCTGGTCGAAGGCGCCCGCAGCTGGACGGTCAGCGATCAGCTGATGAAACGCGAATTGATTTTGCAGGGCATGGGATGGGGGCATATGCCGAAATTCCTGATTGACCAGGATTTGCGCAAAAGATGTTTGCTCGATATCAGCGGCAAACATTTGCGCGGCGGCGTAGCCGAAATCGTCGCGGCGCGGCGGCGCGAGGTGCCGCACGGGCCCATCGCCAATCGGCTGTGGTCCTATATCGAAGAGCGGGCCAAGACCTTCGTCGAAGCAATCGGCTAGCGCACGAAACCGACCACGTCCTTGACCGCGTTCATGGTTTCACGCGCCAATTTTTGCGCGCGGGCCGCCCCATCCGCCAGCACCGCGTCAATCGCTCCCGGATCGGCAAGAAGGCGTTTCATTTCCGCTCCGATCGACCCCAGCTTGGACACCGCAAGGTCGGTCAGCGCCGCCTTGAACGTCGAGAATTGGGCATTGCCGAATTGCTTGAGCACGCTGGCCCGATCCACGCCCGCAAGCGCAGCATAAATCCCGACGAGGTTATCGGCCTCAGGCCGCGCCGCCAGCCCCTTTTCGTCGCTCGGCAACGGCTCGGGATCGGTCTTGGCGCGGCGAATTTTCTGCGCAATCGCGTCGGCGTCATCGGTCAGGTTGATACGGGAAAAATCGGAAGCGTCCGATTTCGACATCTTTTTTGAGCCATCGCGCAGCGACATCACCCGCGTTGCCTCGCCGGTGATGAGCGGCTCGGGCAATGGAAAAAAAGCATCGCCATAGCCTTTTTCCCTGATCGATTGGCCGAAGTCGTTGTTGAATTTTTGGGCGATGTCGCGCGACAATTCCAGATGCTGCTTCTGGTCTTCGCCGACCGGCACATGGGTGGCGCGATAAACCAGAATATCGGCGGCCATCAGCGTCGGATAGGCGTAGAGGCCGACCGAGGCATTCTCGCGATCCTTGCCGGCCTTCTCCTTGAACTGCGTCATGCGGTTGAGCCAACCCAGCCGCGCCACACAATTGAATATCCAGGCGAGCTCGGCGTGCTCGGCGACCTGACTCTGGTTGAATACGATATTTCTTTTCGGATCGATCCCGCAGGCGAGAAAGGCGGCCGTAACCTCGCGGATCGCGCGCGGCAATTCGCTGGGCTCCTGCCACACCGTGATGGCGTGCAGATCGACGACGCAATAAATGCAATCGAAACGATCCTGCAGCTCGACGAAACGCTTAATCGCGCCGAGATAATTGCCGAGATGGAGGTTGCCGGTCGGCTGCACCCCGGAGAAAATCAGTTCTTTAAACTTCATCTGTGGGGACCTCGCCCGAGCGCGGCCGATCCGGCTTGATGGTGTTGATGCCGCTCGATAGCGTCCCCATGCCATCCGTCAGCTTGCCGTGCAAGAGGCGCCCGCTATAGTGCGCGACCCGCGGCAGCCGACCGAACTCAATGCCAGCCATGACCTCCGCTCGTTTCGACGTCCTCGGCATCGGCAACGCCATTGTCGATGTCCTTGCCCGGGCCGATGAGGACTTTCTGCTGGCGCAGGGCATGCGCAAGGGCGGCATGGCGCTGATCGAGGAGGCGCGCGCGCAAACGATCTATGACGCCATGGGTCCGGCGGTCGAAATATCAGGAGGATCGGCGGCGAATACGATGGTCGGCGTCGCCGGGTTCGGCGGACGAGCGGCGTTTGTCGGCAAGCTCAAAGCCGACGAGCTCGGCCGCGCGTTCGGTCACGATATCCGCGCCGCCGGCGTGAGCTTTAGCACGCCGCCGGCATCGCACGGCCCCTCGACCGGCCGTTGCTATGTGCTGGTGACGCCGGACGGCGAGCGCACCATGAACACCTATTTGGGCGCGGCGCAGGACCTGCATCCGCGGGACGTCGACGAGACGATGGTGGCGGCAAGCGCCATCATTTATCTCGAAGGATATCTGTGGGATCCGAAACACGCCAAGGAAGCCTTTCTCAAAGCGGCCAAGATCGCGCACGGCAGCGGCCGCAAAGTTGCACTGTCACTGTCGGACGCCTTCTGCGTCGACCGCTGGCGCGACGAATTCCTGCAGCTGATGCGCTCGGGCACTCTCGATCTCGTCTTCGCAAACGAGGCGGAGCTGCACAGCCTGTATCAAACGTCGGACTTCGACGGCGCTATCGCCACGCTGCGCGCCGATATCGGCGCCGCGGTCGTGACGCGGAGCGAGAAGGGCTGCCTCGTTATCAGTCCGGAAGGGATCGAGGCGGTGCCGGCATTCCCGGTCGAGCGGGTCGTCGATACGACAGGAGCAGGCGATTTGTTCGCCGCAGGTTTTTTGTGCGGGCTTGCGCGCGGCGCCGACGACCGCAGCTGCGGTCGGCTTGGCGCGCTAGCGGCGGCGGAAATCATCCAGCATCTCGGCGCCCGCCCCGAGGCTTCGCTGCGCGAGCTGGCGGAAGAAAACGGTCTTGCTGTTTAAAGATTTAGACCGGATCGGCCTCGTTTCGGAAAGCGCGAGCGGTAACCAATCGCTAACCAAAACTGGTTAACGATTGATCAACCGTAAACGCCGGAGAACCGAAATGGCCGAGCCGTCCGATCATGCCGCTGGAGGCGGCGAGACAGCCGCAACCGACGCCGGCACGATGCGCATCAATTTGCCCGCGGTCGTGGCGCCGAAATTGAGCGCTGCCGCAGATCAAGCCAAGAACAGCGCGGGAGACGAACCGGAGCAAACCAAAACTGCAGCGGCGACGGCGCGCTCCAAGCGTTTCGTCGCGCTGGCGGCGAGTGTAGCCTTTGCCGCAGGCTTTGGTTCATTCGTCGGCTCGGTGTCGGGCTCGGGATTGGCGCGGTTCATTTATCCGCCGCCGCCACCGCCGGCTCCGACAAGCGGCATCGAGAACACGATCGCTGCAATGCGCGATATCAAGCTTGAACTCGCCAAGGTCGCCGCGCTCAAATCCAACCTCGACATCGCCGGGCTCAAATCCGGTCTCGACAACGCGGCCCGCAACACCAGCAATCAATATGCCAGGATCGCCGACCGTTTGGACCGGATCGATCAGCGCAGCGCTGCCGCGGCCGAGACGACGGCTTCATTGCCGGCCGCCAGTCCGGCGGCTCCGCCGTCGGCTCAAACTGCTGCGCTGGCGGCCGCTGCCCAGCCTGCAGAACCGCCGAAACTGAATGACCGGATTTTGCAGGATTGGATCGTTCATGATGTGCAGAACGGCCATGCGTTGATCGAAAGCCGCTACGGCGGACTGTTTGCGGTTAGTGCCGGCAGTGTCCTGCCCGGTATCGGGCGGGTCGATATGATCAAACGCCAGGACGGCCACTGGGTCGTGCTGACGGCCCGCGGCACCATCACCTCGGTGCGCTGAGGCGATTTCAACCAATCGCGAGTGCAAATCGCGCGGCGACGCAGGTACTCGCGCGCGCCGTGCCGTCCGATTTGCTATCATCTGCCGTTTGAAGCAGGACGCGTGAGGATGAACATCTCGCGATGGATCATCCGGTTTGTTTTGGCGGCGATCGCGCATTCGATTTTGCCTTCGCTTGCGATCGCGCAACCGGCGGCGCCGTCAAATCCGGAAATGACGCAAGCCTGTCCCGGGCTGGTTGCCGGCAACCACGCAACGGCGATTCCCGCGGCGTGGCAAATGGGTGCGGCGAATCTTGGCGGGCTAAATTCCGGCTCCTTCAATCTGGCAGCGCTGAACTCAGATCAGGTCCGCCTGACCTTTCTCGGCCACGCGACTTTCCTGATTGAAAGTCCGCAGCTCGTGCGCATTGCGACCGATTACAATGATTACGTGAAGCCGCCGGTGCTGCCGGACATCGTGACGATGAATCACGCGCACGACACGCATTATACCGAGCATCCGAGTCCGGCCATCAAATACGTGCTGCGCGGCTGGGGAATGAGCCCCGAGCAACCCGCGATCTGGGACCTGAAATATCGTGACGTGCGGGTGCGCAACGTGCCGACCAATATCCGAAGCTTCTACGGCAGCACCACGACCGAGCGTTACGGCAATTCGATCTTTATTTTCGAGATTGCCAACCTGTGCATCGCACATCTCGGACATCTGCATCATACGCTGACGCAACAGCAGCTTAACGAGATCGGCCGCATCGATGTGGTCATGGCGCCGGTCGACGGCAGTTACACGCTTGATCTCGACGGCATGATGGAAGTGCTGACCGCGCTCAAGACGCCGTTGATTATCCCCATGCACTATTACGGCCAGTACATCCTCGACCGGTTTCTTGACCGGGCGCGCAAGCTCTGGGATGTCGAAACGGCGGAAATTCCTTCGGTCGTGGTCTCGAAGGCGACATTGCCCGCCGCGCCCAAGGTCCTGGTGTTGCCGGGACGGTTTTGATCGCTCAGACGTCGACGCTCGCGGCCAGCGCGTGCTGTTCGATAAATTCGCGGCGCGGCTCCACTTTGTCACCCATCAGCTCGTCGAAAATCGTATTGGCCTCGTCGATTTCCTTCACGCTGACGCAGAGCAGTGAGCGCGCATTGGTGTCGAGCGTGGTTTCCCAGAGTTGCTCCGGGTTCATTTCGCCCAAACCTTTGTAGCGCTGCAGCGCAGCGCCCTTGCGGCCGGCGCCCGTGACCGCTTCAAACAATCCGACCGGGCCGTGAATGGGCACCTCCTCGTCCTTTCGCCGCAGCATGGCCGGCGGCGTCGGCCGGGGATAAGTCTGTTGCAGGGACGGCGCGTATTCGTCGAGCTTGCGCGCGTCGGCGGAGCCGAGCAGCGCCTGATCGATGATCGCGACTTCCTTGACGCCGCGCAATGTGCGCTCGAACTGGAATTCGGCCTCGCTGAATTGGCCTTTCCAGCCGCGCTCCGCCGCTTCGGTGAGCGCGTCGAGCCGCCGGGCGATGTATTCCGCCGCCGCAGTCGCGCTGATCAAATCGCCGGTGACCTGCGAGCGCAGCACGCCGGCGATGGCGGCCTGCTCGATCACCTGGCGATTGTACCGGCTGTGCAGCCCGCGCAGCAGATTGCGAATGCTGCGCGCCTCTTCGACCAAATTCCGCAGATCGTTGCCGGCGCGCACTTCGCCGGACGATAATCGCAGCGCGGTATCCTCGAGGCCGGCGTCGATGAGGTAGTCCTCGAGTGCGTGCTCGTCCTTAAGATATTGCTCGGACTTGCTTCGGGTCACCTTATAGAGCGGCGGTTGCGCGATATAGAGGTGTCCGCGATCGATGATCTCGCGCATCTGCCGATAAAAGAACGTCAACAGCAGCGTGCGAATATGAGCGCCGTCGACATCGGCGTCAGTCATGATGATGACCTTGTGGTAGCGCAACTTGTCGATTGAGAATTCGTCGGTGCCGATGCCGGTGCCAAGCGCGGTGATCAGCGTGCCGATCTGCTCCGAGGACAGCATCTTGTCCATGCGCGCGCGCTCGACATTGAGAATCTTGCCGCGCAGCGGCAGCACCGCCTGAAATTCGCGATTGCGGCCCTGCTTGGCGCTGCCGCCGGCGGAGTCGCCCTCGACGATGAACAGTTCGGATTTTGCCGGATCGCGCTCCTGGCAATCCGCAAGCTTTCCCGGGAGCGAAGTGATTCCGAGCGCGCTCTTGCGGGTCATCTCGCGCGCTTTGCGCGCGGCCTCGCGTGCGGCGGCAGCCTGGATCACTTTGCCGACAATGATCTTGGCCTCGGACGGATGCTCCTCGAACCAGGCATTGAGCATGTCGTTGACGATGCCCTCGACCGCCGGCCGGACTTCGGACGAGACGAGCTTGTCCTTGGTCTGCGAGGAAAATTTCGGATCCGCCACCTTGACCGACAAAGCCGCGGTCAAACCTTCGCGGCAGTCGTCGCCGGTCAGCGCAACCTTTTCCTTCCGCGCAACGCCGGCGGAGTCGGCATAGCCAGTGACTTGGCGCGTGAGCGCGCCGCGGAAGCCGGCGAGGTGGGTACCGCCGTCGCGCTGCGGGATGTTGTTGGTGAAGCAAAGTACGGTTTCGTGATAACCGTCGTTCCACCACATCGCGCAATCGATCATGACGCCGTCGCGCTCGGATTTGAGGACGATTGGCTGCGGCACCAGCGGCGTTTTGTTGCGGTCGAGATATTTGACGAACGCCTCGACGCCGCCCTCGTAGCGCAGTTGTTCGCGCTTTTCGACAGCATGGCGCATATCCGACAGCACGATGGTCACGCCGGAATTGAGGAATGCCAATTCGCGGAGCCGGTGCTCCAGCGTGGCAAAATCGAAGTCCGTCATGCTGAAGGTTTTCTTGGACGGCAGAAACGTCACTTCGGTGCCGCGTTTGTCGCGCGCAGCGCCGACGACCGCGAGCGGCGCCACCGCCTCGCCGTCGCGAAATTCCATGAAATGTTCCTGACCGTCGCGCCAGATCGTCAGCCGCAGCCACGTCGATAGCGCATTGACGACTGAGACCCCGACGCCGTGCAGGCCGCCCGAAACTTTGTACGAGTTCTGGTCGAATTTCCCGCCGGCATGGAGCTGCGTCATTATGACTTCGGCGGCCGAGACGCCTTCGCCCTTATGGATGTCGGTTGGAATGCCGCGGCCGTCGTCGCGGACCGTGCAGGAACCGTCCGGATTGAGGATGACGGTCACTTCCTTGGCGAAATCGGCAAGCGCCTCGTCGATGGCATTATCGACGACCTCGTAGACCATATGGTGCAAGCCCGAGCCGTCATCGGTATCGCCGATATACATGCCCGGCCGCTTGCGAACCGCATCGAGCCCCTTGAGGACCTTGATCGATTCAGCGTCGTAATCGGACGGTGTGGAAATCTGCTTGCGGACGGGTTCAGCCATGTTGGGGCTTTCGAATCACTTTCAAAAAATATGTGTGAATCGGTGAATCTTGTACACCAAAAAGGCGATCCGTACAGGACAAAAGGGATAGAACTAACGTATTGTCAGATCGCTGTTTTTCAAGCTTTTGGCGGGGCAAAAAAGCAACCGCCTTTTGGCCCGAAATTGGCCGTCGCCAAGGCGCTTCGCGGGCCAATGCACAAATCACGTGCCGCCGCTGTGCGGAAGGTCGAAAGTGTTGATCAAGCCGGCGAGCGCCGTCCCCGTTTCGGGTCCGAAGTTAGCAAATGCTGGTCGCCTGGGTGGTAGTCCGGAATCGGATGTTGAAAACGGTCAAGTGCCGCGGCCCAAAGTTCCATGCGATCCAAATCCCCGCGCAGGCGCTCGAGCGCTTCGATCAAGTTTCGCACGATCGCATCTGCTGCCGGTTCCGGCATTGCGATGCCCTCTGTCTTGTATCCGACGTTGCGGCTTCTCTCGGGTTAAGAGGCGGCACGCGGTCTTGTTCCCGAAGACCGCGACTGCTCGCATGGTTGAAATGCGTTTGGCGGACCGTTCCACCTCAGCTTCGGTTAGGGGACGCGGTCAGTGTTCCGGATTTCACTTCGACCACGCCGGCAAGCGAGTCGATTTCGCGGAACAGCGCGGGATCCGCGCCCGTCATCCACGCTTGCGCGCCGAGCTCGGCGAGTTCGCGATGCAGCGCCAGGCGGCGCGCAGGATCGAGATGCGCGAGAACCTCGTCGAGCAACAGGACTGGCGCCGCTCCGGCCATCTCACTCAGCAATCGGGCATGCGCCAGCACAAGCCCGATCAGAAGCGCCTTCTGCTCGCCGGTCGAAGCATCCGCGGCGACGATGCCCTTTGCGGCATAGACCACTTTCAGATCGCTCAAATGCGGTCCGTCGAGGGTACGCCCGGCGGCGGCGTCGCGACCGCGATTGTCGCGCAGCACCGCGCGGTAGCGCACTTCGACGTCACTGGCCGGATACGCCAGGATGAGTTGCTCCAGCCAGCCATCGATTGCGACTTCGACCGGCGGGAACGGCGAGTCCTTGCGTGTGTCCAGCACTGTCGCGAGGCGGCGAACGGTCTCCACCCGCAGGCTCGCGACGGCCACCGCAAGCTCTGCGGTTTCGTGTTCGACCGCTTCGAGCCAGTGGCTATCTGCGCGTGCTTCCTCCAAGAGCCGGTTGCGTGAGCGCAGCGATCGCTCGAGCGCATTGACGCGGCTCGCATGTTCGGCGTCGACCGCGAGCGCCAGACGATCGAGAAAACGCCGGCGCTCCGACGGCGCGCCGGTAAACAGGCTATCCATCGCCGGAGTGAGCCATATGACCCGCAAATGATCAGCGAAAGCCGCGGCCGAAGGCACCGGTTCGCGATCGATGCGACATTGGCGCTGCGAGGTTGCTCCGTCCTCTGGCGGCGGGTCGATGCCGGTGCCGAGCGTGGCCAATCCGAGCACGCCCTCGATTTCCGCAGCGACTGCCCAGGAGCCGTCGCCTTCATTGAACGCGATCTCGTTGAGAGTGGCGCGGTGCAGGCCGCGGCCGGGCGCAAGAAACGAGATCGCTTCGATCAAATTGGTCTTGCCGGCGCCGTTCGGTCCAACCAGCGCGATCGTCCCGGCACCGGCCTCGAGCGCGGCGCTGTGGTAGTTGCGGAAATTATGCAGGTTTAGGCGGCGGACGAGTGCGGGCATCGCTTCGGAATTAGGCCTCAGGCGGCCTCGATACCTGACGACCGATTGCCGATCGCTGTCAAACGCGCATCGGCATCAGGACATAGAGCGCGCCGCGCTGTTCTTTGTCCTGGATGAGGGTTGGCGATCCCGGATCGGCAAGCTTCAGCACGGCGGCTTCGCTTTCGATCTGCGCGGCGATATCGAGAAGATAGCGCGAATTGAAACCGATATCGATCGGATCGG
>Ga0187801_10000478_pt1 | contig 11055 bp, 10 predicted proteins | sample NC_wetland_sal_i_10_FD_132465 | JGI IMG/M metagenome (GOLD analysis project Ga0187801, IMG submission 132465) | Wetland sediment microbial communities from Neuse River Estuary, North Carolina, USA - Control_1 | ecosystem: Environmental > Aquatic > Freshwater > Wetlands > Sediment | place: USA...
GCAACTCGATCAGCGTCTCCGAGCATGTGGTCATGATGATCCTGGCGCTCGTGCGCAACTACATCCCGTCCTACGGCTGGGTGGTCAGGGGCGGCTGGAACATCGCCGACTGCGTGGAACGCTCTTACGATCTGGAAGGCATGAATGTCGGCACGGTCGCTGCCGGCCGCATCGGGCTCGCCGTGCTGCGGCGCCTGAAGCCGTTCGACGTGAAGCTGCACTACACTGACCGCCACCGCCTCTCGCCCGAAATCGAGAAGGAGCTGGGCCTCACGTTCCACAAGGACGTGGAGTCGCTCGTCAAGGTCTGCGACGTGGTGACGATCAACGCGCCGCTACATCCCGAGACCGAGCATCTCTTCAATGATAAGCTGATCTCCAAGATGAAGCGCGGCTCCTACATCGTGAACACCGCGCGCGGCAAGATCTGCGACCGCGACGCCATCGTGCGCGCGCTCGAGAGCGGCCAGCTCGCCGGCTATGCGGGCGACGTCTGGTTCCCGCAGCCCGCACCGCAGGATCATCCCTGGCGCACCATGCCCCATCACGGCATGACGCCGCATATCTCGGGCTCCTCGCTGTCGGCGCAAGCGCGTTACGCGGCCGGAACGCGCGAGATCCTGGAATCCTACTTCGCGGGCAAGCCCATCCGCACCGAGTATCTGATCGTGGACAAGGGCAAGCTCGCCGGAGCGGGCGCGCACTCTTACAGCGCCGGCGACGCGACCAAGGGCTCCGAGGAGGCGACGCGCTACAAGAAGCGCGTCTAAGGCGTCTTCCCCCCTCTCCCCAGACGCGGGGAGAGGGCTAGACCGCGACGATGGAGCCGAGGTCGGCGGGCGCCACCTCCAGGCCCTTCGCCGCCTCGTCGTCGAAGGTCAGGCCGTAATCCTGCGCCATGTGCAGCATCGCGCGCTCGGCGAGCGCGGTGATTGTCAGCAGCGGATTGACGCCGAGCGAGCGCGGCATCACCGCGCCGTCGACGACGTAGAGCCCCTCGTGCACGGCCGTCGAGCCCCGCCCGGGCGCGGCGTCGAACACTTGGCCCTTGTGGTTGACCACGCCGTCTGAGCGCTCGCGGCCCATGCCGGCCCCGCCCAAAGGATGCGCGGTTGCCGGCTGATGGCCTATGACGGTTCCGGCGAGCGGATTCTTGACGTACGATCCGCCTGCCTGCCGCACGATCGAGGACAGCACCGCATCGAGCCGCGTGTAGACCGGCTCGTCCCTGGCGCCCGGCCACTGAAGCGTGAGGCGGTCATCGTCGAGCACGAAGCGCCCCGACGCGCTGTCGTGCGACACGGCGAAGAAGGTCTGCAGCCGCGAGAACGGGCCCTTGTAGACGCCGCTGATGAGGCTCTGCAGCGCGCCAAGCAAGCGCCCGTTGGGGATGAACAGAACGGGCAGCACCGGCGCCAATGCGGAGGGCAGCACGCCTTCCTGCACGCGCAGCTCCTGGGCAAGGTCGTGCTCGTCGTCGAACTCGATCTGGCCGGAGACGGCCGCTCCGATCTCGATGCCCTCGAGCTTCGGCGGGTGGCCGATGCCGACGGCATAGACAGGGTCCGTGGCGCCATAGCCGAAGGCGATGATGTCGCCGTTGGCGGAGAAGCGCTGGCCGACCCGATCCGAGAGCGGGAGACCCAGCGCGCGTGAGCGCAATAGGATCTCGCTCGTGCCGAGCGTGCCCGCGCCAAGCACGACGATGGGCGCGCGGAGCGTTATCTCCGCGGGATTAGTGCCGTTCGTGTCCATGCGGCGCACATGCACCGTCCATGATCCGTCGGCCGCCTTGGCGATGTGGCGCACAGACGCGTGCGTGAAGAGATGAGCGCCGTGACGCGCGGCATCCGCGAGATAGGTGAGCGCGACGGAGGTCTTGGCGCCGACGTTGCACCCACCGCAGCAGTCGCCGCAGCGCGTGCAGGCGGGCTGCGCGACACCAGCACGGTTGACCATCGCGTCGAAGCTCACCGTGATCGGAGGCGCGACCGGGCTTGGGCCGAGCCCGCTTCCGGCGGCCGCCAGCGCCTTGAATTTCGTATGCGCAGCGGCCCTCGGATCGCTCTGCGGATTGAGCCAACGTTGTGCGCGCCTAAATCCTTCCGCGAGCAAGCCGTCCTGCGCGATCTGCCCGGGCCAGACCTCGTCGGCGAACACGCGGTCGTCGGGCCTGAGCGCCACACCCGCGTTGATGAGCGAGCCGCCACCCAAACCGCAGCCGACGAGCACGTGCATGTCCTCTCCAAGGCGCACGTCGTAGAGCGCGCTCGAGGGGCCGGTCTGCATGCGCTTGCCGCTCACCTGCAGCTCGTTCTTGAGGTCGGAGAAGCGGCTGGGGAACCCGCCCGTCAGCACCTCGCGCCCGCGCTCGAGCACGGCGACGCGCTTTCCGGCGCGGGAAAGCCGCGAGGCGGCGACGCCTGCGCCGTAGCCGGAGCCAACGACGATGACATCGTAGCTCTCCTTGACGCGGTCGAGCGAGCGGGAAAGGCCGGTCATGTGGGTCCTCGCGTCGAATCCGGCAAAGGTGCGTCGCCGCGCTGCGGCCGTCAAATGAAGCTCGCGCAATGCGCCAAGACGCTCGCTCAATTGCCTGGCGTTACGGGCGCCGCCGCGAGGATCTCCGCCGCGCGCGCGCAGTCGGCTTGCATCTGCGCAATAAGCTCTTCGCTCGAAGCGAACTTGCGGTCACCGCGCACGAAATCGATGAACTCGACCTCGATGTCGCGACCGTAGAGGTCGCCTTCAAAACTGAACAAGAAGACCTCGAGCACCGGCATGCCGTTATCGTAGGTGGGTCGCGTGCCCAGATAGGCGGCGCCGTCGTAACGCTTGCCCTCCACGCATGCGCGAACGGCGTAGATGCCGTGGCCGAGCGCGGTGCCGCGCGGGAGCGGAACGTTGGCGGTGGGGAACCCGAGGCCCACTCCGCGTTTGGCGCCTCCGACGACCCTCCCTCCGACGCGCCACCACCGCCCCAGCATGGCGGCCGCGCCCTTCACGTCGCCCTGTGCCAGCCGCAGCCGTATGGCGCTCGAGGAGAACACCTCGCCTTCCTCGGCGACGGGCGCTACGACAGTCAACCCGAAGCCCGAACGTTGCGCAGCCTCGCGCATCGTCTCCGGCGTGCCGCTGCGGCCCTTGCCGAAGAAGAAATCGTGCCCGATCACGACGTGGCGCGCTCTGAGACCGTTGACCAGCACGCGCGCGATGAAGTCGTCGGCGGAGAGGCTAGCCAGCTCCCGATTGAACGGGAGGACGACAGCGAGGTCCAAGCCGAGCTGCTCGAAGACCGCCAGCTTCTGCGGCATCGGCGTCAGGTGGAAATGCGGCTCCTCGGGGTGGAAGAGCTCGCGCGGATGCGGCTCGAAAATGAGCGCTCCCGCCGGCGCGCCGCGCGCGCGAGCCTCCTTCACGGCGGCCGCGATCAGCGCCTGGTGGCCACGATGAACGCCGTCGAAGTTGCCGATGGCCAGCACCGCCCCGCGTGCGGCCGGCGGCACATTCCCATAGCCCTCTACGATCTGCATCAGGCTTCCGCCGCCTCCAGCGTGCGCCGTGTCCAAATTCCGCCGCCGATCATGAGTATCCCCACACCAATGAAGGATTGGATTCCGCAGATCGTGATCGGCATCATCGTGACCGTCGTCGGCACGGTCATCGTCAATGAGGTCGTCGGCGGCCACGCGCGCCATGCGTTCCCCGGCTCGCACTTCTCGGTTCTGACCAGGCACGGACGCTGAGCGGCTCAGGCGGCACGCGCCGGCACCATCAGCACCGCCTCGCCCTGCACTACCGGCTTGCCGTTGACGCTGCACACGCAGTCGAAGCGCGCGCGTTTCTTCTCGGGAATGAGCTCGGAGACCTTCACCGTGGTGACCACCGTGTCGCCGATCTTGACCGGCGCTTTGAAATTCAGGGTTTGCGAGATGTAGATGGCGCCAGGGCCCGGAAGCTTCATGCCGAACACGGCGGAGATGTAGGCGGCCGACAGCATGCCGTGCGCGATGCGCTCCTTGAACATGGTGCCTGCCGCGTACTGGGCGTCGAGGTGCACGGGGTTTTTGTCGCCGGAAATCTCGGCGAAGGCCGCGATATCGGCCTCGGTCACGGTCTTGGAGAGGCTTGCCTCCTGGCCGACGCTAAGATCTTCGAAAGAAACGCCCTTTGCCGCCGTTGCCATGCCGTCCGCTCCCTGCTGACCGGGTCTGCCGCCCGCGAGCGGGACACTATCTTCGGCTGTTGCAACCGGCAACCCGAGCGCTCCGGAAGCGTTGTTAGCTTAATGTCCTATCCGCTGTTGCCGGCCCCGCACCTCCAAGCTATAAGGCGCCATTCCCACTTACCTGGAGACGCTTGGCCCTGCTGACGAGCCCGCAGGACGCCGGAGACTAGAGCCGTCATGAGCGACCGCAGACCGTTGATGCCCAAGGCGACCGCCGTTTGGCTGGTCGAGAACACGTCGCTGACCTTCGACCAGATTGCGGCCTTTTGCGGCCTGCACGTGCTCGAGGTGAAAGGCATCGCCGATGGCGATGTCGCGCAGGGCATCAAAGGGCTCGATCCGGTGACCTCCGGCCAGCTCACGCGCGAGGAAATCGAGGCGGCCGAGCGCGACCCGACGCAGCAGCTCCATCTCGCCGAGCCGAAGGTCGTCGTCCCCGAGATGCCCACCAAGAAGGGCCCGCGCTACACACCCGTCTCGCGCCGCCAGGACCGGCCCAACGCGGTGCTCTGGCTCTTGCGCAATCACCCCGAGCTGAAGGACAGCCAGATCATGCGCCTCGTCGGCACAACCAAGCCGACGATCACGCAGATTCGCGAGCGCAGCCACTGGAACGCACCGAACCTCGCGCCGCAGGACCCCGTCACGCTCGGCCTGTGCTCCCAGACCGATCTCGACAACGAGGTGAAGAAGGCTGCCCGCCGGCTCGAGCGCGAGCGCAAGGAGGCTGGTAAGGGCATGGAGAAGGCCGGCACGCTGCTGCCGACCGAAGAGACGACGGCACTTGAACCACGCAAGACCGAGATCATGCAGCCGAAGGTCGAGGAGCAGCGCGAGGAGACGCCGGAGGAGGAGCAGGCGCGCGTGTTCGCCAAGCTCAAGGGCATGTCCGGCGGTGACGACGACAAGGACGCCGAAGAGAAGGTCGGCGGAGACGCCGAGATCGACAAGGACTAGCGTGCAGGGGGCGAGCTCGCCTGCTCCTTCTTACGCCTTGGCGGGTTGCGCTTGCTCTGTCCGATTGAGATGGATCGGACTCCACCCCAGCGCCTTTCCTGCGAGCCAGGCATCGCAAGCCATCAGCACGAGCGGCAGCACCGGCAGGCCTTGCGTCTGCAGAAGGATGCACAGTGCAAACGGTAGTGCCCAAACGGCTGCGATCAGCGCGACCTCGGGGCGGCTTGCTTGCCCCGTGCGCTCACTCAAGTACCAGACGAACGCTGCGAGCGGGATGGCGAGATCGTAGGCGAGCACGTACGGCACCATCAGCACCGAGCCGAAGGCGACGACCGCAGCTTTGAGCGGGTAGCTGGCGTTGCTCCTGACGACCGCGCACGTCACGACGGCAACGAGCAGCGAGATCGCGACCTGCAAGGCAAGCGCGGCCTTCATGCCGAGGCCGAAGAACCAGAACGCGGTGTACGGCGTCACCATCTGGAAGCGGTAAAATCCGTCCATCACCTCGATAAAGTGCCACTGGAAAGGCATCGTCTCGGCGACGTAAATGCGCCACGGCTCCGCGCCGAAGGCCAAGAGGCTCAGCGCCACAAGAGTGATCGTGCTGATGAGGGCGGCAGCGAGCGCACGCCATGACGGCAGCAGGATCAGTAACAGCGGCAGCAGAAGCCCGAGCTGCGGCTTGATCGTGATGAGCCCGATCAGAGCTCCAGCAAGCATCGGCCGCCTGGGGAGGGCCCTCAGCGCTCCGACGAACAGCGCCGACAGAAGAAGCCCGAATTGTCCGAAGACGATGTTGACCCACAAGACCGGGGACAAGGCGAGCGCCGCGAGAAGGAGCCCGTCCCCCCGCTGCGGCCGCCGCCCGAGCGCGATCCCGATGAAGGCAATCGCTCCGGCGAGCGACCACAAGAGGAGCGCCGCGAGATACGGGAAAGCGCCGAAGAGCGCGAGCGGGAACAGCGCGTGCGGCGGGTAGGAGAAGTTCATCAGCCGCAGATGCGCAGAGAACCACTCATGCAGCAGCGCATTGTAGCGGACAAAGTCGTAGAGCACGTCGAGCCGGCCCTGCAGCGCCAGCCGGCCGCCCATCCAATAGTTCACGAAGTCGCTGCCGAGATAGAAATCGTTCGGCTGCATGAAGCCGGCGTTGGGCCAAAAGCTGTTGGCGACCAGCATGACGCCAGCGGGCAACGCGAACAGCGAGCCTAGAAGCAAGGTCTTGGGAATGATGCCGCGCACGCCGCTCGCCCCGTCACCGCGGCGGCGAGGCTAGGCGCTCAAGCGTAAAGAAAGGGCGAAGCGCCGCGCGCTCTGGTCAAGCGGACGGCGCTAGTCCAGCACCCAGGGAACGAGCAACAGGAGCGTGAACAGGATCCAAAGGGCGATCGTCTGCTGTGTTACTTCGCTCATGGCCACCTCCGGCAAGCCATGCGACTTTGAAAGTAATAGGCCCAAATCCGGTGCCGCAAAAGCAGGCAGGGCGCTTCCCTTCCGAATTATCCGCAGAAGGATCGCCGCCGCCACTCCGGATTGCCGAGGGATATGGCCGTTGCCGCGCATCTCAGCTTTCGCTAGCGTCGCGCATATTGCACCGCGATGCCCGTCTCAAAGAGCGCCAGTCGAGCTATGCCCGCCAATCCCTACAACGAGAATCTCGACAAGAACCCCGCCAACTACCAGCCGCTGACGCCCTTGCAGTTCCTGGCGCGCGCGGCCGCCATCTACCCCGACCATACCGCCGTCATTCATGGCAACGCGCGCTTGAGCTACAGCGAGTTCTACGCGCGCTGCCGCCGGCTCGCGTCCGCGCTGCGCGGGCTCAACATCGGTACGGGCGACACCGTCTCGGTGATGCTCTCCAACACGCCCTCGATGCTCGAAGCCCACTTCGGGGTGCCGATGGCGGGCGCGGTGCTGCATTCGATTAACACGCGCCTCGATGCTCCGATCGTCGCCTTCCAGCTCGACCACGCCAACGCCAAGGTCTTGATCACGGATCGCGAGTTCGCCGCGACGAGCAAGGAAGCGCTCGCGCTTGCTAAGGTGACGCCCATCGTCATCGACTACGACGACAAGGAGTTTCCGCAGACGGGCGAGAGGCTCTCCGACCTCGACTACGAGGCGTTCGTCCTGAGCGGCTACCCGGACTTCGCCTGGGAGATGCCAGCCGACGAATGGGACGCCATCGCACTCAACTACACCTCCGGCACGACCGGGAACCCGAAGGGTGTCGTCTACCACCACCGCGGCGCGGCGCTCATGTGCTACGCCAACACGCTCGAGACGCGCATGGGCATGCACCCCGTCTACCTGTGGACGCTGCCGATGTTCCACTGCAACGGCTGGTGCTTCCCGTGGTCCTTATCGGTCGTCGCAGGAACGCACGTCTGCCTCCGCTGGGTACGCGCGAAGGCGATGTACGACGCCATCGCCGACCATCGCGTGACGCATCTGTCGGGCGCGCCCATCGTGATGACGACGCTGCTCAACGCCAAGGAGGACGAGCGGCGCCCGGTCACGCATCCGGTCTGGGTCAATCATGCCGCGGCGCCACCGCCGCAGGCCGTGCTCGACGCCATGACGGCCGCCGGCTTCCACCTGACGCACCTTTACGGGCTGACCGAGACCTACGGGCCCGCGGTCGTCAACGAATGGAACATGGACTGGAATGCGCTCGACGAGGCTGGCCGCGCCTTCAAGCGCACGCGCCAGGGTGTGCGCTATGTGTCGCTCGAGGATCTGACCGTCATGGACCCGCTCACCATGCAGCGCGTGCCGGCCGACGGCGAGACCTTGGGCGAGGTCATGTTCCGCGGCAACATCGTTATGAAAGGCTACCTCAAGAACAAGGGCGCTTCCGACGAAGCCTTCGAGGGCGGCTGGTTCCATTCGGGCGACTTGGGCGTGCTCTACCCCGACGGCTACATCCAGCTCAAAGACCGCTCCAAGGACATCATCATCTCAGGCGGGGAGAACATCTCCTCGATCGAGGTGGAGGACGTGCTCTACAAGCACCCGGCGGTCGCCTACTGCGCTGTCGTCGCCAAGCCCGACGAGAAGTGGGGCGAGACGCCGTGCGCATTCGTCGAGCTGCGGCCCGGCGCCAACGCAACCGCCGAAGACCTCGTCGCCTGGTGCCGAGAGGGGCTCGCGAAATACAAGTGCCCGCGCCACATCGTGTTCGCCGAGATCCCCAAGACCTCGACGGGGAAAATCCAGAAATTCAAGCTGCGCGCGATGGCCAAGGAGGCGTGACTTCGTCACCGTTGCTTGCCGGTCACCATCGTGTTGGAAATGAAAGGCACTGCACCGGCGCGAACTCTAGCGCAGGGAGTTTCAGTGCTTGAAATCTAACCCCGAGACTTGAGGCGAGCGAGACCGCTCGCCCCTGGTGCCTCGTTGGCAAATATCTAGTGCCGGGTCTCTTCGCTCGCCAGGCGGGCGATTTCGTCCTTGAGCTTCAACTTTTCCAGCTTCAATCGGTGGATTTCAATGTCGTCCGATCCAGGACGGGCGACTTCTGCTTCAATCTTACGCTCGAGAAGCCGGTGCTTCTCCGCTAGCTCTGCGATATGAGCCGCAAGCGCCATCATGGTCCTCCATGGGTACGTTGAAGGGACAGCTCAGCGTGCCAGATGCTGGTCCGATTGTCCATTGGCGCCTCCCCCTTGAACAGGCTGCCGTGAACACCTAGCAAATGCCGTAATTTGACGAAATTCCGGAGCTTAGTCCGTGCGAACCTGGCAACTTATGATGCAGCCAGGAATATTGTGCATCGGTCGGACGCCGTCGCTTGCCAGGGACGGCCAATCGGACGATAGTCCGGCCGCTTGCACGGTGTTAAGAGGGGGCATTACCGGGCTTGCGTATGAAGCGTGTCGACGAGAGAGAGCTCCGTGACGAACTCGTCAAGCTCCGGGCGGAGCACCGCCAGCTCGACGACGAGATCATCTTGCTCGAAGGCTCTACAACCGCCGACCAGCTCCTCGTCAAACGCCTGAAAAAGAAGAAGCTCGCGGTCAAGGATCGCATCACCGCGATCGAGGACCAGCTCCTACCCGACATCATCGCCTGAACGGCTCGGCCTTCCGGCTCGAGCGCCCCATCGGAGCGTCGTTTGCACACCCAAACCCTCTTGTGCTGGGCGCCCCGCTCCTGTAATCCCCCGCTTTCTTTTCGAGGCCTCGTGCAGCGCCAGCAATGAAGACCGGCAAAGCCGTCGTCGGCATCATCATGGGAAGCCAGTCGGATTGGCCCACGCTCAAGAAGGCGGCCGAGGTCCTCGATGAGCTGCAAGTCCCCTATGAGACCAGAATCGTCTCCGCCCACCGGACGCCGCAACGCCTTTACGACTATGCGAAAACGGCGAACGACCGCGGGCTTAAGGTCATCATAGCCGGCGCGGGCGGCGCCGCGCACCTTCCCGGCATGACGGCCTCGCTCACGCACCTTCCGGTTCTGGGCGTGCCCGTTGTCACGGCGGCGCTCGGCGGCCAGGATAGCCTCTATTCCATCGTGCAGATGCCGGCCGGCGTGCCCGTCGGCACGCTCGCCATCGGCGAGACGGGCGCCACCAATGCCGGCCTGCTCGCCGCCCAGATCCTCGCACTCGCCGACGCCGGCCTCACGAAGCGGGTCGAGGCCTACCGCGCCAAGCGGACCGCGGCCGTCGCAGACGCTCCCAAGGACACCTGATGCGCGCGCTCCCTCCGGGGTCGACGATCGGCATCTTGGGCGGCGGCCAGCTTGGACGCATGCTGACGCTGGCGGCGGCGAGGCTGGGCTTCAAATGCCACGTTTACAGCGACGTCGACGGGCCGGCGTGTCAGGTCGCGGCGGCGACGACGCTCGGCGTGTTCGATGACCTCGCAAAGCTCAAGGCATTCGCCGCCTCTGTTGACGTCGTGACCTACGAGTTCGAGAACGTGCCGCTCGCAGCCGCCGCTGCCGCAGAGGCCATCAGGCCGGTGCGGCCGGGGCCGAAGGCTCTGCAGTATTCGCAGGACAGGCTCGAGGAGAAGCTCTTCGTTTCACGGCTCGGCATCCCGGTGGCGCCGTTCGCCGCGGTCGAGTCTCCTAGCGATTTCGACCAAGCCATCCGTGCCGTGGGCACGCCCGCAATCCTCAAAACGCAGCGGCTCGGCTACGACGGCAAAGGGCAGGCCCGCATCGGCACGGCGGCCGACATGGCGACCGCGTTCGACGGGATCGGCCGCGCGCCGGCGACGCTGGAGGCCGTGGTCAACTTCGCCTTCGAGGTGTCGGTGCTGGTCCTGCGCAGCCTCGCCGCCGAGGTTCGTTTTTACGACATCCCGGTCAACCGGCATCGCGACGGCATCCTGCGCGTCTCATCCGTGCCTTCCGCTTTGCCCGATCGCCATCGCGACCGCGCGCGCGCCATCGCCGAGACCATCGCCTCGGCGCTCGACTACGTCGGCGTGCTGGCGGTCGAGATGTTCTACGTCGGCGGGGACGCGCCAGAGCCGCTCCTCGTCAACGAGATGGCCCCGCGCGTGCACAATAGCGGCCATTGGACCATCGATGCCTGCGCGGTGAGCCAGTTCGAGAACCACATTCGCGCCGTCGCAGGCTGGCCGCTCGGCACCACCGAGCGCCATTCGGATGCCGAAATGCACAACCTGATCGGCGAGGAGGTGGACGACTGGCCGCGCCTGGCGGCCGATCCCGCGGCTTGCGTTCATCTTTATGGCAAGGGAGAAGCCCGGCCCGGCCGCAAAATGGGGCACGTGACGTGGATAAAGCCCCGGTGAACATTGGTATTTCGGGGCCGCGCTTGCGGCAGCGCACGCGAGCCCAATGGACAACTTAACCGCATTTTGTTAGACAGCGGCCACTTTCCAAGGCGC
>Ga0187801_10000479_pt1 | contig 11040 bp, 7 predicted proteins | sample NC_wetland_sal_i_10_FD_132465 | JGI IMG/M metagenome (GOLD analysis project Ga0187801, IMG submission 132465) | Wetland sediment microbial communities from Neuse River Estuary, North Carolina, USA - Control_1 | ecosystem: Environmental > Aquatic > Freshwater > Wetlands > Sediment | place: USA...
CGGAAAATCCGCCGAGCGCATACAGAACACCGTTGGCATCCGCAGGCACTTCCACTTCCATGCTGACCGTGTTGTCGAATTTCCCGAGCTTCGGCGCGGTGAACTCCGGCATCCCGGTGATGGGGCCGCTGAAGTTCCATTCCGTGTAAGGCGTGGAGGGCGCGTCTTCCGGGTGCAGCACTGGGGTCCACAGACCGCCGCCGATAGGCAGGTTCTGATTCTTGGCGGACTCGACCAAGAAAAGGTTCTTCATGTAGGCGACCCTTTCCGGCATCTTCGCGGACAGGTCATTGGCCTGAGACCAGTCTTCATCGAGATTGTATAGCTCCCATACGTCATTCTCTGGATTCCACTCCGTGATGCCCTTGGGCAATCCCGGCACCCAAGGAATGCGGGGTCCGAATGTGTCGGCAAACCAGCCGTTGTGATAAATGCCCCGACTGCCCATGATGTCGAAGAATTGCGTGGTCTTGCGCCCCTTCGCCGTCGCGTCGGCAAAAGTGTACGCCATACTGATGCCGTCAATTGACATCTGATCGACACCGTTGACCACGCGCGGCGGCGCAATGCCGACCACTTCATAGATCGTCGGCACGATGTCAATGACGTGATGGAACTGCGGGCGTGGTGTATCGTCGTGCCTGATCTTTGCCGGCCACGAAACAGCCATCGGCTGGCGCGTGCCGCCGAAATGCGCTGCAACGAGCTTCGTGGACTTATAGGGCGAGCCGCCCGCCCAAGCCCAGCCGGCGTGATACATGTTCTCCGTCTTCGCTGAGCCGAGCACATCCAGGCCCCCGAGTTCGTTCAGCGCCTTGATGTGCTGCTGGATCGTGCTCGGAATGCCATTCTGCGCGAGCAACTCCGAGATGGTGCCGTTCTGGCCCTCAGCCGACGCGCCATTGTCTCCCCAGATGTAGAAGATGAGCGTATTGTTCAGTTTCCCTTCCTTCTCGATTTCGTCAATGATGCGGCCGGCATTGTAGTCGGCGTGTTCGGCAAAGCCGGCATAAACTTCCATCAAACGTCGTTGGAAGGGCTTCTCGTCTTCCGGGATGGAATCCCAGGAGGCGAGCGTTGCTGGGCGCGGGGTGAGTTGCGTACCCTTCGGAATCCAGCCCATTTGTATCTGTCGTGCAAAAACGCGCTCGCGATACTTATCCCATCCGTCGTCGAACTTGCCCTTATACTTGTCCGCCCATTCCTTGGGAACCTGGTGGGGGCCATGCGCCGCGCCGGGAGCCCAATACATGAAGAAAGGTTTGTCAGGCGTGAAGGCTTGCTGCTCGCGCAGCCAATTGATGGCATCCGTGGCGATGTCCTCGGAAAGGTGATAACCGGGATGTTCATACACGTGTGGGTCCAAGACGGTGGTGTTACGCACTAGGCGCGGCTCATACTGCGAGGCCTCGCCCGCGAGGAAGCCGTAAAAATATTCGAAGCCATAGCCGGTAGGCCAATAGTCGAACGGGCCCTTCGAAGTCGTTAGCTCGGAGGGCGTGTTGTGCCACTTGCCCCAGGCCCCGGTAGTATATCCGTAATCCTTCAGCACTTCGGCCACAGTTGCGGCCGACTTCGGGATCTTGCCGCTGAAGCCGTCAAAGTCATTGGCGAGCTCGGCAATCTGCCCGTTGGAGATGCGCGTGTGATTGCGCCCGGTCAGAAGCGCTCCACGCGTCGGCGAGCACATCGCCGTAGAGTGAAAGGCATTGTAGGAGATGCCGAGCTGCGCGATCCGCGTGAGTGTCGGTGTGTTGATCTCCCCGCCGTAGGTCGAAGCCTGGCCCGGGCCGACATCGTCCATGAGAATGATGAGGATGTTCGGCGCATCAGCAGCTAGGTGCTTCGGGTCAACGCGTTTCTTGTATATGGAATCCCGCATCGTCAGCCCCGGAGTGGAGGCGGACGGTGTGGGCGGGAATGGCAGGACTTCCTGCGCACTCGCCGGAGACGAAAGAATCCCGCTTATTGCAAAAAAACTCCAGTAAACAAGGGAGAGCCCGATCCGGCGGAAGTGTCTCGGGGCAAGATTTTTCGTCCCGCCGGCACGAAATGCTGCAAATCCTTCTGCAGGCCTCATGTTTTCTCTCCCCATCGTTCCTAATTGAGAGCCAGCGACGCGGTCTTGCAAAATGTGGGGAAAATGACGCCGAGCAGAGCCACGCCCTCTGACTTTCCGGCTGAAAGTGTCATAAGCGGTCGCGAGATGCCATTGTCAAAATTCACAGTGCCTCGCCTGGGTCAAAGCCGTGTAAGCCTGTCGAGAATTGGCGGATCAATCGCAATAACTATCATTAACGCGAGATTTCTCAGCTAGTGGACTCCCCTGCCTGATAATTGCGCCAACCGGAGAAGCGAAGTGCTACTTTAAATTTCTGGTAAGGCAACTAGTCGGGAGTTAGCACACCGCTACCTCTTTGGTTTCTTCTGATGCAAAATGCGATTGGGAATTTCAATCGCCAGGTGGGGACACAACATTATCCGGACGCTTGACGTTCCCGTAGGCCTGGACGCTGACGTTCACAAGCTGAAAAACCAAGCGCGTAATTCTTCCAATACTGCTGCCGACGCGAACCAGTCACACATTGCCGCTAGAAGCATCCCAGGTGGCTATGTCGATTGGCCCGCGCGTCAGGTAATAGCCCATTTTCAGTTTGCAGTTCACGAAGCTCTGTCACCATCACGTCTGCGGGCTCCGGCCTGTTACTTTTGACAGTTCCGAAAGGTCCACAATGTAGATAACCTCCGTCAGAGGGGCGGCGACTGCACGCCGAGCGGAATTGAACCCGCTCACGTCTCTCCGAGGATGTGGCTTCCGCCGATTGTATCGTCACGGTCGGTGTCACCATGATGCTGGCGGGGCTGTCGTGCTCTTGCTCCTGTGCGTTTCAGACATCGTGTTCGTTCTGGGTGACCTGGTTGAAAGCGTCATGGGCGAATGTCATGGAGTCGCTGTTCGAGCCTGCGAGAATTGTTCGTGCGGAGGATCAAAACCCCGGGGTGACGCCGTAATCTCAAAGGAGGGCCACAGCAAATGCCCAATCCGTTTGACTCGCAAGTAAGCGGTACGAGCACGAGCCACAAGATCACGCTAGGCCAACCGTGTTCAGCCGGGAGCAGCGGGCGGACGTCCCTATCGAGTGAGGATTCATCCAGGCGACGGTTCTTGCAGATGACGATGGGAGGGACACTGGCGGGGATGGCGGCAGCCGCGGGCATGGAGTTCGCAGCCCCACGTCCGCTCTTGGCGCAAACCACACTCACTCCCGACGCTGCCTTGCAAGAACTGATGGATGGCAACCGACGATTCATGTCGGGCCGTTTAAGCGCGTGTGAACATGACCTTGCAATCCTGAAGCAAAACACAGCCGAAAAGCAGGAACCGTTCGCGGCAATTCTGTCTTGTGCCGATTCCCGTGTTCCTGTCGAGCTGGTTTTTGATCAGAGCATCGGTCACCTCTTTGTGAATCGGGTCGCCGGCAATATTGTCACGCCGGAGATTATCGCCAGTCTCGAATATGGGGCCGCGGTGTTGGGCACAAAGGTGATTCTTGTGTTGGGACATGCAAATTGCGGTGCGGTGAAGGCGACAATTCAGGGGAAAGAGGTTCCCGGGCAGATCAGCGTCCTTTATCAGCATATCCGGCCTGCTGTGGACCAGGCGGGGCCAAATCTTGAGGCGGCGACCAAGGCCAACGCGAAGATTCAGGCCGCCCTTCTTCGAGAAGCTTCGACCGTCATCTCCAGTTCGGTGAAGGACGGCAAGCTGAAGGTTCTGGCGGCATACTATGACGTCGCCAGTGGCGAAGTGACGCTATTGGAGTAGATCGCGCCCGTAAAATATCTCATCAAGGAGTGACCCTGGCCGCACTCTGTGCAGCCTGGTTCCAGAGGAGACGCGTATATGAATCGAATTGCAACCGGGTTTGGCATCCTCTTCCTTGCGATGCCATGCATGTCAGTGGTAGCAGGCCCCAGTTCACAGCAACAGCAGGGAGCACAGCCGGGGAACGTGATCAACATCAGCGTTTCGCGCACCGTACCCACGGTGAACTACATGTCCCGCGGCTCGACGAAAGTCGACTTCGTGGGCACGGCACTGCTGCCGCGCGCGCAAGGAGAGGCAAAGGTTCAGGCCAAGAGTGGCGTTGTCAATATCGACGCGAAATTTGATGGCCTCCCAGACTCAGCCACCTTCGGGCCTGCCTATCTCGTTTATGTACTCTGGGCGATCACACCCGAGGGCCGCGCTACCAATCTCGGACAGCTAGTCTTGGACGGTACCAAGAGCAAGCTGCTGGTGACTACGCGACTACAGACCTTCGGGATGATCGTCACAGCGGAGCCGTACTTTGCCGTTTCCTTTCCAAGCGAAGACGTTGTTCTTGCCAACACCATCCGTTCCGACACTAAGGGTGCAGTGGCTCCCGTGCAAGCAAATTTCGAATTATTGCAGCGCGGGAAATACGCCGGTATGAATCTCACGCCGCTCGCATTTGATCCAAATGTTCCCTTGGATCTTCTCCAGGCACGCAATGCTGTTCGCATCGCGCAGTTGGAGGGTGCCGAGAAGTACGCGCCAGACTCGTTTGCCAAGGCGCGGGAGGCCCTCACCCGCGCGGAAGCCTATCAAACTCAGAAGCAGAAGAAATCGGTACCGCAGACTGCACGCGAGGCCGTCCAGGCTGCCGAAGATGCGCGCACCATCTCCGTCAAACGCCAAGAGGACGAACGCATCGCCAATCAACAGCGAGCCGCTGCGGACCAGGCAGCTCAGGCTAAAGCCGCGCAGGAAGCGGAAGCACAGCAGCGCGCGCAGGCCGAACAGCAGAAAGCAGCCGCTGAATTACAGAAGGCAGCAGCCGAACGGGCTGCGGCGCAGGAAGCAGAAGCACGCGCCGAGGCGGAGAAGGCACAAGCCGAAGCCGAAAAAGCGCGAGCGGCCGCACAGGCTGACGCACAACGCCAGAAAGAGGCAGCCGCACAAGCCGAACGTGACAAGCAAGATTTGCGCGCAAAGCTGCTTGAGCAATTCAACCGTGTCCTGCCTACGCGCGATACCCCACGCGGATTGGTTGTCAACATGGGCGACGTCCTGTTCGACACTGGCAAGTCCGACCTCCGCCCCCCCGCGCGGGAGGCATTGGCGAGACTTGCCGGCGTCGTCTCGAACTATCCCTCCCTCCATCTCGATATCGAGGGGCACACGGACAGCACCGGCACTGTGGATTTCAATCAGACGTTGTCCGAGAAGCGTGCCAATGCAGTCCGCGACTACCTGATTTCTCAGGGCCTTAGTCCGGAAAGTCTGGCCGCCGTTGGTTTAGGGCAAGACAATCCCGTCGCAGATAACTCAACTGCCGCGGGCCGTCAGCAAAACCGGAGGGTCGAGATCGTCATCTCAGGCGAAGTCATTGGGACGAAAATCGGCGCCCAGTAGCATGGCTGGACCGAAGGATCGCGCCCCCACAAGTAGATAGAGGCTTCTGGCGGCTATTGGGCGCGTCTAAACCACGTGATTAACGGCCTTCTGCAGCCTGCGGAGTTGGGACGAATTAAGACACAACAAGGTCGAACAATCAGCATGCTGGAAGCGCGCATTCGATGTTCAATTGGGTTCGCATGCCAATTGCAACTCTTGGCTTCGGCCTGGCGGGAATTTGGTAAGCACCCGTGTGCTGAAAATCAGTCCGCTTGGGAGACTCCTAAGAGTTACTCATAGCGCCGACAGGCCCGCTGAGGATCGATCGCATGCTCGGATTCAATGGCGATCTCGTTTCATCGTAGGAGTCAAGATATGACCATCGGAATTGTCCTCATCACCCGCCCGAGCCGCATTTTTCTCCTACTGCCTTTGCTGGCGTGTTTCTGTTCTGCGGCCCAGGCGAAACGAAAAGACGTGGTCATCATGAAGAACGGAGATCATATCACTGGGCAAGTCAAGCGCCTGCAAGGCGGTTTGTTGTACATGGAAACGGACTATGTGTCCGGAAATATCGGTCTGGATTGGGATCAAGTTGAATCGGTGCAGAGCACTGCTACCTATCGAATTCTGTTGAACAGCGGTCAAAGGCTGGAAGGGAAGATTGAAAAACAATCTGGTGAAAAAGCGAATAACGAAGACTTCTTGATTCGCGAAGCAACCGAGGAAGTGCAAGTCCCTTCGGCGACCATCGTAAGCATGGATACAAAAAAGCCGACGTTCTGGCAGGATTTGCAGGGGGCCATTGATTTCGGGTACAGCTTTACAAGTGGGAACAGTCAGTCGACTTTGAACGCGGATACAAACGCAGCGTACCAGACCCCGGGATGGAAAGCCGCGGTCTCGCTCGATTCAACGTTTAGCGGCCGCTCAGGTGCGTCCAACACGAATCGGGAAGACTTGCAGGCGACGTTCACCAGGTTTCTGAACAGAAATTCCTTCGTCTCGGCCCTCTCCGATTTCCTTCACAGCAGCGAACAAGATTTAAACCTGCGCACGACCCTTGGCGGCGGTTATGGGCGCTACTTCATACGTACAACGAACAGCAACCTCGCTTGGCTGGGAGGCGTTGTGTACACCCATGAGTCCTTCGACACCGCTGCCGGTCAACCATCGGACCACAACATAGAGGCCGTCGTCGGATTGGAATACAATTACATTCGCTTCAACTTCGGAGAGTTCGATTCTCAGGTGCGGGTATTCCCGGGACTGACGGACACCGGCCGCGTTCGGCTAACGACCAACAATGTACTCACGATCAAACTACGAAACAACTTCTACCTCGCCTTCACGCTCTGGGATAACTTCGATAGCAGGCCGCCCATGACAGCAAAGAGGAATGAGCTCGGGATTAGTTCGGGGATCGGCTGGTCCTTTTAGATGTTCATGACTCGTTGCGGCGCGCGATTGCATATCGGCTGGATCCAAGGGAGCGAGGTGGCCCTTCAGAAAGCTTCGCCAACGCCCATACCGAAGGTGTGACCGTCTCTGCCCCGGGCGATGTCGGCGCGAAGATTCACATGATACTTCTTGCTCAATTCGAACCTCAGTCCGCCGCCTCCGGCCGGCAGGAAGTGGCTACTCTGCACCCTCTGTAGCAATTGACTTCCTCCCGGGATCACTCCGCCGACACCGCCGAATCCGACCAGGCCAAACCTCTTCGGCAAGACTAGGCGATACTCCAACTGTGTCGCGAGCATGTAACGAGTGAAATAACGCCCGGCAGTGTATCCCCGCAATTCGTTACTGGTCCCATAGATGCAGTTCCCATAGAACGGAGGCTTCCCGCCTGTCGCGCAGAAATAACCGTCGTAAGCAAGGACCTGATTTTTGCCCAAGCTCCAATACTTATCGAACTGAGTTCTGTACGATTGGAAGGAGTATTTGCTGTCCAATGATTGGGAAAAGAAATCAGATGTGAAAGTGAAAAAGGTCCCGCCGATCGGGTAAAAATGGTTGGGCCGGGTATCCCGGGTCAGCCGTGCGCCGAGGGCCGTGAGATTCGAGTGGAGCCCGACTTCCGGGGGGATCGGAAAGTTGCTGACACGATTTGGTCTGACCGTAACAAACGAACGCCCTGTAATAAATCGAGGCCCCGCAAAAAATTTCCACCCTATGCGGCGCAGGAACTCCCCTAGGAACGCTTCACCGGTTTGATTAAGAGGGAGCTTAAGGCCCGCTGCAATCCCGTTCCCGTATATGTCGTAATTTACGTTGCCATGGACGAAGCCAGACGTGACCTCATATGTGTTCTCCTTAAAGAAGAGCTGTCCTCCTACACCGAACCCCCGGCTGCCGTTGTTCGTAAATAGCCCGGCCGCCCCTATAGTGGAAGGGGGAGAAACCTTGTCCTTCGTGCTGATGGGAAAGATGTAGCCAAGTACAGGCACGATTCCCGAACCGATAGCGGGGCTCGATATTGGAAGAGGCGCAACAACGAAGGTTCCGGGGCCGCCGAGCTTCTTCTTCTTCTTCGGCGGCGCCTCTGGCTTGGCAGGTGCAGTTGACTCAGGGTTCTGCCCTGCCGTACTCGACGAATTGTCCTGGGAAGCCGCGGAGGCTGCTGGCTTCTCCTCCCGTTGATTTCCCTGCCCAAAACACGGGATTCCGGCAAAGAAACACCCTACGCAGACAAGGAAAACCCAGAAAAGACACTCCGTCAATGTCTTCGACCTTTGGCCAGCACCAGATTTTTGTGGAGTCGGCTTCTCGACTCCCATGTGATTACCCTTGCCCGTGTGCCCGGGTGACTCGATTCAAGCGGCGACCGGCAGAGGTGCTGGTTGCTGGAGACGAAATTCGAGTAGCGTTTCGCTCGGGATCGATAGCTGCTGTCCCTTTTTGGCAGCGGATGCTGCTGTTCCAGCTGCGGCACCAGCACCCGCCCCGATCGCGGCACCCTTTCCCCCTCCCGCAATTCCGCCAATCAGCGCACCCAGACCCGCGCCGCCGACAACTTTTTTCGCCGTCTTCGAACCTTCACCGCTCCCCTTGACCTCATACGTGCTGGTTAGAAGCGGGTACGCTGTGCCATTGATCAAGATATCGGTTAGTTCCAGCGTCAGTTGGGAACTGCCAGACATCCTTCCGGCGGAGGAGGCCGAAGCGAGGTGGCCATATACCTTCGTGCCCCTGGGGGCCACAACGACATTGTCGACCTGGAGGTTTGTTTCCAGACTCGCGGTAAAACGATACCCCGCTTTCTGTTTGCTCGAATCGATGGAGTCAATCATGCGGATCAAGAGACGGGTTCCCGCGGGCACGGTGATTTTCTTCGCGCTCTGCGCCGCGGGAGAAGCGCTCGTGGCGGGCGCGGTTCTTAGACCACCCGACGAGGCCTTGCCGAAGGTGTCCCCCTGAATCGCTGCGAGTCCCAACAGTACGGCTGCGGCACACAAAATTGCTTTTCGCATATCTTTTCTCTCCTTGGTCGCGTTCATGATCATTCCCCAACAATCGGCAGAGAAGAAGCGATCTGAAGATCAATGATTAAGAGCAATTGGTGTTCGACCTGAACAAATCGCGCCGCAGTTACAGCTCCCAGCGATTGCTTCATGAGCCCATAGTACTTTGCAAGAAGCTCGGAGCGCTGCTTTTGATAGTCCATGGCTCTTTGAATCAGCGCGTCCGCTTTTTCGTCGGTCATTTGCGTGTAACTCTGCGCATAATCTTTAATGTTTTCGACTCTCAAATCGTTCAGTTTCGTCAATTCGGCGTCGTACTGGCTGTAAATCGGCCAGAATTTCGCCGCGTCATCGATATTCAACTGCATGACGGAGCCCATGATCTCCGCCTTCTGGTCACGCACATTGCTGCGCATGAGTTCGATGTACTCTTGCATATTCTTCTTTTGTGCGTCGGTCGCCGGCGCCTGTGTGGCTTGAGCTTTTGTCTTTTGTGGATGGGCCCTCCCTTTTGCCAGAGCCGCCGTGCAAAAAGCGACAAATAGGAGAAGCGACAGCCAAACTACGATTCGTTTCTTCATCTTGTATCCTCCTCTATGGACAAATCATTTGACGACCGGCTCGCCCGTACCTTTAAAGGCCAGAAATCCAGCGGCAACCGTTGGAGTTCCACATTCTGTCAAAAAAACCTATGCATTACCGTTCCATGATATTCACAAGCTGCCATGGCCCTGAACCATAACTTTCAAACACTAACTGATTGTCCTTATCTAACTTCACTCGCAGTCCGATGGTCAAGCTTCCTGAACTCTTCGACTTGTCGTTGTTGAGATTCAGTTCCACCGCGGACAGGTCGTAGTCATTCGAGCGTCCGCCTTCACGGGCCTCCGCTAACTGAATCGGACGATCCGTGATCAATCGAATTCTCCGGCCGTCCGAGGTGGGAAATGTCCGGACATACGCAATGCTGTAACCCAGAGTGCCAGTGATTGCCACTCGGCCCTTGGATTTCATCTTGGACAAGGCCTGTGAGACAGCAGCCTGGCCGCCTTGAGTGAGGGCAATATACAATGACATTTGATCGTCTGGCGTAGAGTACGAATCGATTGAGACCGTCACATTAAAGGTTTTCCCCGCCGCTCTGTTCTGGCCCATGGCTTGCGCTTGAATTGTTTCCCGTTTGGGCTTGTCCTGCGCGCCGATTCTGAAAGCCGCCACTGTCAAGACGACCGTCACGAGCACCCCAGCTATAAAGGTACGATGGGAACCAGAATCCTTCATGTCAGTCGTTTCCATTTTGCGGGTTGGACACTATTTGCATCGCTTGGTCCAAGCGGAAGCTCGTTGCTCCGTTGTCGCTACCTGCCGCCCCACCCGTCAGCTTCCCGATTCCTTGGTACAGATGGAAGCTGGCCCACTTTTGGCGTGGCCCACCATAGATGCTCAGAATGCAAAACGGATCAGTCAGTTTGCCCCCTCATCTGGTCTAGGACTTGTTGGACATTGAACGACGCAGACTTTTGACGCTGTGGGAATTCCTTGAACGTTATGAGGAACTGTCCCACGATGGCCTGGGCTGGAACCATGACCCATAGCTTATCGCCATACCAACGGGTGTACATCTGAGAATCTGGCGTAACTTCGAATGGGTCCTGCCGAAGGTTGACAACTAGCGGCACGGTACGCGGCTTTGCAACGTCGGCCCACCAGGAGTCCTTTGTTGCAAATGTGATTTTCCAATCGCCGTATCGAAAGGCATTGAGGCTACCCGAATCGTCAAAGTAGAAAATCTCTTTCCGCTGACTGGGTCCTTTGCCGGAGAGAAGGTCGCTCATATCATAAGCATCGAGATGGACTTTAAACGTCTCGTCACCTGCCTTATATCCCTTGAGGAGCTGGTCCTTCACGTCCGGGACACCGGCGGCGGTAAGGAAAGTAGGCATCCAATCCTCGTGCGAAGCGATGTCGTTGATGATGGTGTTTGGCTTGATAACCCCGGGCCAGCGAGCCACGCACGGCACACGGAATCCCCCCTCCCAGGTGGTGCCCTTTTCTCCCCGGAAGGGCTCGGTACCGCCGTCCGGCCAAGAGAACTTTTCGGCCCCATTGTCCGAGGTCAGCACAACAATTGTATTGTCAGAGATGCACAGGACA
>Ga0187801_10000482_pt1 | contig 11007 bp, 10 predicted proteins | sample NC_wetland_sal_i_10_FD_132465 | JGI IMG/M metagenome (GOLD analysis project Ga0187801, IMG submission 132465) | Wetland sediment microbial communities from Neuse River Estuary, North Carolina, USA - Control_1 | ecosystem: Environmental > Aquatic > Freshwater > Wetlands > Sediment | place: USA...
ACTCCTTCATCACGTCGCCGAGCTGGCCGGTGAGGGTGACCCCGGTCTCGCCGGTCTCCCGGTCGGCCAGGGACGCCTCGATGAACAGCACGTCCCCGCCGGCCCCGGTGACCGCCAGCCCGGTGGCCACGCCGGGCACGCTGGTCCGGCGCTCGCCCTCGGACAGGCTGGTCTCCGGCGTGAACCTGGGCCGCCCGAGGTAGTCCTTCAGCCTGGGCGTGCCCACGGCGACCGGCAGCGACGCCTCGCCCAGGGCCACCCGCGCGGTGACCTTGCGCAAGATGCGCGCGATGGACCGCTCGAGCGACCGCACCCCGGCCTCGTGCGTGTAGTCCGTGGCCAGCAGCCGCAGCGCGTCCTCGTCCAGCGACACGTCGTCGGCGTTCAGCCCGGCCTTGGACAGCTGCCTGGGCAGCAGGTGATCACGCGCGATCAGGACCTTCTCGTCCTCGGTGTACCCGTCGAGCTGGACCAGCTCCATCCGGTCCAGGAGCGGGCCCGGGATGGTCTCGAGCGAGTTGGCCGTGGTCAGGAACACCACGTCGGACAGGTCGAGCTCCACCTCGAGGTAGTGGTCGCGGAACGTGTGGTTCTGCGCCGGGTCGAGGACCTCGAGCAGCGCGGCGGCCGGGTCGCCCCGGTAGTCGGCGCCGATCTTGTCCACCTCGTCCAGCAGGACGACCGGGTTCATCGAGCCCGCCTCGCGGATGGCGCGGACGATCCGGCCGGGCAGCGCGCCGACGTAGGTCCGCCGGTGCCCGCGGATCTCCGCCTCGTCCCTGACCCCGCCGAGCGAGACCCGGACGAACTTGCGGCCCATGGCCCGCGCGACCGACTCGCCCAGCGACGTCTTGCCCACGCCGGGCGGGCCGACCAGGGCGAGCACGGCGCCGGAGCGCCGGCCGCCGATGACCCCCATGCCCCGGTCCGAGCGGCGCTTGCGCACGGCGAGGTACTCGATGATCCGCTCCTTGACGTCGTCCAGGCCGGTGTGATCCTCGTCGAGGACGCGCCGCGCGTCGGCGATGTCATAGGAGTCCTCGGTCCTGGTGTTCCACGGGATGTCGAGGACCGTGTCCAGCCACGTGCGGATCCAGCCGGTCTCGGGTGAGGCGTCCGGCGTCCGCTCGAGCTTGGCGACCTCCTTCAGCGCCGCGCTCTTGACGGCCTCGGGCAGGTCGGCCGCCTCCACACGCGCGCGGTAGTCGTCTTCCTCGGTCGAGGCGTCGCCGTTCAGGTCGGCGAGTTCCTTGCGGATCGCGGCCAGCTGCTGGCGCAGCAGGAACTCCCGCTGCTGCTTCTCCATGCCCTCCGCGACGTCCTTGCGGATGGTCTCGGCCACGTCGAGCTCGGCCAGGTGCTCGCGGGTCCAGCCGACGACCAGCTCCAGCCGCTCGACCAGATCGAAGGTCTCTAGCAGCTGCAGCTTCTGGGCGGTGGACAGGTAGCTGGCGTACCCGGCGTTGTCGGCGATCACCGACGGGTCGTTGAGCTGCTGGATCGCGTCGATGATCTGCCACACGCCGCGCTGCTGCAAGATGCTGGTGACCAGGGACTTGTACTGCTGGGCCAGCTCGTCGGCGCGCGGGCCGCGGCCGGTCTCCTCGGCCACCTCGCCCTGCACCCACAGCGCGGCACCAGGACCCGTGGTCCCCGAGCCGATCTTGACCCGGGAGACGGCGCGGACGAGCGCGCCCGGCTGACCGCCGGGCAGCCGGCCGACCTGCTCCACCGTGGCCAGCGTGCCCACGCCGGCCAGCCCGCGGTCGGGCAGGCGCGGCACGAGCAGCACCCGGGCCTTGGCCTCCGAACGCATGCCGGGAACCTGCCGGGACGGCACTTGCGCGGCGTCGATGGCGGCGCTGACCTCCGGCTGGGATGTTTCGAGCGGCACTACCATCCCTGGCAGGACCACCTGATCGTCCAGCGGCAGGACCGGCAGCGTGAGGGTTTCACTCATGAAGAGCCTCCAAAGCTTGAGTCACGTACACTCAATAAAGGAGAGCCCAACTATATTTCCGCTGGCCGTTCGCCCCGAGCGATCAGCCCCGAGCGATCAGCCCCGAGCGATCAGCCCGAGGCCGGAGATGATCGCGCTGACCAGCTCATCCGGGGTCTCCCGGGCCGCCAGCACCAGCGCCCCCTCGTCCGGCGCAGGCGGTTCCAGATCGGCAAACTGGCTGTCAAGCAGCCCGGCCGGGAAGAAGTGCCCGCGCCGGGCCCGCAGCCGGGCCAGGTCCTCGTCGTGGCTGACGTCGAGGAACACCAGCCGGACGTCCGGTCGGCCGTCACGCAGGAAGTCCCGGTAACGGCGCTTGAGCGCGGAGCAGGCCACCACCCCGGATCCGCCGGCGGCGATCCTGGCGTCCATCCAGGCCCCGATGGCGGCCAGCCACGGCCAGCGGTCGTCGTCGGTGAGCGGGATCCCGGCGGCCATCTTGGCCACGTTGGCGGCCGGGTGGAACGAGTCTCCGTCCGCGAACGGCCAGCCCATCCGGTCCGCCAGCAGGCGCCCGACGGTGGTCTTTCCGCTGCCGGACACCCCGGCGAGGATCACGATCAGGGGGCGGTCTCCACTTCCGGCGAAACCAGCAGGACGTGCAGCTGGCGCGGCCCGTGCACGCCCTCGACCCGGATCAACTCGATGTCGCTGGTGGCCGAGGGCCCGGAGATGAGGGTATGCGGCCGGGCCGGGTTCAGGCGGGCGAAGCCATCCGGCAGGTCGGCGGCGACCTGAGCGGCGAGCACCACCGCCAGGTGGAAATCGGGCACCAGGGTGAGCGCGCGGCGCCCCTGACCCGACGACCCGGGTCCGTGATCGAGGATGATCGTGCCCGTCTCGGCGATCGCGACCGCGCAGCCGGTCACGACCCCGGCCATCGTGTCGAGCTCGGCGGCGGACAGCGGCGGCGTGTCGGAGGCGAGCTGGACTGCGGCCGGCACGCCGGCGAGCCACTGCGCTGGCAGCCCGTCCGGCACCACGAAGGGACCCAGCTGAGCCGTGGCGCGCGCGGCCAGGACGCGGGCGATGGCGAAGGCGAGGTCGGCCGGCGGCACGCGCTCGACGACGGCCCGGTAGTCGGCGGCGCGCTCGGCGAACAGGTCCACGATGTCGCAGGTAGCCGGGTCGTGGTGGGAGGACACGTAGCCGCGCGCCAGCGCCGCGTACGCCTCGTCGACCTTCTCGGCCGGGCTCGCGTGGCCGTCCGCGCCGGTAGCGGCCCGGATCCGGGCCAGGATCTGGTCCCTGGCGTCCCCCGGGGCGGCGGTCACCGCGTGCCCCTGGTCCGCGCCCACCAGGCGCGGAACGACTCGCGGGGCGGCGCCGGGGCGTCGCGCGTGTCCGTCCAGGCGCTCAGCGGCCGCGGGAGCCTGCGGATCCGGCCCGACCTGGCCACCAGGCGGCCGCCCAGCCACGCCCCACGCTGCGCGCCGGCGAGCAGCCGGGGCGACCGGAGCACGCGCCCGGATACGCCGAACATCGTTCGTTCGGGAGAAATGATCTTCTCCCGCTTCGCGTCGACGACCTTGGCGCGGAGGTGGACGAGCGCTTCGGGGATGTTGATGGCGACCGGGCACACCTGGTAGCACGCGCCGCACAGGGTCGACGCGAAGGGCAGGGACGCGTCGGCGGGGGAGCCGATCCCGCGCAGCAACGGGGAGATGATCGCGCCGATCGGGCCCGGGTAGGGGGACCCGTAGGCGTGACCGCCGGTCCGCTCGTAGACGGGGCACACGTTCAGGCAGGCCGAGCACCTGATGCACCGCAGCGCCTGCCTGCCGGTCCCGTCCGCCAGCGCCGACGTGCGGCCGTTATCCACGAGCACCAGGTGGAATTCCCGCGGCCCGTCGCCCGGCGTCACGCCGGTCCAGATCGAGGTGTAGGGGTTCATCCGCTCGGCCGTGGACGAGCGGGGCAGCAGGGCGAGGAAGACCTCCAGGTCCCGCCACGAGGGCAGGACCTTCTCGATCCCGACCACCGAGATGAGCGTCTCGGGCAGCGTGACGCACATCCGGCCGTTGCCCTCCGACTCGACCACCACCAGCGATCCGGTCTCCGCGATCGCGAAGTTCGCGCCCGAGATGCCGACCTGCGCGGACAGGAACGCCTGGCGCAGGTGGGCGCGCGCCGCCGCGGCCAGCGCCCGCGGGTCGTCGGTGAGGCCAGCCGGGGCGTCCGGCATCTCGCGCAGGAAGATCTCCCTGATCTCGGCCCGGTTCTTGTGGATGGCCGGGACCAGGATGTGGCTGGGCCGGTCGTGCCCGAGCTGGACGATGAGCTCGGCCAGGTCGGTCTCCAGCACCGTGATGCCCTCGGCGGCCAGGGCCTCGTTCAGGCCGATCTCCTGGGTGGCCATCGACTTCACCTTGACCACGCGGTCGGTGCCCGCCGCCCGGACCAGGCCGGCCACGATCGCGTTCGCCTCGGTGGCGTCCTGCGCCCAGTGCACGCGACCGCCGGCCCGCGTGACGTTCTCCTCGAGCCTGAGCAGGTAGTGGTCGAGGTGGGCCAGGGTGTGATCCTTGATCGCCTTACCGGCCGCGCGCAGCTCCTCCCAGTCGCCCAGCTCGGCGACCGCCCCCGCGCGCTTGGCGCGGATCGTCCGGGTGGCGTGCGCGAGGTTGGCGCGCAGCTGGGAGTCGGCCACCGCGACGGCGGCCGCCGCCGGGAAGGCCGGCATGCCCAGGTAGGTCGGCATGGCGGGGTGCGGCCCCCCGACCGGCGTGCTCACCGGGCCTCCTCGGTCCGGGCCAGGATCTCGGCCAGGTGCATGGTGGCGACGCCCGACCGCTGCCGCGTCAGCGCGCCCCCGATGTGCATCAGGCACGAGTTGTCGGCCGCGCACACGACCTGCGCCCCGGTCTGCCTGATCGCCGCCACCTTGTCGGCGCAGATCGCGGCGGAGACGTCGGGGTTCTTCACCGCGAACGTGCCGCCGAACCCGCAGCACGACTCGGCGTCGGGCAGGTCGGCCAGGTCCAGGCCGCGCACCGCGCGCAGCAGGCGCAACGGGGCGTCCCCGACCGCGAGCATCCGCAGCGAGTGACAGCTCGGGTGGTACGTCACCCGGTGCGGGAAGTAGGCGCCCACGTCGGTGACCCCGAGCACGCCGGTCAGGAACTCCGACACCTCCCAGGTCCGCGGCGCGATCTCGGCCACCGCCCGGGCCAGGGCGCCGTCCCCCGCCTCGCCGGCCAGCGCCGGGTAGTACTCGCGGACCATGGACACGCACGAGGCCGACGGGCTGACCACGGCGTCGTAGCCCGCGAACGCCGCCACCATCCCCCGCGCCATGGGCACGGCCTCCCGCCGGTACCCGGTGTTGAAGTGCATCTGGCCGCAGCACGCCTGGGCCGCGGGGAAGTCGACCTGGTGGCCGAGCCGCTCGAGCACGGTCACCACCGCCCGGCCGGTACCGGGGAACAGCGTGTCGGTCAGGCAGGTCACGAACAGGCCGACCCGCATCAGGCCTTGCCCCCGCGGGCCCGCGCCGCCAACAGCGCCGCGCCGTCGCCCGCCGAAACCGCCTCGCACCGCCCCAGGACGGCGAGCGCGGCGACGTACCCGGGGCCTGCGTCCAGGTCGAGCAGGGACACGGTCTCCGGCGCCTGCGGGTACGGCCAGGACGTGACGCGCGGCCGCCCGGCGGAATCCGGCCCCGCGGCGACGACGATCTGGCTGAAGGGAGTGCCCAGGCCGTCACCCGTGGCCTTGGTCACCGCCTCCTTCCGCGCCCAGGCGACCAGGAAGGCGCGCGCCCGCGCGGGCGGGTCGACCCCGGCCAGGGCGGCCCGCTCGGGTTCGGCGAGCACGAGGCGCGCGAGGGCCTCCGGGTCGCCGCCGTCCCCCAGCGGGCGCGCGCGCCCGTCAAGCTGCTCGACGTCCACCCCCACCGGGTCGCGGGCCACCGCCACCGCGATCAGGGCGCCGGAGTGGGCGACGGAAAACTCAGGACCGCCGCCGGCCACGACGGGCTTGCCGTGCGGCCGGCCGCACCGGCGGCAGGCGCGGTCGAAGCTGATCTGCTCGGGGCGGCTCCCGGTGCAGGCCGCGATCACCGTCTTGGCCAGGGCGCACCCGACGAGGAAGCGGTCCCGGTCACCCGGGCGCCGGTACGTGGCCAGGCGCGCGCGTTCGACCTCGTCCAGGAGCGCGACCTGGTCGCCGGACGCGTCCCCGACCCGGGCCCACCAGAGGAGGGCGGTCCCTTCCGCCAGCGTCCCCGGGGGCGTCAGGCTCGCCGGTGCAGCCACCCTGCCAGCCTAAGGGCTCCGCCGCCACATGGTATGCAGGTATACCTGTTAATGCCGTCGGCCCGGCACCGGTACCGCCTGATCCTGGAAAGGCGCCACCGCCCGCCGGGAGAAGGCTCTTCTTCATCCCGAACGAGCGGTGCTCGGAGCCCGGACGTGCGCTGCCGCGCACGGCCTAGGCGTTCTGCGGGGCGAGGGCGGCCACCGCCGGGAGGCGGGAGGCGCGGACGCCGAGCCCGAGGGTGCGAACGAGCACCATGGCTACGGCCATGAAGATCAGCCCGTCGGTGATCGCCGCCTCGCTGACCTGGTTCGCGATGGCCCAGCTGACCACCGAGTGGGTGAACCAGTGCGCGGAACCGTAGGAGAAGGCCGCCCGGGCGGCGACCACGACCACCCACAGGGAGGCGTACGGCCAGCCCGCCTGGCTGACCGGCCGGCCGGTCTGCGGGCTGCGGTAGACGCGCATGAGCGCCGCGGCGGCCAGACCGGCCAGCAGGCCGGCCACGGTGCCCGCGATCTCCACCGTCATGCCGTTCCCGTGCGTGACGGGGTTCTGGATGAACAGCGGGATGATCACGGCCGCGGCGATCACCGGGCGCAGCAGCCGCATCCGGCCGATCTTGCGCGCGGGGCCCAGGTCGGTGGCCAGCACCGTGGTGAGCACGACGCCATTGACGATCATTGCCTCGGTTAGTTCGGAAAGCATTTCGTGTGCTCCTCGTGAGTGGGGCGGCTTTGCTGATGGATCCACCATCGCCGTCTTTGTCGGTTTGCGGATCGGAGTACGGGCTGGTCCTGGGCATGAGCTGATCCGGGCGCCTGGTACCGGGCGGTACCAGGGCGGCCCGGCCGGTTCCACCCGGAGCCGGCCCGCGGGTGGACGCGGCGTAGCGGGCTCGCCGGCCGATACTTAAGGCATGCTGCGCACGGTCAACTGGGTGGCCAGGACCCTGGGCTACGCCTGGGTCGGCGTGCTGGCGTTCGTGCTGGCCCCGCCGCACGGGGCGCTGAACCTGCCAGTCGAGATCGCGGGGTACGGCCTGGCCGGAGCGGCCCTGCTGGCGTGGGCGCTGCTCGACTTCTACCCGGACGCGATGCCGGACCGGGCCCTGGCCCTCCCGGTGGCCCTCGGGGCGATGGCCGTTGGCACCGGCATGGCGTCCACCGCCGGGAACGGGAGCATCGGGCTCGCGATCTTCGGGTTCGTGGCCACGATGGTCGCGGGGAGTGAGATCGGCCTGGAGGCGGCCCTGGCCGTGACCGCGGCGGGCATCCTGGCCATCGAGGTCACCGGGCTGGTCTTCGGCAACAGCTACGGCGGGCTGCTCGGACTCCCCGCGATCCTGCTGGCCGGGCTGGTGGTCGGCCGCAACCGGGGCGCCTACCGGATCCAGGCCGAGCAGGCCAGGGCGCTGCTCGCGCAGCACGAGCGCCTGCAGGCGCAGGAGCGCCGGGCCGACCTGCTCGAGGAGCGCGCGCGCATCGCTCGCGAGATCCACGACGTGCTGGCTCACTCGCTCGGCGCGCTCGGGATCCAGATCCAGGCGGCCCGGGCCGTGCTGGCCGACCACGGCGATACCGCCAAGGCCGGCGAGATCCTCGCCGCCGCCCAGCGGATGGCCGCGGAGGGCCTGGTGGAGACGCGCCGGGCGGTGCACGCCCTGCGCTCCGGCACCTTGCCGCTCGACGAGGAACTCGCCCTGGTCACCGGCACTCACGCGCAGCGTTACCACGTCGCCGTCAGCTTCGGCGTTGGCGGCGACCCGGCGCCGCTCCCGCCCGACGCGACGCTCGCGCTGCTGCGCGTCGCGCAGGAGTCCCTGGTCAACGCGGCCAAGCACGCGGCCGGCCGGGGCGTCGCGGTCCGCCTGGACTACGGGGACGCCGACGTCAGGCTCACCGTCCGTAACGACCTCGACCCGGGCGCCGCGGACGGCGGGTGCCCGGCCGGTCCGAGCACGGTCAACGGCGGCTACGGGCTGACCGGCATGCGGGAACGCCTCCGCCTGCTCAACGGGACGCTCGAGGCGGGCCGGCGCGACGATCAGTGGGTCGTGACCGCCGGACTGCCGCGCCCCCGGCCTGAGAGCATGTCACCGTGACCGCCACGTCCGGCGAGGCACCCCGGCCGCTGCGCATCGTCATCGCCGATGATCAGGCCAGCGTCCGCGAGGGCCTTGTCCTGCTGCTCGGCGGGCTGCCCGACATCGAGGTGGTCGGCGCCGCCGCGGACGGGCAGCAGGCGCTGGAGCTCGTGGCCTCACACAAGCCCGACGCCATCCTGCTCGACCTGCACATGCCCGTCCTTGACGGGCTGGGCGCCACCCGCCGGCTGGCCACCGAGCACCCCGGCGTCGCCGTCGTCGTCCTCACCACCTACGCCGACGACAGCTCCGTCCTGGACGCGCTGCACGCCGGGGCGCGCAGCTACCTCACCAAGGACGCCGACCGGGCCGATATCGCCCGCGCGCTGCACGCGGCGGCGGGCGGGCTGACCGTCCTCGACCCCCGCGTGCACGCCATGCTCCTGCAGGCCGCCAGCGCGCCCGCCAGGCCCGGCGACGCCCCCGGGGCGGCCGGGCCGCCTCCCGACGGCCTGACCCAGCGCGAGGTCGAGATCCTCGGCCTGATCGCCCGCGGGCTGACCAACCCGGAGATCGCCGCGCAGCTGTTCCTGAGCAACCACACGATCAAGACCCACATCAACCGGATCTTCGCCAAGACCGGGTCACGGGACCGCGCCGCCGCCATCGGTTACGCGCACCGCCACCACCTCGGCTGACCTGCCTACGGCGGGGCGGGACTGTGTGATACATCGGATCTATGACGGAGCAGTCGACTGAATTCGCCGGGCGGGCGGCGCTGGTGACCGGGGGTGCCTCGGGGATCGGGCTGGCCACGGCCCGGCTGCTCGCGGCGCGCGGGGCGCGGGTGGCCGTGCTGGACCGGGCGGAGCCCGCCGAAGATCCGGGGGCCAGCCTGTACCCGGTCCTGGCGGACGTGACCGACGACGCCGCGGTCCGGGCCGCGGTGGCGCAGGCGGGCCAGGCGCTCGGCGGGCTGGACGTCCTGGTCAACAACGCGGGCATCGGCGCGGCCGGGACGGTCGAGGACAACGACGACGAGGAGTGGCACCGGGTCCTCGACGTGAATGTGCTGGGCATCGTCCGGACCACCAGGGCCGCCCTGCCGCTGCTGCGCCGGGCGGTGCGCGAGCGCGGCCAGGCGGCGATCGTCAACACCTGCTCGATCGCCGGGACCGCGGGCCTGCCGCAGCGCGCGCTGTACTGCGCGAGCAAGGGCGCCGTCTACGCGCTCACGCTGGCGATGGCGGCCGACCACGTGACCGAGGGGATCAGGGTCAACTGCGTGAACCCGGGGACCGTCGACACCCCGTGGGTGGGGCGGCTGCTCGACGCCGCGCCCGACCCGGCGGCCGAGCGCGCCGCGCTGACCGCGCGCCAGCCCATGGGCCGGCTGGTCACCGCCGGCGAGGTCGCCGCGGCCATCGCCTACCTGGCCAGCCCGCTCGCGGGCGCCACCACGGGGACCGCGCTCGCCGTCGACGGCGGCATGAGCGGCCTGCGGACCAGGCCCCGGGCGACCTGACTCAGGCGACGTTCCGGGGCGTTACCCCCGATGCTCGCCGACGGGCCGGCCGGGCTACGCTCAGGAAGTCCGTCATGCGGTATACAGTCGGATATGTACGCCCGCGCGGCGTGACCCACCCCCCCAGTCCGTCGCGTCGGCGCCCGGCGTCGGCAGCCGGGTACTTTAGCTGCCCGGCTGCCGACAGCCGTCCGACGAGGACCAGGCGCGCTCCGCCTGAACTGCGCCGCCCCCAGCGCACCTATGCCTCGGCGAGTCAACTATCCGCCCGCCTGCACCGTCGCGGTATCAGCAATTTTGCTTAGCTGATAGCTTGACGGCGGGAGGTGTAATGGGCACTTCCGGTAACGCGTTGCGCCAGCTCAGCGACGGGCTAGCCGAGCTGTACGCGCCCACCAGCGCGACCGGCGGCATGGAGTACGCCGCCCGCGTGGTCCACGTGGCCTCCCGGCTCGTCTCCGCCGACTCGTGCTCCTTCAATCACATCGGCGGCGGCCCCTGGTTGCTGGGCTGGCTCGTCTCACCGGCCGATAACACCACCTTCCCCGATGGCGGCCGGCTGCTCCAGCAGCATCTGCACGAGCATCCCGTCCTCGCCTACGTTCAGGCCACCGGTGACGGACGGGCCCGGCGGATCTCCGACTGCCTCAGCGACCGCCAGTTCCGCTCCCTCGGCCTCTACCATGACTTCTACCGCCGACGCGAAGTCCGCTACCAGTCGCTGATCGCCGCCCCGGCGCCCCGCGGCGGGCTGATCGCGGTCGCGCTCAACCGGCAGAGTCATGACTTCTCCGCTCAGGATCTGGAGCTCCTTGACCTCCTGCGGATCCACGTAGGACAAGCCGCCACGATCGCGGTGCAGACGCAGCCTGAGCCCGCCCTGTGGCCAGATTCCGCCACCTACCCGCTGCTGACCGCGCGCCAGTCCCGCATCCTTCAACTCGTCGCCGACGGCCAACCGGACCGTGGCATCGCCCGGATCCTGGGCATCAGCACCCGCACCGTGCAGGCCCACCTGCAGCACACCTACCGTGCCCTCGACGTCACCTCCCGCACCGAGGCCGTCGCCCGCCTCAGGGCCCTAGGCGCTACGCAGGGCCTCAGCCGGTCTGGACGCCGCGCTCGATCGTGACGGCGGCC
>Ga0187801_10000487_pt1 | contig 10955 bp, 10 predicted proteins | sample NC_wetland_sal_i_10_FD_132465 | JGI IMG/M metagenome (GOLD analysis project Ga0187801, IMG submission 132465) | Wetland sediment microbial communities from Neuse River Estuary, North Carolina, USA - Control_1 | ecosystem: Environmental > Aquatic > Freshwater > Wetlands > Sediment | place: USA...
ACAGCGCGATTGCAGGCCCCGCGCCGGGCCGCCCAAACGATGCCGAATGATGAATCAGGTATTCGAGAAGCGGGGCATTGAGAATCGAGGACGCTTGAAATTTTTGTCCGGCGATGGCCGTGCCGACGATCGTGAATATTCCCGACCCAATGACCGCACCGATTCCCAGCGAGGTCAGGCTGAGCCAGCCAAGTGACTTTTTCAATCGGACTTCGGCATTTTCGGAATCGGATAGCAGCTGGTCGATACTCTTGCAGCGGAAGAGTTGTGTTGCCACCCATGCTCTCCGATCGCATCCGGGTCAACCGGCAGCCTAGCTTCACCCGGTACACATTTTGGGAAGAACGCGTGCCTCAATGTACCCCGAGACGCTCTGCGGCGCAACAAGACGCGCCGGGCCGGTTTCCGAGGAAATGCAAAAAGCTACGCTTGCTCGAGCTGGGCATACCGCTCGATGAACTTTTTCGTGCCGCGTCCAGGAAAACTCACGGAGACGCGGCGGTCTTCGTCGTCGCCTTCCACCCCGACGATGGTTCCCACACCATAGCTTGGATGCCGCACCTTCCGCCCGAGCATGGGATTGGCATCGCCCCCGCGCTTTGCGGCAGGCCGCCCGAAGCTGCTTGGCGCGCTTTGGCGCCGCGGAACCGGCGCTGTCGGCTTCTGCGTTCCGCGCACTCGCCGCAGAAACTCCTCGGGTGAATAGGAATATTCGGGATCGGGCTCGTACCGACGCGTTTGGCCGATTTCCGCCATCGAACCGCGCACCGTATCCACCAGCTCGCTCGGAACCTCCCCGAGAAAGCGCGAGGGCAGGGAAGCGCGTAATTGTTGTTCGTTTCCGAAAATTCGCCGGTAAACGGCGCGAGTCAGCGTCAGCGATTGCCGCGCCCGTGTCATTCCCACATACACCAGCCGGCGCTCTTCTTCGATTCCGTTCTCTTCGTCAATCGCGCGGCTGTGCGGGCAGATGCCGTCTTCCATTCCCGTCAGGAAAACGTGATCGAACTCCAGCCCCTTCGTGCTGTGCAGGGTAATCAGCGTGACACCCGGCTTGCCTTCGTACTGATCGGCGTCGCTCACCAGCGCCGCGGCGTCGAGGAAATCCGTGAAGCTCTCGCCCGCGTCCATGCTTTCCGCCACGGCTCGCACAAGTTCTTCCAGGTTTTCGATGCGTGCCACGTCTTCCGGCGTATTCCGGTCCTTGAGCATCTCCATGTAGCCGGATTCTTCGAGCACCGTGCGCAGAAAGTCTGCAGGCTCCTTCGTTCCTAGCGCCTCTTGCAATTTGCGAATGAGGTCCTGAAAGGCCCGCAGCGGCGTCACGGCGCGGCCGGCCGAAGCCCCGGAAACAAATTTTTCGATCGCGGCCCAGAGCGGAGTTCCATCCACACGCGATGCTTCGCGCAGAGCATCGACAGTCGTCTTGCCGATTCCGCGCGGCGGAAGGTTCAGGACGCGCAACAGCGAGATGTCGTCCTCCGGATGCATGGCCAGGCGAACGTAGGCCAGGGTGTCCTTCACTTCCGCGCGATTGTAGAAGCTGAAGCCGCCCACGAGTTTGTAGCGCAATCCACGCCGCCGGAACACTTCTTCAAATGCCCGTGATTGAAAGTTCGTCCGGTACTCCACCGCGCACGTCTGGCCGGAATCGTCGTTGAGGATACGCTCCAGCTCGCCGGCTACGAATTCCGCTTCTGACTGTGCGTCTCGCGCTTCGAAGTCCCGCAGGCTCACGCCTTCGGCATTTTCTGCCTTCAGCGTTTTTCCCAGCCGCTGGGGATTGTTGGCCACCACCGCGCCCGCCGCGTCCAGAATCTTCTGCGTCGAGCGGTAATTGCGCTCGAGCTTGACGATGCGCGCAGCTGGAAAATCCTTCGCGAAGCTGAGCAAAATCGAGACGTCCGCCCCGCGCCACCGGTAAATCGACTGATCCTCATCGCCGACCACGCAGACATTCTGCTTTGGACCCGTGAGCAGGCGCATCAGGTCGTATTGCACGCGATTCGTGTCCTGATACTCATCCACATGGATGAACTGGAATCGTTCCTGCCACTTCATCCGCGTGGGCGCGGATTCACGAAGCAATCGCACGGCGCGCAGCAACAGGTCATCGAAATCCAGGGCTTTACTGTCGTGCAGCAGTTTTTCGTACGCCGCGAAAATATCGGCGGTGCGCCGGCCGTCCTTGTCGATGGCCGCACCCCGCATCTGCTCCGGTGATTGGCCATGATTCTTGGCATGGCTGATGCGGCTGAGGACGTTCCGTGGCGTAAGTCCGTCCTCTTCAATCTGTAGCTTGCCCATCGCGAGCTTGACCGCTGCGAGCTGGTCGTCGTCGTCGTAAATGGCGAAATCGCGAGGCAGCCCGGCAGCAGCTGCTTCGCGGCGCAGCAGACGCGCGCATAACGAGTGAAATGTCGACAGCCACGGCTGCGCGGGCGGAACTCCCGCGCGCAGCAGCAAGTCCGAGACGCGGTTGCGCATCTCCTCAGCCGCTTTGTTGGTGAAGGTGACGGCTAGAATCGCCTCGGCGGCGATTCCAGTGGCGATGAGATTCGCGATTCGAAAGGTGATCGCGCGGGTCTTGCCCGTTCCGGCGCCCGCGAGGATAAGCAGCGGCCCTTCGATGGATTCAACGGCCTGCCGTTGTTCGGGATTCAGTTCGTCGAGAAGTGTGAGCATTGCCCCGCGAGATTGGGAGAAAGTGTGCACACGTCATGTTAGCCGACGGGGACGGAGCGCGCAAACGAGCTGTGAATTTCGGTGATTAGAAAACCTTGATTTCTTCGGCCCGAACACAAATTTTGTCGTCGAATTCCAGTGCGCCTGGCAAATTCGCCAATCAACTGCTCCCCGGCCGGCTCAAATCAATTTCGAAATACAGCAGCGAGCGCCCCTTTTCCAGGACTTGAATATTGGGAATGTACAGGTGAGCGCTACGCAGCAGATCGAACTGTCCCTGAAGGTCGAAGTATAGTAGCCCCTGCACCGTGCTGTGGGCCGCGACGATGCTCGATGGCACCGCCGCGTTTTCCGCATCTTTCTGAACCTCCACCCAGTTCTTGTCGCGGCCGACCTTTGGTCCCCCCGTGGGGAAGGGAAGTCTCCGCATTGCCGTAGGATCTTTCTTCTTGGCCGCCAACGTGGCATCCGCTACCTCATCCGGCGTGAGCGACTCGATTTGCTGCCGGTTTTCCTCGTCGATCTGCAGGGAGAGCCGGATGCGCTCCAGATCCACTTTCACGGTCTCGTCAGAGTCGTTTCGAAACGAAACCTGTATTGCCAGAACTCCCGCATTGAACGGCGATTTTTTCGGAAATTTTTCCTTGTATAGAGCGGGCTCCATCCACGGCAGGGCGCTGATGGTCATCCCTTCGTGCGCTTCCAGTGACGCAGCTCGTATCGTCTTGGGCTGCTGGGGGCCTCGCGGGATGGCTGCAAGCAAAGGCGGCGCCAAGAGCGTAAGGATGAGGATGAGTTTCCGCACCGGGTTATAATAAACTTTTATCATCTCGTCGCCTTCGATTCCTGGGGGTCTGGCAGGGTTGCCCTGCGTTACCCGTCGTCTGCATCGGACTGGGCGCGCAGGCTGGAGCCACGTTTAGTGTATTTCATTTATAGCGTTTTGATGGGCCTGGCGGGGCTTCTGCTTGCGCCCTATTGGGTGGTGCAAGGCCTGCGCCGCCACAAATACTTGTCGAATCTCGGGCAACGCCTGGGATTTTCGTTTCCGGACCTGGCGAAGCTGCCAGCGGAACGTCCTGGCGCGATTTGGCTTCACGCCGTTTCGGTGGGCGAAGCCCTTTCTGGCGTGGCGCTGGCGCGGCGCTTGAAGGATGCCTATCCAAATCGTCCGCTGATCATTTCTACGACCACCATCACCGGCCACGCCCTAGCGCGAGAGCGCATGCCCTTCGCCGATGCCATCATCTACTTTCCACTCGACTGGGCCTTTTGCGTTCGCCGCGCCATGAACGCGGCGCGTCCTTCGCTTGTGGTTATCCTCGAAACGGAGATCTGGCCGAACTTTCTACGCGAAGCCCGCCACCGCAACGTTCCTGCTCTGTTTGTCAGTGGACGCGTCTCCGACCGCTCTTTTGCGCGCTACCAAAAGTATCTGAGCGCTTTCAGATTCTTTCTGCGGCCCTTCTTGAAGGACGCGCTTTCGAATGCCGCTGCCTTTCTCATGCAGAGCGAGGAAGACGCGCGCCGCATCCGAGCTCTTGGCGCTCCCAGCGATCGCGTTCGAGTCAATGGCAACTTGAAGTACGACTTGGAAATTCCCGCGCCCACCCCGCTTTCCGACTGGCTGGAGCAAGAGGCGCGCCGCCGCGGCCGCTCACCTATCATCGTCGCGGGCAGCGTTGTAGCCACGGAAGAGCCGCTGGCGCTCATCGCCTTTGGCACTCTGCAAGGCGAGTACCCGAAGGCCCTGCTCGTACTTGCGCCTCGCAAGCCGGACCGATTCGATGCCGCGGCGGAATTTATTGACGAATCGCATCGCAAATTCCTCCGCCGTTCACATTTGCCGATCCCCATGCCTGCACAAGGGAATTCGACAGCCAACGGCGCGACCATTCCCGATGACGTAAACGTTCTCCTTCTGGACAGCATTGGCGAGCTGGCCTCGCTCTATCGCCTGGCCGATGGCGCTTTCGTGGGCGGCTCGCTCGTGCCTTCCGGCGGCCACAACATCCTCGAGCCCGCGGCGTTCGGCAAAATTCCTGTGTTCGGTCCCTCCATGGAAAATTTCGCCGAGATGGCCTCGCGCTTCATCGCTGCGGGCGCCGCCGTGCAGGTGGAAAGCCCCGAGGACGCTGGCGTGGCCTGGATTGAATTTCTCGGCAATCCCGCCAAAATGAAAAAGATGGGCGACACCGCGCGGCATCTTGTGGAAACCTCGCGCGGCGCCACCGACCGCGCCATAGCCGAATTGGCGAAGCATCTGGACGGTGCGAGGTGAGGAATGTTCCGCGGTGGTTGCGGTTGCTCCTGTGGCCGCTCTCGTTCCTATACGGCTTAATTGTTCGAGCACGTATTTTGCTTTATCGCAACAAATGGCTCAAACAAAATCGTTTGAAAGCGCCGGTGATCAGTGTAGGCAATCTGACCGTCGGCGGTACGGGCAAGACTCCGATGGTCATCTGGCTCGCCGAGAAATTTCTCGCGGAAGGAAAGCGCGTCGCCATCCTCAGCCGCGGCTACCGCGGCGCGAACGGAACCAGCGACGAAATCCAGATGATGAAGTCTCGTCTCCAGAATCGCGTGTCGTTTGGCGTGGGCCCGAATCGTTACGCCGAGGGCAAGCGCCTCGAATCGCAACAGCCCGTCGACGTCTTTCTTCTTGACGATGGCTTCCAGCATCTACAGCTGGCTCGTGACGTAAATATTCTGCTGGTTGATGCCTCGCGCCCTTTGAGCAACGAATTGCTCCTCCCCAGCGGCCGTCTTCGTGAGCCGCTCTCCGCGATTCATCGTGCCGATGTCGTCGTTTTTACGCGGACAAACGATCAATTTTCTGTGAAACGCGCCATTCAGGAGTTTCCGGAGTTTCTCATTTTTCCGGCCACCACTCGCCTGCTCCGTTACCGGCGTCTTGGTGCGGAGCAACAGCCGCCTGCGCCCCCGATCGAGCTTCCTCCACAGCCGGTCTTTGTTTTCTGCGGCATTGGAAATCCGGACGCTTTTCTCGCCGATGTGGACCGATGGGGAAACTGCGTAGCTGGTCGAGCTATTTATCCCGATCATCACTTCTACAGCGCACGCGATCTGCGCCACCTGGAAGACTCAGCAAAGAAAGCCGGAGCACGCTCGTTGCTTATGACCGAAAAGGATGCGCAGAATCTTGGCTACGTTAAATTTTCTTCGTTGCCTGTGTACTACTGCGAGATCGAGGTGAAGATTGCCGACGCTGAGGAATTCCAGAAAACCCTGAAGCGCAAACTCGAACAGCGCGGTGGGATCGCCGCATGAAGATCCTCGTTCGCGCGACGAACTGGGTAGGCGACGCCATCATGGCGCTGCCGGCATTGCGCGTCATGCGCCATCGCTTTCCCGAAGCCAAGATCGCCATCGTCGCGCGCCCATACGTAGCCGATATCTACCGAAACCAGGAGCTTTGCGATCAGCTTATCCCCTACGATCCAGGCGCAACGCACTCCGGCATCTCAGGCCGCGAGCGCCTGGCGTCCGAACTCCGCGCGCAACAATTCGACGTTGCGTTGCTTCTCCAAAATGCGTTTGACGCCGCCTGGCTGGCGTGGCGCGCGAACATCCCCGAGCGCATTGGCTATGCTCGCGACGGTCGCAGCCTTCTTCTCACAAAAGCCGTGCCCGTTCCCAAGTCCGGCGAAATTCCCCCTCACGAACAGTTCTACTACCTTGAACTTCTTCGCCGTGCCGGCTGGTTGGAGTCTTTCCCAGAATCTTCCAGCATCACGCTGAATGTCTCTGAATCGCAGCGGACTCGTGCCGCCGAATTTCTCGCAAACGCCGGCTCGCACAAGAATGTCCTTCGCATTGCCATTGGCGCCGGAGCATCGTATGGCTCCGCGAAATGCTGGCCCCCCTCGCGCTTCGCGGAGCTTGCCGACCGTCTTCAGTCCCAATACACTGCCGACGTCATTTTGTTTGGCACCGCGGCGGAAGCGGCCGTTTCGAATGCCATATCCGCCGCGATGCGCCGCCCACCGATCGATCTCACCGGCAAAACAGCGATTGCCGATCTTCCTGCTTTGCTCTCTCAATGCCATCTTTTCATCGGCAACGATTCCGGAGCAATGCACGTGGCCGCCGCTGTCGGCCTTCCCGTCGTCGCCATGTTTGGTCCGACCGATCCACACGGCACAGCTCCAGTCACGCCCCGCTGCACCATCGTGCAGGAAAAGCCCTACTGCAGCCCGTGTTTTCTGCGGCGCTGTCCGACCGATCATCGTTGTATGACCGCAATCACTCCTGGCCGCGTGGAAGCGGCGGCAATGCCCTGGGTCTCTTCCCTTGAGGTGACGCGTGCCTGATCCGGCCGGGCGGCGACCAGCCGTTTTTCTCGACCGCGATGGCACACTCGCGGAAGAAGTCGGCTACTTGAATCATCTCAGCCGTTTTCGTATGTTCCCCTTCGCAGCCTCGGCCGTCCGCCGTCTCAACGAGGCCGGCTTGCCCGCTATCGTAATCACGAATCAGTCGGGCGTCGGCCGCGGCTACTTCCCGGAGTCGTTGGTGCATCAGGTCCACGAATTGATGGAGCAGCAGCTCGCCGCCGCAGGTGCGCATGTTGATGCGGTCTATTATTGTCCGCACACCTCTTCGGATAATTGTGCTTGCCGCAAGCCGAAAACAGGAATGCTGGACCGCGCGGCTCGCGAGCATGCCATCGACTTGAAACGCTCGTTTGTGGTTGGCGATAAACACGACGATATCGAGCTCGCGCGCAATGCTGGCGCACAGAGCATTCTCGTCCGCACCGGTTACGGCGAAGGGGAACTCGCCTGGAACGCGGAAAAGTGGCCGTCGCAACCTGCGTTCGTGGCGCAGGATCTCGCGGAAGCGGCCACCTGGATTTTGAGGCACATGCCATGAAGCGTTCCCGTCCCAGAAACGGCAGCGGACCCTCTGTGGATCTTCTCGCTCTTGCTGAGTGCGTCGAACAATTTCCGTCGAAGACCATCGTGCTCTTGGGCGATTTCGTTGCCGATGAATTTCAATACGGCGAGATCTCCCGCGTTTCGCGCGAAGCGCCCGTCCTGATTCTGAAGCACCGCGAAACGCAGCTCTTTCCCGGCGGCGGTGCGAACGCCGCCAACAATCTTGCCGCGTTGCGGGCTCGCGTGCTGCCCGTGACTGCCGTCGGCGATGACCCAGCCGGCGAAGCGCTCATTGCGCATTTCCGCCGCGCGCGCGTCAATGTCTCCGGCATTCTTCGCGTCAGGGGTTGGGGCACGCCGACAAAAACACGTTTTCTTGCCGGTTGGGCGCACACCACGGCTCAGCAAGTGTTGCGCGTCGACTCCGAGCCTAAATCTCCGCTGCCGGAGCCGGCGTGCGCCAAGCTTCGTGCGCACCTCTTCAAAAAGCTCAAGCGCGCCGATGCGCTCGCCGTTTCCGACTATGGTTTTGGGGCCGCCTCGCCCGAGCTCGTTCGTGAAGCAGCCGCGAAACGCAAGAACTCGATGCCTGTTACGCTTGATGCTCGCTATCAACTTCATCGTTATGCGAAAGCAGGCATCACCTCAGCAACTCCCAATGAAGCGGAAATGGAAGCGCAGCACGGCATCACCATCGGACAGAACCTGGACGAGCTCACGCGCGCCGGCCGCTCGAGTCTCGCCGCCATGAAGCTCGACGCGCTGCTCGTGACTCGCGGACGCCACGGCATGGCGCTTTTCGAGGCCAGCAGCGTCACGCAGATTCCCGTTTACGGCAGCGATCAAGCCGTCGACGTCACCGGCGCAGGAGACACGGTTCTTGCTGCTTACACCCTGGCCCTGGCCTGCGGTGCATCTCCTCTCGAAGCCGCACACATCGCCAACATCGCTGGCGGCCTCGTGGTCATGAGGCGCGGCACGGCCACCGTTTCTTACGAGGAACTTCTCGGCGCCATTCGCAAGGAAGCTTCAGGAGCCGCCTCCTGAGCCATGCGCGAAGCCACAAGCAAAGTTGTTTCGCGCAGCGTCCTCCAAGAAAAGCTCTCGGCCCACAAACGTGCCGGCCAGCGCATTGTCTTTGCCAACGGTTGCTTTGACACGCTTCATGTCGGCCATGTCCGCTATCTCGAAGGGGCGCGCCGAGAAGGCGAGATTCTCGTGGTGGGTGTGAATGCTGATTCCAGCGTCTGCAAGCTAAAGGGCCCAGGCCGGCCCATTCTCGATGAGCGCGCACGCGCACAACTGGTCGCGGCGCTTCGCTCCGTGGACTACGTCGTGATCTTTGCGGAGCCCAATGTGGAAGCCCTTCTCAACGAATTGCGCCCGGATGTCCACGCGAAAGGCACGGACTACACAGCGGAATCCGTTCCGGAACGCGCGATTGCCGAGCGCCTGGGCATTCGTGTGGCCATCGTCGGAGACGCAAAGGATCATTCGACGCGCGAACTCCTGGATTCCATCCGCAAGGCACCGCATGTCTGAGCCTCGCTTTCTGGTCGTCCGGCTCGGCTCGTTGGGCGACATTGTGCACACGTTTCCCGCCGTCGCTGGCCTGCGGGAAACCTTTCCGAAAGCGGACATTGTTTGGCTCACCCATCCGCGTTGGGAATCGCTGGTGCAAAGTAGCCAGCTCGTCACCGAAATTTGGGCGGCGGAGGCGCGCTCTCTCTCATCGCTGCGCGACATCATTCGCCGCATCCGCGAGAGAAAATTCGCAATCGCGATTGATTATCAAGGTCTCTGGAAGTCCGCGGCCCTGCCACTTTTCGGGGGCGTTGCGCGAAGAATCGGTTTTTCTTCGAAGACCATACGCGAATTTGGTGTTCCAATTCTCTATTCCGATCGCGTGAACTGCAAGCAGGTGCATATCGCCACCCAGAACGGCGAATTGTCGCAACGCGCAGGTGCGAGCAACGGCGTCGCCCATTTCCATCTGAGCCTTCCGCCCGAAGCTGAGATGTCAGTAGCGCAGGCTTTGCGTAGTTTTTCCGTCACCAAGTATGTTGTGTTGAGCCCCGGCGGTGGATGGGTCTCGAAGTGCTGGCCAGTGGATCGCTTTGGATTGCTCTGCCAGAAAATTCGCGATGATCTGGGACTTCGCTGCGTCCTGAATTTCGGTCCCGGCGAGGAATCACTGGTTGCCAGCGTCAAAGCAGCGGCCGGAAACGCAGACCCCGTCCCCTACAATGGTTCCCTCGTGCAGCTCATGGCTCTCTTGCGCAATGCGGTTTGCATCGTTGGCGGAGACACCGGCCCGCTTCATTTGGCGATTGCCCTCGACACGCCTTCCGTCGCCCTGTTTGGACCCACAGATCCCGCGCGCAATGGGCCGTATCGTCCGTGCAATTCTTTCGCGTCACCCCGTAAGCTGGACATCATCTTGCGAAGCCCCGATGCAGTGACCACCTACAAGCGCGGCGACCGTCCCGACCCTTCGCTGCTCAAACTCAGCGTCGATGAGGTTTTCGATTCTGTTCGTCAGCATGTTGAGGCGCGCCAGTGAGCTCCGCCGAGACTTTTTTCTTTCGCTGGCGCGTGCGCCTCGGCTATCCCCTTGCCATTGTGGTCCTGGGGTTCGCGCGGCCCTCGGCTCAATCTGTCTTCATCGGCGCATTGGTGGGCGCCATTGGTTTATGGTTGCGCGCCTATGCGGCCGGCTATCTGCACAAACAGGAGTTCCTCAGCGTAACCGGGCCATACGCGTACACGCGCAATCCGCTTTATCTTGGCAGCGCCATTCTTGCTGCCGGCGTCGCGGTTGCTGCGCACTCGTGGATCTCCGCAGCTGTTCTCTGCGGATATTTCGCGCTTTTTTATTCCTTCGTGATGCGCCGCGAGGCGCGGGAACTTCACTCCCGCCACGGCGTGGCTTTCGAGCAATATGTCAGCTCCGTGCCCTTGTTTTTTCCTCGGTTGACTCCGGCGAAGCTGGGAGGAGAATCCTCCGGAAGTTTCTCCCTCGCGCAGTACAAGAAGAATCATGAATGGCAGGCTGCCGTGGGCTTCTTATTGGTGCTCGCCGCTTTGCTGGTGATTTGGCGCCTGCGCTTGCGTTGAGGCAGGAACGTTTCCCCGGTCCAGGCACGGCACGAAACAGGAAATGTCTATTCGCTCTCCGTCTGTCAAAACGTGGACCGCACCGTCGCGATCTGTACGCAAAATCCGCACTCCGGCACTCTCCAGCCGCTCGAGCAGCTCGGGACTGGGATGCCCGTACGGATTCACCTCTCCGGCGGAAATGATTCCCACTTGCGGTTGCATCGCTGCAAGAAATTCCGGCGTGGTGGAATTCTTGCTTCCATGATGGCC
>Ga0187801_10000488_pt1 | contig 10944 bp, 13 predicted proteins | sample NC_wetland_sal_i_10_FD_132465 | JGI IMG/M metagenome (GOLD analysis project Ga0187801, IMG submission 132465) | Wetland sediment microbial communities from Neuse River Estuary, North Carolina, USA - Control_1 | ecosystem: Environmental > Aquatic > Freshwater > Wetlands > Sediment | place: USA...
CAACTCGTCCTTGTGCGCCTGCACATACGCCTTTGACCCGTTCAGCCCTTGCTCTTCTCCGGTGAACAGGACGAACCGGATCGTCCGCTTCGGCTTCACTCCCAGTGCCTGCAGCGCGCGCGCTGCTTCCAGCACCGCCGTCGAACCCGTGCCGTTATCCGTTGCGCCCGTGCCCAGGTCCCAGGAATCCAAATGGGCTCCCAGGATCACCACCTCATCCGGCTTTTCTGTGCCGCGAATTTCCGCCACCGTGTTGTACACCTCCACGGGCTTTCCGCTAAACGAAGCTTGTAAGTTCAGCTCCAGTTCCACGGGGACTTCCGCATCCAAAAGCCGCCATAGCTCTTGATAATCCTCGCGTGCCACAAATGCTGCGGGGAAATTCGCGGGTTTGTAGTCGCTCGCGGCCGATGTCATATTCATCAAGCCAAACATCTTCTCCGAGGCTCCCAATAACGCCAGCGCCTTTTCTTCTCCCATCATTTTCATCGCCGCCAATCGCATGTTCCGGGAAGCCCGCAGATCCATCGCCTTGCTGTCCTTCGCGTGCGCGACCGGAATGGTGCTCTGCCCCCACGGCGTCAGCATCGGATCCACGGGAGCTTCCATCTCGCGTACGCGCCCGAACAACACGATCTTTCCCGCCAGCTTCCCGCGGTATTTCTCCAGATCCTCCGGCTTTGTCGCTTCGATGCCAATCAATTCGCCTTTCATCGTTCCGTTTGTTCCCGGCGCCCACCCCATTGTGGCCAGCGTCAACTCATGCGCCACCGGCGACGTTACCCGCGCGGTTGCCAATCCGCGCGTCCAACTGTTCGCGATCATCCATGGTTCTCGATGGACGTTCGCCAGGCCCAGCGCCTTGAACCGCTCCTCGGCCCAGCGGCTTGCCTGATCCATCTGTGGCGAGCCGGTCAGTCGCGGCCCGATCTGCGTCGTCAGGTACGTCAAGTCCGCCTTCAACTGTTCCTCGTCAGATTTCACCCGCTCGAGGATCTTCTTGTCCGTCTCTCGAAGAGGATCCTCTTTCGGCGCTTCCTGCCCAGCTTTTTCGTTCGTTGCAGCTTCCCGCGGCGTGAATGGCCGCCGCGGCAACAATTCCGCCAAATTCGCGGTGTTGTAGGCCCACGCCGCCAGCACTTGCGCTCCCTGATTGATGTCATCCTTCCATACCTTGTCGAATGTGTCGGACTGGCTGTGGTGCGTCAGCCGGTATTCTGCAATGGCCTGTTCGCACCAGAATCCCGGCACTCCCACTTCATCGAACGAGAAGCTGTCCTCTCCATACGTCCGTCGCATGGACGGCTCCAGCAGTTTCAGCTCGCCAAGAGGAGCAATTACCTTGTCCATCACAGCCCGCGCCTGGTAATTGTCGTGCATTCCGATCGTCAGCACGCGGCCAGTTCCCGTGTCGTGAATCAGCACCGCAGAAATTTTACTCAGTTCGTCCTTGTGCGCCTTTACGTATTCCTTTGAGCCGATCAGCCCTTCTTCTTCCCCGCTGAACAACACAAACCGGACCGTTCGCTTCGGTTTCACGTCCAGCTTCGCCAGTGCTCGTGCCGCTTCTAACACTGCCATCGCACCGGTCCCGTCGTCCGTCGAGCCTGTGGCCAGATCCCAGGAGTCTAGGTGCCCTCCCAGAATCACCATCTCGTCCGGCTTTTCCGACCCGCGCAAGTCCGCAACGGTGTTGTAGACTTCCAGCGGCTTTGCGCTGAGCGAATTCTTAATCTCCAATTCCAGTTCCACCGGCGCATTCTTCAGCATCCGGTAGATCATTCGATACCCTTCCCCAGTCACAAACGCTGTCGGTATCACCCCCACGTGGAACGGTTCGAAGGTGCTGTCGGTCATGTTCAGCAATGCGTGCGGCTTTCCCGAATCTCGGAGCACTGCGATTGCCCCTTCGTCCAATAAAAACTTCGTTTCCACCTTTCGCGCTTCCAAAATCTTGTCGTAGGGATCGGGAAAAGCGGGCTGGCCCACGGGCGGCGGTGGCTCCTCCATTGGGCGGCGCACAATGAAATCCTGATCCAGCGGCGGCATGGGGGAAAGCGAGTGCGGCTCCTGCGTGATGACGATCGCGCCCTTCAGCTTCCCGTGAAATTTCGCAAATTCTTCGGGCTTTTTCGCATCGAAATACACCACCGGCCCGCGCACCATTCCTTTCGTATTCGGCGACCACGCCGCCGAGGCGATGGTCAGTGGATGCTCGGTCGGCGCAACGATACTCGCGTTCGCCGTCCCCCGGATCCATGCGTGCGCGATCGTGTAGGACTCCAGATGCACATTCGTCAGTCCATATTTGCGGAACATCTCCGCGGTCCAGTCGTTCGCCTGCTTCAGCAATGGCGTCCCCGTCAGTCTCGGCCCGATCCTGTCGGACAGATATTCCAGGTTGTCCATCAGTTCGCTGTGTTCTTGGATTTCCTTCAGAATCTGCCCGTCAGTCGCCGCTACGGAGCTCGATTCGTCATTTGCCGCCCGCGCTGACCATGCCTTTCCGCCTGCCAATCCCGCCAGTAAACAAACGACTACCGCTGTTTTTCTGGTCTTGTTCATCCCACTCCCCCGGATCGTCAATTTTTGAATCTGTTCGCTACTTCCTTCGCCCCTTCAACACATCCCCCGCCGCTTTCGATTTCGCTCGCCGCTTCTTTTTCCACCCGCGCGGCGGCGCCTGGCACTTCGGACAAAAGTAGCTGCTCCTTCCGGCCACGATCACTCGCCGGATCGGCGTTTTACACCGGAAGCACGCTTTGCCCTCTCTTCCGTAAACGCGATGGTGCCGTTGATATTCTCCCGGCAGTCCTTCCGCGTCAAGAAAGTCTGAAATCGATGATCCGCGCTGCACGATGGCCTTCCGCAGGATCTCCTGTAGGACTACGTACAACTCCTCCACTTGCTCATGTTTCAGTCGCGCTCCCAACTGTGCCGGGTGTATCTTCGCTTTCCACAAGCTTTCGTCGGCATAAATATTTCCCACCCCGCGAAGTACGCTTTGATCCAGCAGGAGTGCTTTGATTCTTGCCCAGCGCTCCCGTATCCTCTGCGCAAATTCCGCCAGTCCTGTCTCCAGCGGATCCGCGCCGAAGCGCCGCAGTTCTCCACGCAGGGCTTCCCCCGCAAGATACGCCATGCGTCCGAATCGCCGCGGATCGATGTATCGCAGTTCCCGTCCGTCATCCAATAGCATCGCCACGTGTGTGTGCTTTGGCTGTGGCTCGTTCACCGGCCGCGGCGTCAGCATCCCGGTCATGCCGAGATGCACCAGCAGTGCGGTTTCCTCTTCGCTCTTTCCGGACTTTTCGTCAGCGTTTAGCCGCAAAAGCAGAAATTTCCCATAACGCTTCACCCCCAGTATTGTTCGTCCCGGCAACTCTCTCTCCAGCGCCTCGGGGTCATCGATGAAATCCATCTTCCCGAGCGTGACGCTCAGAATCCTTCGTCCCGCAACTTCGCGTTGCAAACCGCGCGCAACAGTCTCGACTTCAGGAAGTTCAGGCATGTTGCTCCCGTCCGTTCAAGCTACCACACCCTTTCTACCGTCCTCGACAGTCGTGCTACAGTTCTTCGTTTGGAGGCTCGCATGCGTTTCACTTTCTTGGTTTGTCTTTCGTTTTTGACTGTTTCTCTGGCTTTGCCATCTTGCGCCTCCGCGCGTACTCACGAAACCGGCTTCCTCGACCGCACTCTCTCGCTCCACGGCGCCACTTACAAGTATCAAGTCTTCCTTCCGGACAACTGGTCGCGCAAACAGAAGTGGCCCATCATCCTGTTCCTTCACGGCGCCGGCGAGCGCGGGAATGATGGCCTTCTTCAGACCGACGTCGGTCTCGCCCACGCCATCCGAGATAACCGTTCCCGTTTCCCCACTGTGGTTGTGATACCGCAATGCCTCACCGACCACTGGTGGACGCAGCCGGAAATGGAAGAAATGGCGCTGGCCGCGCTCGCCGCCGCGACAAAGGAATTCAAGGGTGACGCAAAGCGCACCTATCTCACAGGTCTTTCGATGGGTGGTTTCGGCAGTTGGGATATTGCCACCAAGTATCCTGGCAAGTTTGCCGCCGTCGTGCCCATCTGCGGCGGCATCGATTTGCCCGAGCATGTCCGGCAGATGTATCCCGAAATGGCGAAGAGTAGTTATGCGGACGATCCGAAAAGTTACGCTGAAGTCGCCCAGAAAATTGGCAAAACTCCCGTGTGGATTTTCCATGGCGGCGCGGACAACACCGTCCCCGTCGACAATTCACGCAAGATGAACGATGCCCTGAAGGCCGCTGGCGGCAATGTGCGCTACACCGAATACCCCGGCGTCGGCCACAACTCCTGGGACAAAGCCTACGCTGAGCCCGAGCTCATGACCTGGCTCCTCTCGCAGACTCTGTGAGTCGATCCCCCACTCGGGTCTCTGAGTGCGGATTACTTCTTGTCATTATTTGGGACGGGGCGAATTGCCCTGCTCTTCAGGGTAGCGGGACTCCCGGCATGGCCACGATTCCCGCCATGCGCAGCAGTTCCTGATACTCCGCTTCGCTCAACGGGGAGATGATGCGCCGCACGTTTTTCAGCAATTTCACCTTTTTCAGTGCGGGGTTGGCGCGCATCTCCGCTAAGGTGACAGGCCGCGGAAGCTTTTCATAAGCACGCAAATCCGCCACGAGATTTTTCCCATCGTAGTCATGGGGGTCCGGATAAGGATCCCTCGACACTTCGGCGATGGAATACAAGGACCGTTCCGGCGTGGAATGGTAGCAAAGCACGCGGTCGCCCTTTTTCACCTGTTTGAGGGAGCGCACCGCGTCGGGCTTCGCTCCCGCACCGTGCCACATCTCTTTGCCTTTTACGAAGAGAGTGTCCCAGTGATAGTGATGAGGGTCAGCGCTGAAGATCCAGTAGTGTCGTGTTTGAGGGGTTGCAGTCGCCATCGGCTCCGGATTCGCGTGCAGAATACACGGACGCGAGGCGAAAACCAAACAAAATGTTAAAGATAGGGGTGCTTCCACAGGCGCGAGATGGGGCGGGCGGGTACTACGACCTGCATAATCCGTGTAAGCCTTTTACTGTCTATTGATTAAGGGAGAAAACCGCCTTTATTGAGGGCTTTGCGCCTGTTCGCTTTCAGGACCCCACATCCACGAAAATGTCCTGTCCCCGCACCTCGGTTGCATAACAATCGACCCCCACTGCGGGGTTCTGCACCACCTTGCCATTGGTGACATCGTATTGCCAGCCATGCCAGGGGCAAGTCACGATTTTTCCTTCGAGCGGTCCTTGCCCGAGCGGGCCTCCCCGGTGCAGACAAGTATTATTGATGGCGTAAAACTTGCCGCCGACGTTGGCCAGCGCCACGGCCTTCCCTTCGATCTGGAGTTCCCGCACCGTTCCCGGCGGCAGCTCATCCACCTTTACGGTTCTCACAAATCCCATGTTCTGCTCTCTTCCTTGCGATCTGCGTTTGTCCAACGAAAAATCCTGGCTTTGATGTTGCACAACCCCGCCGCCCGCATCCTTCCACCGATCACCAGATACGGCTCACTACGGTTCCTGGTCCCTGATCACTGGTCGCTGGGTTGCGACACTTGCGCCACCATGACGCTCTTCTTGAACTCTTCCACCATCTCCGGGTGCAAGCGCACTTCCGTTGGCCGCTTCGCCAGCGTCATATTGTCAATCTTGTCCTGCAATTTCAACAGCGCGTAGAAGAGCGCCTCCGGCCGCGGCGGGCATCCCACCACATAGACGTCCACCGGCACAACGCGGTCTACTCCCTGCAGCACGGAATAGGCGTTGAAAGGTCCGCCCACGCTCGAGCACGCGCCCATGGAAATGCACCACTTCGGATCCGGCATCTGCTGCCACACGCGCTGGATCACCTGCGCCATTTTCAGCGTCACCGTGCCGGACACGATCATTAAATCCGACTGCCGCGGCGACGGCCGGAACACCTCGGCTCCAAAACGCGCCATGTCAAACCGCGACGTTGTCGACGCAATCATCTCAATCGCGCAGCAAGCCAGCCCGAAGGTCAGCGGCCACAGCGAACTCTTTCTTGCCCAATTGAAAACGTAATCGACCGAGGTGATGAGGAAATTCTTTTCAAACCGTTGGTCTATGACACCCACAGGGACCTCTTTCCGTCTCCTTCGCCCTAATCGCAGTATAGCCCGGCGCTTCTTAGCCCGTCAAAAACTCCAAATGCGCTCAGGGCAAAACATGAAACGGCTTGTTCCTGCCCCAGCGATAAATTGCAAAGTCCGTGTCCAGCGTAAGAATATCGCCACTTCCGGACACTTCCGCCAAGCGGATCAGGCAGGCATCAGCGAGATCAATCCTTCGGTCCCGGTATTTCCGAAGGATGCTTTTTACGCCTAATGTTTCGCGCGAGAGTTGAAATGGAATCTGGAAAATGCCTGCACTTACGTTTTCGATGACGGCTTCTGGCGCTCCAGGGAGACTTCGCACCAAGTAGCAGCTCTCCGCAATCACAGCTTCACAGGTCACTAGCGGCGCCACCATTGCACGAACTGTCTCAGCGCAAACCTCGTGAATCTTCTCGCTCCGGTCCAGCAATGCCACAATGACCCCAGTATCCAGGAGTACCGGCTTCACCGCCCAAAATCCCTCAAATGCTTCTTATTTGTTCCCAGATCGGAGACTCCGGAGCGAAATTTTCCCAACCCGATGACGCCTCGCCTTTTGCGGCGCAAGTAGCTCGCCTCAAGAATGCGCAGACCCTCTCTCACAACCTGCGAGGGACTCCACCCCAATTCGCGCATTAAGGCCGCCAGCCTCTTTCGCGACCGTTCGTCAAGCCGTGCCTGAATCGCAGAACGCATGTTCTTATTGTACTACATTCGAGCGTTTGTACGACAATTGAATGGAGCACTGCTACTTCCGCGGGGTGGCGTGGTAATAGCGGCACTTCCATTGGCCGCCCTCCTTCAACCACACTTCGCCTACTTCAAGCTTGAACCGTTTCGCCGACAGGCCGTTGCGCACCTCAACTTCCGCTGTATACGTTGCGATGGCGGCTTCATCCCCCGCCGGCCAAGCCTGCAACTCCCTGAGCCAATAGTCTTCAATCGGCGCCGCTGCAATTTCCTTCTCGCTCGGTTTGCCCAGGTGCACACTTCCGTCCGGATGCACCGCCCGATATTCCTCAGCTAACACGGCGCTATGCGCGGCCTCGTCAACTCGCAAATAGGCGTCCCAAAGGTCGCGGAGTCGCTCCCCGAGCGTTTGCGTCAATTCGTTTTGTGCGGCCGAATGAACTCCGCCCATCTCTGCTGATCCCTTCGATTATTTCAGTGCGCTCGGATCCTCAAACTGTTTTGCCAGCAGAGTCCAGTAGCTCGCCGGCTTCAGTCGTTGCCAGATGTCTACGAAATACGCGTCCGGCCCGATCAACACGCGCGCCTTGCGCTGTTCTACTCCGCGCAGAATCTTTGATGCCGCCGCATCCGGCTGGGTACGCGCCACCTTCTCGAATCGAGCCAAGCTCTCGGCCCGCAATTTCGCTCCCGCTCGTGCTCCCTCTCTCGCGCTTTGCGCAATCGCCGTGCGAATGAACCCGGGATGCACGCACGTCACGCCTATGTTTGTGCCCAGGAGCTCATGATGCAGGGACTCCGTGAATCCACGGACCGCGAATTTGCTCGCGCAATAGGCACTTTGCCCCGCGGCCCCGAAAAACCCCAACAAACTTGAGGTGTTCACGATGTGCGCTCGCTTTTCTCTCTTCAACAACGGGAGGAAATACGTCACGCCGTAGACGACGCCCCAGAAATTGATGTCCATCAACCAACGGAAATCCTGTAACGAAATCTCTTCAAAATGGCCTAGGAGCGCCACGCCCGCATTGTTGAAGACCACCGTGACCCGTCCGTGCTGCTGCGCCACCTCTTCCGCGAAAGCCTTCACCTGCGCCTCTTCGGCGACATTCACGATGTGCCGTGTGACTTTTCCCTTCGCTCCAGCGAGCAGCGCAACTGTTTCGTCCAGCCCTTTTTCGTTCACATCCGCCAGCGCCAGGGAGGATCCCATCGCCGCCAGTTGTTGCGCCAGGCATCGCCCCATTCCCGAGCCTGCGCCGGTCACCACCGCAACGCCTTCACTCAAAAATGTCATCCGTCCACCTTCGTTCTGCCGTGCTCGCAAAACACACCGGCACCGTTTGCACTCTTACCACACTTCACAACCTGCAGGTAGAGTGGCCGTCACATCGTTATCGAATGGATTGAGGGTAAGAAACGCGCACCAAGTTGCGCCCCGCGCGCTTTGCTTCGTACAGCATTTGGTCGGCCTGGCGAACCAGCATGCCGAATTCCTGCGCTTCTTTGCAGTGGACGCCGGTCACGCCAAAGCTTGCGGTCACGCGCACGCTCTGCCCCTGCAGCGGAAACGACAGCGCCGCGAACTGCTCCCGGAAGCGGTTGACGGTCGCTTCCACGTGCCCTTTCTCGACATGGGTGATCACCAGCAGAAACTCGTCCCCGCCCAATCGTCCGCAGATGTCCGATGCCCGTGCATTCTTCTTCAGCACGTCGGCAAAGGTCTTTAGCACGATGTCGCCCGCGTCGTGGCCAAAGGTGTCGTTGATGAACTTGAAGTTGTCGATATCTCCCAGCACAACCCACAACGGAAAGCCATGGCGTGCCGCGCCGCGCACCTGTTTCTCTGCCCATTCCTCGATCGCCCTTCGGTTTGGCAATCCTGTCAGAGGATCCGTGCGCGCCGCTTCCTCCAACCTGCGGCTTTTCGCCGCAAGCTCCCGGTTCAGGTCGATGATCCTGCGGCCCACGCCAATCCGAGCCAGCATCTCCCCCGGATCAAACGGCTTCGTCAGGTAATCGTCCGCGCCCGCTTCCAATCCCTTCACCACGTTGCCCTTTTCCGTGTTGCTGGTCATCACGATGATATAGGTGTACGGCCGCGTGTCGTCCGAGCGGATGCGCTGGCACAGCTCAAACCCACAAAAGTCTGGCATCATCCAGTCCGTGATCACGATGCTAGGAGAGTGTTCCTCGTACAGCTTCATCGCTTCCGCGCCGTTGCGCGCGAACAACAGCGAATACGCTTCTGACGAAAGCACTTGCTCGACGAGTTTCAGGTAGACGGGTGAGTCGTCAACCACCAGCACTTCGTAATTGCGATTTGCGTGGCTCATCCGTGCATCGCCGCAGTGCGAACTTCTTACCGTAGCTATTCAGTATGCCGTGGGGCGCTTGTTACCAATCTAACAGAGGAGGAAAAGCCCCTCGCTCAGGGAACTCGTTTTGGCGCGAAAGAAGCAACCTGTACCACTGGTGAGGTAAGCCTAAGTGGAATAATTACTTGCGGGCGTGAACCAGCAGTGCGCCTTCCGCCTTAAACGCGCGAAGCTGAGCAGTATCGCGGAACCACCGCCCGCTGTACGTCTCAGGTGTCGGCGAGGGATCGGCAATGCGCTCGTGGGAAACGTGAGTGAATCCCCCCGCACGAAATAGAGCCGCCCATTCCTCCGCAGACAGTAGATGCGTCGGCACGGCCAGAAGCGCTCCCCACTGGTGGCAATGCGGATTGTCACGGTAGTAGTTGATCAGGATCCACGCCGCGCCGCCCGGCCGCAGCACGCGATAGATCTCTTTCACACCTGCCGCGGGATTGGGCCAGTAGTACGCCGATTCCACTGAAATCACCTGCGTGAAAAAGTTAAGTTCCCACGGGATTTCGCCCACTTCGCCTGTAATGAAGAGCAAGTTGTGGTGGTCTGTGCTCGTCCGTCGCGCCATGCGGATCATTTCGTCCGAAATGTCCATGCCGACCACGCGGCCCTCGGGAACAAGCTTGCTGAGCCGCCGCGACAACCAGCCTGATCCGCAGCCGAGGTCCAGCACGTTGTCCATGGGCGCCAGACGCATTTTCTGGAGAACCGGCAGTGTGATGGGCAGGTGATCCTGCTCCATCCCTTCGCCGCGCCCGGCTTCTGCCCAGCGGTTAAACTCTTCTCGTAGGGTTTCTGCGTTCGATTCTGTCATCGTCCAAGGGGCCTTAGCCAACTTTTTTGCACTTGTTCGATGACCTCAGGGTATCAGACGGTGCGGCCGCAGGAGGTGCAAAAGTGCGCCCCAGGGTATGTCAGCGAACCGCACTGGCAGCAGAAGCGTCCGGCCACCGGCATGGGAACCATGTGGACACGGGGATAAGGCTCTGCCGCGCACGCCCAGATCAGGGCGATCACCCAGCCGATCACCGTCCATCCGAGGAACAGGTTCAGCAGGAAGATGCCCGCCGCGTCGCGTTTGTCCCGGCCGATGATGGCAGGCAGGAAATACAGAAGAGTCAGGAATAATAGGGTAAGCACGGTGCACCCCCATTTCAAATCCGGCGCGGCAGACACCCATGCCCGCCTTTACCCATTAATACGCACTCACCTGCCGGTTTGTTCCACGGCGCGCTACCGCGAGCCGGTACTAGCTCCCGGCACCCTGCACCTTCACTAGTAGCTCCGCGAACTTCTGCTTCCGCTCCGCTTGGTCCTTGCCGCCCTCGGCTTCCGCAAGCTGGGTGATGTTCATCGAGCAGAACTTCGGCCCGCACATAGAGCAAAACTTTGCCTCTTTATAGAAATCGTCCGGCAAATTTTCATCGTGCATGGCCTTGGCGGTTTCGGGGTCAAGAGAAAGTTCAAACTGTTTGTTCCAGTCAAACAGGAACCGCGCGTAGCTTAACGCATCGTCGCGATCCCGAGCTCCCGGCCGGTGACGAGCCACATCGGCCGCGTGCGCCGCAATCTTGTATGCAATCACGCCCTGCTTCACGTCCTCCGGATTCGGCAGTCCCAGGTGTTCCTTCGGGGTGACGTAACAGAGCATCGATGCGCCATGCCAGCCGATCATCGCTGCGCCAATGGCGCTGGTGATGTGGTCGTAGCCCGGCGCAATATCCGTAACGAGC
>Ga0187801_10000489_pt1 | contig 10939 bp, 7 predicted proteins | sample NC_wetland_sal_i_10_FD_132465 | JGI IMG/M metagenome (GOLD analysis project Ga0187801, IMG submission 132465) | Wetland sediment microbial communities from Neuse River Estuary, North Carolina, USA - Control_1 | ecosystem: Environmental > Aquatic > Freshwater > Wetlands > Sediment | place: USA...
CCAACGAGGTCCTTGAGCACGCGTTCGAGGAGGCCGCTGACCTTGGGGATGAGCAAGTCTCAACAGAGCACCTGCTGCTGGCCATCATGGGACTGGAGAATGATTCTGCCCAATCCCTGTTGGCGCGGCATGGCGCGGTTCGCGAAACGGTCCTAACGGTCCTGATGACTGTCCGCGGTGCGCGGCAGGTCGCAGGGCAAACCTCCGAAACCCCGGGTGGGGCGCTTGAACTCTATGCCCGCGACCTTACGGAGCTGGCCCGGCGCGGCAAGCTCGATCCGGTTATCGGCCGTGACGATGAGATCTGGCGCGTGGTGCAAGTGCTATTGCGCCGCACCAAGAATAATCCAGTTCTGATTGGTGAGCCGGGCGTGGGCAAAACTGCCATTGTCGAAGGTCTGACGCAGCGCATCGTGGCCGCTGATGTCCCCGAGCCGCTGAAAAGCAAGCGACTTGTGGCCCTGGATCTGGGTGCGATGGTGGCCGGCACGAAGTATCGCGGCGAATTCGAAGATCGCATGAAAACGCTGTTGCGGGAGATCGAGGACTCCCAAGGGCAGATCGTCCTGTTCATCGACGAACTGCACACACTCGTGGGAGCGGGAGGGGCCGAGGGGGCGATCGATGCCTCGAGCATGATGAAGCCAGCTCTGGCGCGCGGCGAGTTACGCGCTATCGGGGCTACCACCATAAGTGAATACCGCAGATACATGGAGAAAGATCCGGCGCTTGAGCGCAGATTCCAGACCGTCTTGGTGGCTGAGCCCAGCGTGGAGGACACGATCTCGATTCTGCGCGGCCTGAGAGAACGCTATGAGCAGCATCACGGCGTCGGCATCAAGGACTCGGCCATTGTGGCCGCCGCCACGCTCTCAAACCGCTACATCTCAGATCGCTTTTTGCCGGACAAGGCCATCGACTTGACGGACGAGGCCTGCGCGGCCCTCCGCATGCAAATGGAGTCCGTGCCGAGGGACATTGACCAGTGTGAGCGCCGCGCCGCGCAGCTCGCAATTGAGAAGCACAATATCGAACGAGAAAATGATCTCACTTCGGGGGAAAGGCTGCGGATGCTCGAAAGTGAGTTGGCTGCGATGCGAGAACATCTCAGCACTCTCAGGGCCCGGTGGAACCAGGAGAAGGAAATCATCGACCGCGTACACGAGCTCAAGGGGATGATCGAGCGACTGAAACTGCTGGAGGAAGCCCAATTACGGGACGCACAGATCCATGACGCAGGCAGCGACGGCCATGGCGTGCTTCACGAGGCGGAGCGGGAATTGCACGAGCTGCAGGTGCGCCTCGAACAGCACCGCGAGGCGCGCCTGCTTAAAGAAGAGGTGGACGAAGACGAGATCGCACGCATCGTTTCCAAGTGGACCGGTATTCCGGTGTCCAGGATGCTGGAAGGAGAAGTCCAGAAACTGCTCGGCATGGAAGACCGGCTGCGCAGTCGGGTCATCGGCCAGGACTCGGCCTTGGAGCGAATGGCCGACGCGATCCGTCGCGCCCGCACTGGGCTCTCGGATCCCAAGCGTCCGATTGGTTCCTTCATTTTCCTGGGGCCGACTGGCGTGGGAAAAACTGAACTGGCGCGCGCCCTGGCCGAGTTCCTGTTCGATGATGAGCGCGCTCTAGTGCGCATCGACATGTCCGAATACATGGAGAAGTATGCCGTGGCGCGATTGATCGGCGCCCCACCGGGATATGTAGGTTATGAGGAAGGGGGCCAGCTCACCGAGGCTGTGCGGCGACGTCCTTACTCGGTCGTGCTTTTTGACGAGATCGAGAAAGCCCATCACGATGTGTTCAACATCCTCCTCCAGGTGATGGACGACGGCCGCCTAACGGACGGCAAGGGCCGTACCGTAGACTTCCGCAATACCGTCCTCATCATGACGTCCAACATCAACCTGATGAACTTCACGGCTGAGCCGCTGCGCAACGCGACCCTCGAGCAAGCGCGCAAGCAGGTCATCGATGCGCTGCGAATGTACTTCAAGCCTGAATTTCTGAACCGGGTGGACGATATCATCGTCTTCCACTCGCTGGGCAAAGAGGAACTGATCCAGATTATTGACCTTCGATTGCACGAGGTGAGCCGCTTGCTGGCCGACCGTAAGATCCGCTTGGAGTTCACTGAGGCCGCCAAAGAGTTGCTCCTTGCCAAAGAAGGTGATCTCAACTACGGCGCACGGCCCCTCAAGCGTTCCATTCAGCGGCTGGTGCAAGACCCGCTCGCCAAGAAAATCCTGCGTAGAGAAGTTCTCGATGGGGACAGCGTGACCCTGGATGCCGAGGGAGGCGAGTTGAAATTCGCAGTTGCCAGCCACGTTCCAGAGAGCCACCTCGAAGTAGCGGCATACACGGGGACCCTCTTGCGTGAGCCCTAACACCTCTCCGGGGTCTGTAGGTCACGTCGAGAAGTGCCCAAAGTCACTGCTCTTCTTTCTGATTTATGGCTGAAATAGGTCCGTCAAAGGTCAGTCATCGGACCAATCACCGTGGTGAGTACAAGCACACCCTCGAAACCCGGCCTGGAAACCATTCCGCGAAGCCGGGTTTATGCAAAAGTCGCCGAACAACTGCAATCGCACATCATCAACACACTCAAGCCCGGCGACATGCTGCCGCCGGAACGCGAACTGGTACAGATGTTCGGGGTCAGTCGTAGCACCATCCGGGACGCCATCCGCCGGCTGGAAACCGTGGGCCTTTTGGAGCCGCGCCAAGGCGTCGGCACGGTGGTGCGAGAGGTTTCAGTGGACACGGTGGTCCGGCCCGTGGCGAACGTTCTGCTCCAGAAACGAAAGGGCATCAACGAACTGCTCGATGTGCGCATGATCATCGAACCGGCCCTGGCGGCGCGGGCAGCGCTTCATGCCTCTCCCGGGCAGATTGCGGAATTGCACGCAATTTTGGAACGGCAGGACGAGAAGGTGCGGCGGGGAGAGCTCGCAACCGAGGAAGATTCCGCGTTTCACTACGCCATCGCGCTGGCCGCTGACAATAGCGTGATGCTGAAGCTGGTGCATGTGTTGATGGATGTTTCGCGCGAAACGCGGGAGCGTTCGTTGCAGTTCGGAGGACGTCAAGAGAAATCGCTTGCCGGCCACCGCAGGATTCTTACGGCGATTGAGCAGGGCGACGCGGCAGCCGCCAAGGCGGCGATGCGCCGGCATCTGTTGGAAATCGAGAAGATCATTTTGCAAATGCTTTGAAGGAATGGAGGTCGCCATATGGGCCAGTTACTTGCGGTTGAACTCATCTACCGTGGGGTCTTTCAGAAGACCCTCGCTAAAAACATAACGCGCGGCATCGTTCTGGCCGCGCACAACGAGGGCAAGTTGGGAATTTCCTTTGGCCGCTATGGAGATAGTCCGGAGCGCAACGGAATTCCAGCGAAGAGCTTCGCGATCATCGCCGACGACGAGGAAACGCTCCAAGCCGGGATGGCGCAATACGAGCCCAAGGAAGTGGACGTCACGATTGTTCTAGACGACACGCTTTGCAAGGGAACGGAGTCCTGGGCGTGGTACGGGCTGAGGCCGGTAAACGGGGCCTTGAAGCCGGGCCGCACGCTCATCGTAGTCTCGTTGCAGGACGCGCCGGAACTCCTGAAGGTCATCCACCGCCGGGAGGAACCGTACAAGCTCGGAATCCTGAAGGGGGTTACGAGTTTTTCCGGCATGTGGGTCTACAAGGATGACCACACGGATGTCCGCGTTCTGGGGGCCATCGCCAAAGCCTTGCCCGAACTGGTGGGTTTGAAGGCGGTTGAGCAATTTATCGATGAAAAACTGAAGAATCCGCTGAAGGCTGTCTCGGCACATACGGCCTATGACCGCTTTACCGCGATCGAGGTAAAGCCGGGGCAAGGCAGCGCCGAAGAGCTTCCGCACTATACGTTGCCCAAGTGGGAAGACATGCGCCTTGGCGTTTCCATCAAGGGCCAGCCTCAAGGTGGACCTTATCAAGATCCCGTGACCAAGCAGACCGGCGGCTTTCGCCCGGCGCGCAACCAACTCTTCAAGAAGGCCTCGACTCGCACCATGCGCCCGGTAGTGAACTTCGCGACCTGCACGAAGTGCACGTTGTGCTGGCTCAACTGCCCGGACGGTTCTTTCGATGTCGCACCGGATGGCACCTACGACGTGGACCTCGAAGCCTGCTGCGGTTGCGGGATTTGCGAAGCGGTTTGCCCGGTAAAGAACTGCATCAGCATGGTCAGCGAATCTGAGTTCCACGATAACGACCGGCAGTGGGCGAGCTTCCGCAAAGATCGCGACGCTTACCTGAAATGGCTGGAAAACACCATCAAAACAGCTGAACCCATCGAGCAGAGGTCGCAAGGCTTCCGTTATCGCGGGCAATATCAAGAACAGATTCCAGTGGCCCTGGAAGTCGCTCGGAAGGGCTGAGCCCAGGAAGAGCAGATTGAGAATCAGGAGATTGCAATGACGACAACAATCACAATACCCCTTGAAGGGAAAAAGAAAACCTACGAGCAGGAAGCCCTGATTACCGGCGCCGAGGCCATTGCAGTCGCATGCAAACTCGCCAACGTGGACGTAATCACGGCTTACCCGATTCGCCCGTACGACACGGTGATGCAGTACATCAGCCAGTTGGTAGCGGACGGCGAGATGGACTGTGAATTCATCGTGGCGGAAGGCGAACATTCACAGTTCGAAATCGTGAAGCATGCATCGGCCTGCGGCGCCCGCGTATTCTGCGGATCGAGCGGCGTCGGCTGGATGTACGCCATGGAGTGCCTCACCGTCAGCCCCGCCTTGCGCGTGCCCATGGTATGCATGGTGGGTAATCGGGCGTTGGACGACCCCGGCGCCTTTGGTGTTGAGCACAATGATGCCTTGGCGGTGCGCGACCTTGGCTGGCTTCTCAACTGGGTGGACAGCGGGCAGGAGGCCCTGGACACGGCGCTAATTTCCTACCGCGTGGCGGAGGATCGCCGCATCTTCGTGCCCATCGCACTCAGTTGCGACGGCGCGTTCCTGACCCATTCCCAGGCGCTGGTCAAGATCCCGACGGCCGAACAGGTCCGGGAATTCCTGCCGCGGTACAACCGTGGCGACCTGCTCCTCCATCCCGATAACGTCATCTCCGTGGCTCCGCAAGCCAACGAGGATTGGGTGACGGAGATTCGGCGGCAGAACTACGCAGTCACGGAGCGGGCTTGCGACGTAATCCGCGAAGTCTATGCGGATTTCGAGCGCATCTTTGGACGCAAGTACGGCAATCCGTTCTTCGAGGAATACATGACGGAGGATGCGGAGGTCGTCCTGCTGGGCATGGGAACCCTCTCTACATCCGCCAAAGTGGCCGTGCGGAAACTGCGTGAGGAAGGCAAAAAAGTCGGGTTCGTGCGGCTGCGGTGGTTCCGGCCGTTTGCCGGCCCGCTACTCGCAAAATGCCTCGAGCGCTTCCACGCCATCGGCGTCATCGACCGGGATTTCTCGTTCGGTTCGCCAGACCTCAGCGGCGTCGTGGCCACCGAGGTTCGCTCGGCCATGTATACCAGCGCCGCCACAAGACCCCCGGTACTCGGCTTTATTTGCGGGCTCGGCGGACGCGAAGTGACCGTGCCGGACATCAGGGAAATGACAGACATTATCTTCCAGGCTGCGCACGGAAAGCCGCAACCTTCGACGCAGTGGATCGGGCTGCGCGGGTAACTCTCGCGCTCTTGAAGCAGAAAGGATATCGAACCATGAGCACATTCGTAGATACAAAACCGACCCAGATCCTTGAACCCTTCAAGGGTGTCAAGAAGGTTCCTCACGAGGAGTACTACACCTCCGGGCATCGCACTTGCGAAGGATGCGAATCCGCGCAGATGATGAGGCTGATGGCGAAGGCGGCCGGACCGAGAACCATTATTCTGGGCGCAACCGGTTGCATGTACGTCGCCAACACCTCCTACTACGCTACTCCTTGGGGAATACCCTGGATGCACACGCAGCTGGGCAGCGCTGGCTCCGGTGCCTTGGGTGTGGCCGCGGCTCTGCGCGCCCAGATGCGCAAGGGCTTCATGAAGGATGAGCCGATCAACGTCATCGCCTTCTGCGGAGACGGCGGCGGGGCGGACATGGGGTTGAGCGCAATCTCAGCGACCATGACGCACCCCGACTACAATCTGCTGATTTTGCTCTATGACAACGAGACCTACGCCAACACGGACATCCAGGTTTCTGGAACGTCCCCGTATGGCGCGAATACCTCGTTCAGCACGCCGGGCAAAGTGAAGCGGATCATGAATCACCGCTGGAAGAAGAATGTCGCGCCCTTGATCATGGCCGGACATCCCACGGTCAAGTACGTAGGGACAATTTCCACCTCGTATCCGCTGCAAGCGATGAACAATGTTCGCAAAGCATTGTCCATTGGCGGCCCGACGTTCATTCACTGCCTCAATCCCTGCCCGAAGGGCTGGGACTTCGACCCCATTCTCTCCTATGAGCTTGGTGAATTGGCGGTGAATACCGGCATTTGGCCTCTGTATGAGATCGAATGCGGCAAACTGTCCCTTTACGGCAAGACGCAAGAAATCGCAAAGGGGCGGATGAAGCGCCTTCCCGTGCGCGACTATTTGCTGAAGCAAGGCAGATTCGCGCATTTTACCGAGGAGGACATCGCTTACTTCCAGAGCAAAGTGGATGAGATGTGGGAAAAGTGGCTTGTGCCTGGAGTCATCCCCCTCCAGAAGGAAATCGAAGCCGACAACCCGCCCAGGAAGTAACTGGGCGGGTAGTTTTTTCCGCTTACTTTCAAACGCATCTCGACAAAAAACCTGTTTGCACATCTGGGGCGACATCCGAAGGAGGATGCTATGGCTAGTTCGACTACGGCTCCCGCCCGGCCTGAACCCAAACTCGTTAACCGCTGGATTCAACTGTGCGCGGCCATTATCGCGATGATGGCTATCGCGAACCTGCAATACGCCTGGACATTGTTCACCAAACCCCTAACTTCAAGCCTGCACGCGACGCTGGCCGCGGTGCAAATTGCGTTTGCTGCGTTCATCTTCTGCGAAACCTGGCTCGTGCCTTTCGAAGGCTATCTGATCGACCGGCTGGGACCGCGTCTGGTCATCGGCATCGGCGGCCTTTTGGTCGGCGCAGGATGGATCGGATCGGGCTACGCAACCACCACCAGCGCGCTTTATGTTTGGTACGCCGTCGGCGGGATCGGCGCTGGCGCAGTGTATGGGGGTTGCACCGGCAACGTGCTGAAGTGGTTCCCGGATCACCGCGGCCTCTGCGCGGGCATCGTCGCGGGAGCTTATGGCATCGGCACGGCCGTCACCGTGGCGCCCATCGAAAAGATGATTCACGCGTCCGGATACCGGCACGCCTTTGTCTTTTGGGGCATCGTTCAGGGCATTATTGTGGCGGCAACCGCCATGTTCATCGTGGCTCCCCCGAAGGGCTGGCTGCCAAAGGCCTGGAAGCCAGTGGCGCGGGTGGCGCAAAGCATCCACGATGCGACGTGCTGGGAGATGATCAAGCAACCGTCTTTCTACCTGATCTACGTCATGATGACGCTGGTGGCCTTTGGCGGACTGGTGGTCACTGCGCAACTCAAGGAGATTGCGAGCTTCTATAAAGTGGACCAAGTCATCGTAGCGTGGGGCCTTTCGGCATCGATCTTGGCGATCCAGTTGAACCGCATTGTGAACGGGGTCACTCGGCCGCTGTGGGGCTGGATTTCCGACCACATCGGCCGCGAGAACGCCATGTTTAGTGCGTTCCTGATCGAGGGTCTGGCAATTTGGGCATGGGTGCAGGCGATCCATCGGCCCGTGCTGTTCGTGTTGTTGTCCAGTTGCGTATTCTTTGCGTGGGGTGAGATTTTCTCGCTGTTTCCGTCCATTACAGCCGACTTGTTCGGCCGGAAATGGGCCACAACAAACTACGGGCTCGTGTACACCTCGAAGGGCACGGCGTCCATTTTTGCCGCGCCGGTGGCCGCCTATGTGATGACCAAGACTGGTTCCTGGATCCCGGTGTTCTACGTCATGATTGCCTGCGACATAATCGCGGCATTTATGGCGCTCTTCTTGTTGAAACCGCTGGCAAAACGCACGATCGCGCAAGAGGACCAGCTGGAACATGTGGCAGAAGCGAAAGCAAAATTGGCGCACGCCTGACGGACCATTGACGGCCTCAATTTTTGGCTGAATCCAGTTTTAGATGGGAATCGAAGCAGTTCTGAAGGCCTAGCTATGACTCGCAATGACAAGCTCCAATGGCTCATTCTAGGGTACGGCCTGGCCGCGCCTGATGAAGACCTGGGACACACGACAAACATCTTGCAGCTGTGGCAGGATGCAAAGAAAAAGTGTTTCGATTGCGACAGGAATGAAGTCCTGGATGCTCTTTATACGCTGCCAAGAGAAGACGCCGCTCTCGTGAAGATCGTGTCGATCGGCGAGGGTTGTCACCCGGTCAGTTTTGAGCGGGTGCGCAACACCGTCGACTGGCCAGAGTACTTTACGATTGGCCAATTTGGCGTAAAGGTGCTTCCGGAAGGTCGCGCGCACTACCTGAGACTCTCCGAGCAACTCGAAGAAGCGGCCGTTCGCTGACTTGGTTGAGCCACCCAGTGGAACGCAAGAGCGGTTCAAAGGCGCTCCCACTACGGTCGGGATCAGTACAGACCGTGGCGAAGCGCAGGATTCACTTTGTGTCTTCTTCCCATTCCTGCTCGCCGCGATGCAGCAAGGCCGCGCGGTCTTCGGGCAGAATCCAACGCCGTTTGATCAAATCGTCCAGCGCATTGGTGTAGCGCGTCAGGTAATCTTCCCGGCCCATGTAGCGTTCCGCAATGGACTTCCGCGGATCGCCGGACTTCTGGCGTTCAGGGGCGGTCTTCGGAAACGGCAGATAGGAAGCCTCGAAGGCCACGCGCTGGTCCGGAGCGCCAATCGAAGGATCGCGAAGATTCCAAGCCGCAATGGTAGCCAGTGGAACGATGATCTCCGGGAGACGCACGCCATCGCGTTCGTTTCCATCAGCATCGGTCTGCGGCACAAGTACAGGAAAATACGGGCCGACCTTCGGCGGCTCGTTACTCAAAATTCCCTCGCGCCAATTCGGACCGAAGTCGAGACGATCGGCTTCACTCGCTTCGTGCGGTTTGTTGACGCCGGGAATCGAAGGAAACGCATAGTCTCGCAACGGCACCAGCGTCCCGTCGTTAATCTTGGGATAGCTGCTTTCGGGCGGAAGAACATTGCTGCGCACCCACGCATCCATGTTGGCGATCATCGAGCGCCAGAAGTACTTGATGGGAAGCGGTGATTCGGGCCGCTGGCCCAGCAGGTCGCCTTTTCCTCTTTCCGGGGGAAACGGCCCGGAGAAATGCTGCAGCCCGGTGAAATGGTAGATGCGCACGTTGGAGGAGATCGGCGCATCGCGCGTTCCATCCGCGCTCGTGTGAATCAACGCGGCCGCGCGTCCCCAATACTCGTAGGAGGTATTGGAGAAAAAAATCTTGGGTGCAACTTTGTCGGCGAAGGCGTGGTCCAGCAACCCTCCTGTCTCTCCCGTGACGGGATCTTTTTCCGGCTGATCGGTGAACGGAAAAATGTCCGTCGGGAAAAAGACCGAGGAAGTGGGTTGGGCGTCGCGCGAAGGCTGGGCGAACCGGTAGTTGAAGCTGCCGCGGCCGGCGCCCGCGACGTGCGCGAGAACGCCGTCGAGCGCGATTCTTCCTTCTTCGTCCGCATTGAAGCCCTGGTACAGGAAGTCGCGCAGAAACCGCCCGTTTTGCGAGATGCCTTCGCCATAGACACGCACCGCCGGTGCGAGCGCATTCGGGGCGTGCTTGGCGTACGAGGCAAAATCGCGGATGGCGGCAAAGCCGCCGCCTGCAACGACGGGGTCGGCAACCACATAGATGTATTCGTAGATTTTTCCAGGCTGAAAGCCACCGTTGAGCCCGTTGAGATGGATATGTCGGTCGCTGGGTGTCAATTTGCCGTCGACGGTGTGGGCAAACTGCCACTCGGAGCGGGGAATGACCTCGCGCGGCGCATCACGAGAGTCGCGGACCGTGAGCACATTGCGCGGATCGTCCGGCGCGGAAAGGGGATATTCGCTCCCGCCAATGCTGCCCAATATGAGGTGGCCGAGCGGAATCTCCTGCATCGCTTTCGAGGGCATCAGATCGCCGCAAAGAAGTCCGGTGATGGTTTTTCCATGGTCCTTCGCAATGGGCGCGAAGAATCGCAGCGCGTCCGGCCCGTCGGCGTCCCATTGCCAGCCGAGACTTACAATACTGAATCCGTTTCGAAGCAGCCAGGCGTCTCCGGCATCATTGGCCAGGTTCCAATCGCCGCCGTCGACTAAGGCAATGATTCGGGCGCGTCCCCGGTTGGGGACTTCCAGAATCATCGATCCGTTTCCTTTGCGCGGATCTTTCGGACGCACGGCAACGAAGTCGGAAGAGAACTCGACCTCGCCGTCCTTCAAGTTCACGGCCTTGTCCAGATCCACGATGCCGAGGTTGTGCGGATTGTCCACACGAAGCGAGAAATAGACCCGCCCGGTAATGCGCTCGTACGCTCCGGCGTCACCGAAGGCCTTTCCATTAAGAATGTCGGTGCGCGAAGCAATTTCGAGGCGAACGACGCGCGCGTCGAGAGGCAAAGTGGTCAAAGCATTGAGCAAGAAAAGCAAAAGTGCACAGCGCCGGAGTCGCATGCGCGGCAGCATAGCATGCCTGGAAGAGGAACAGAGGAACCCAGACCTCTACCGTGTCTGTGCTTATGCCGCAGTCTCTAGCGATGGATTCACCGCTCGACGTTCGTCAAACGGTCTTGACCAACTGAGATTCACTCGGGCCTTGGTAGCCCTATTCGGCGCAGCAGGTCGGTAAAACGGGGGTCGGAGCGCATCCCGTACCAGAACGGGTC
>Ga0187801_10000493_pt1 | contig 10873 bp, 5 predicted proteins | sample NC_wetland_sal_i_10_FD_132465 | JGI IMG/M metagenome (GOLD analysis project Ga0187801, IMG submission 132465) | Wetland sediment microbial communities from Neuse River Estuary, North Carolina, USA - Control_1 | ecosystem: Environmental > Aquatic > Freshwater > Wetlands > Sediment | place: USA...
GGCCAGGGAGTGACCATCAATCTGGCGCCGGCCGATTTGCGCAAGGAAGGTTCGGGGTTTGACCTACCCATGGCTCTCGGTGTGGTCGGCTGCCAGGGGCAGTTTTTTGGAAAAGTGCTGGATCAGATGATGTTTCTGGGCGAATTGTCGCTGGATGGCAGCGTGCGCCCAGTCCGCGGCGCACTTTCGGCAGCCATCGCGGCGCGTGAGAGGGGGCTGAAGGCCGTGGCCGTGCCGGAATGCAACGCGCGCGAGGCTGCGGTTGTGGATGGCATTGAGGTATTTGCTTTGAAGTCGCTGCCGCAAGCTGTGGACCTGGTGAATTCGCCAGAGTCCTTCCACAGCGTGCACGTCGATGCCAAGCAGATGTTGAACGAGGCAGCACAATACGCGGTGGATTTGCGTGACGTTCATGGGCAGCAGGCTGCCAAGCGTGCCCTGGAGGTCGCCTGCGCGGGCGGACACAACATCCTTTTTATCGGACCGCCAGGCGCGGGAAAGACCATGCTGGCCAAGCGAATTCCAACGATCCTGCCGCCGATGTCACTGGAAGAAGCGATCGAGACTACGCGGATCCACAGCGTCGCTGGCACGCTGGAGAGTAGCCAAGGTTTGATCGGGACTCGGCCCTTCCGATCCCCACACCACACCATCAGCGACGCGGGACTGATCGGGGGTGGTGCTGTGCCGCGCCCGGGAGAAGTGTCGTTGGGCCATCACGGCGTGCTGTTTTTGGATGAGTTGCCAGAGTTCCAGCGAAATGTCTTGGAGGTGATGCGGCAGCCGCTGGAAGACGGAATGGTGACGATCGCACGGGCCGCAGTATCGGTGACGTTTCCCTCGCGGTTCATGCTGGCGGCTGCGATGAACCCTTGCCCGTGTGGGTATTTCGGCGATCCAACGCGCGAGTGCCATTGCACAGCTCCGATGATCCAGCGCTACGTGTCGAAAATATCGGGGCCACTACTGGACCGAATCGACATTCACATTGAAGTCCCGGCCGTGAAATACAAGGAATTGCGCGCGCCCTCATCTTCGGAAGATTCGGCGGCGGTGCGCGGGCGCGTGATTGCCGCCCGGGAAAAGCAAGTGGAGCGGTTCAAAAGCGAGAAAAGAACCTATTGCAATGCGCAGATGGCGTCAAAGCTGATCCGCAAGTGTTGCGCGATTTCCCAAGAGGGCGAGAAGCTGCTGGAAAATGCTGTGACGAGGCTTGGGCTCTCTGCCCGGGCGCACGATCGCATCCTGAAAGTGGCGCGAACAATTGCCGATTTGGACGCGGCGCCGGACATCCAGTCGAAACACCTGAGCGAGGCCATCCAGTACCGGACCTTGGACCGTTCCTACTGGGCATGCTGAGTGTTGAACGACCCGGCGAGGAGCTCCAGATTTTCGGAATCCAGCGATAAACTGACTTGGTGTCGTTTCCTTCGCTTCCAAGTCAGAGACGTTTGTTTCTGTTCTCGAGGCCTGGGGCGTCAAAACCTTGTAAGTTGAAATAACAAAAGTACTTGCTATCGTAAGTACCTTACATATAATCTGTCTGAGCCCAGGACCTGCTTTGGTTTTAGCCACAAGATCTGAGGAAATCATGTCCGCTACGAAAGTGGGTGTGTACGTCGTTTCCGGGAATCGGCTCATGCGAGAGTCACTCGCTCGCATTCTCAATAAGAGAAATGATCTGTCCGCAGTCTCGGCAGATAAGATTGATCTGGAGTTCGCAAAGTCGCTCGACAAGAGTTGCAGCATGGTGGCATTGTTTGATTCGCCGGGCCCCGTTCTGCAGGAGATGGCAGCAATCCGCGATCTGCTCAACCCGCCTACTGCCTGGAAGATCGTCATTCTCGGAATGGAAGAAGATCCAAAGGTTTTTGTGGAACTGGTACGTTTGGGCACCAGTGGTTTTTTGCTGAAGGATGCTTCCGCGATGGACGTGGTTGCGGCTGTGCGGGCCGTGACGAGCGGCGAGGTGGTCTGTCCAGCAAGTCTGTGCAAAATTTTGTTTCAGCACGTAACCCGGGAAGCAATACCTGGACACAAGACAAAAAAGGGGAGCGGCGCTTCCTTGACGCGCCGCGAAAGGCAACTGGTCACCCTGGTGGCTGAGGGATTGACAAACAAAGAGATTGCAACACGTCTGCACCTCGCTGAGCAAACGGTAAAAAACCACGTTCACAATATCCTGCACAAGACGGGAGCCAGTGACCGGCACCGGGTTTTTGATGTACATCACCCGCAGGGGATAGAGCGTCCTCCCAAAGACCATAACATCGATACCTTGGGTACTGCTTAGTACTGGCACAGATTTTAGTGATTAGTGCATACCTTCCTAGTACTTGGTCCTGTTTTCGTACCCAGGATGATCTAGGCCAAAATTGTGCCTGCACCCCACTGATACTTCGCGATCATACTTCCACAGGCAGGGGCGCCCAATTCATGAAACCTATTCGGGTACTTGTGGCCAACTACCCACGGCTGATGAGGGATCTTATTTTGTCCACAATTTGTGAAGAGCCAGACATCGAAATTGTGGGCGAGATTCGGGAAGAATCGGATATTGAACGGGGAGTGGAGCAAACCCGCCCCGATTTTTTAATCGTGGACTGGAAGGACGACGATCAGGTCCCTGCGAACTGCCGCCAGATTTTGGACAAATATCCGAATTTGAAAATTGTCGCCATTCCGTCAGAGCGCAATACCACGGTGTGCTACTGGGCGGCGCTTGAAGTGCGCGCCAAAAAGATCGAGGCCTCGGAGAACGGGCTTTTGAAGCTCTTGCGAGGCGAATGACCAGCTCTCGAGGAGTGCGGGGATGAATGGAAGCGGGAGAGGTATGATGACAAAAATCTGTGCGATGCAAAGTCGTAAACGATTATTGCTCGTTCCCGCCTTGCTGCTGGGATTGGCCGGGGGGGCAACGGCGCAAGAGACTCAAAAGCGATCGAGCGCCACCCCCGACACGGTGACAAAACCCCCTCTGCTGCAATCCGATCTATCCAAAGACAATCTTGATCGCGTTGCTGCATCACCCGCTCAGATCAAGGAAGTGTTGAGCAAAGACCCAGGGTTAATGGTGGAATTGAAACGTTGGATCGCCAAGGAAGCGAGCGACAACGGACAGATCGTTAGCGACGAAGATCTTACCGATACCGCTGTTTTTGACCGATTGACAACCGATGTGAAGTTTCGCTCGGTCGCAACCCGATTGGTGCAGCGTTATGGCTACTTGCGTCCAAGCGTGAATCCCGATTCTGATATGGGAAAGGAGCAAGAGCTTCTGACCAAGGAGCGTGTCAGGCGCCTCGTCCAGATTGAAGCCCAAGAAGACTCCGAGGCTCTTCAACCGCGAAGAACTGAGACCAGCGAAGCGAAGGCGGTGCCTTGCGATTCGAGCAATGACAGAGACTGCGCGCAGGTGACGCCCAATCGACCCGAACGTGCAATCTCAGCTCCGGAGCAAAACACTCCACAGAGGCAGCCACCTTCCACCTACCCAAACTATCCAAACGAAGAACAGCAGCCATGGTCTTCCTCTCCGCGGATACTGCAGGCAGAGATCAATCAGGACAGTGAGCAGCCCAGCGGATCCAGTGACGGGAATGTTTCGTTCCAGAGCATTTCCAACCCGCTGAAACAGCCGGGTGATCAAAGAGCTTATGGCAATGCGTCTCCGGATACACTAAGCACTTCCCCCATGGAACAGACGAGCGGCGGAACGATGCGAGGATCGACCGCGGAAGTGTCTTCCGGAGAAAGGGCACCATCGACGGGTGTGAAATCCGAGATGGGTACAGGGTATTTTTGGCGCCGTGAACCAAGACTGGCGAAGGATCGTGAACCGTCACCCGGGGCAATGGTGCGCCGGCCGAGTCCTTACGCGGATATTCCTTCCTTGTATGACCTCTATGTTCAGGCGCCCTCGAGGGATCGTCCACCGCAACGCTTTGGGACCGATGTTTTTCGGGATGGCCTGCGTGATCCCCGAAGCGTTCCCATGGACCTGCCGGTGGGGCCGGATTATGTGGTCGGTCCAGGAGACAGTCTAACCATCGACCTTTGGGGAGGAGTTTCGACAAAGCTGGTGCGAGTCGTGGATCGAGAGGGCAGAGTCACTCTTCCAGAGGCGGGTCCCGTACTGGTGAGTGGCAGGTCTCTTGTCGAAGTACAGCAAGACGTGCAAAAAGCAATTGGGACGCAGTTTCGCGACACGTCAGCCGATGTTTCCGTGTCTCGGCTACGCACGATTCGAGTCTACGTCGTTGGAGAAGTTGAGGAGCCCGGCGCGTACGATATCAGTTCGCTCTCAACTGCGCTTAACGCGCTGGTGGCCGCCGGAGGAGCCACACCGCGGGGATCTTTGCGTTCTTTAAAGCACATGCGCGGACGGCAGGAACTGGAGGAGATCGACGCGTACGATCTGCTTTTGCACGGCGTGTCGCCAGACGCAAAGAGGCTCGAAAACGGTGACACTTTAATGGTGCCACCGTTGGGTCCGCAGGTCACAGTGACTGGAATGGTGAGGCGGCCCGCGATTTATGAGTTGAACGGCGAAAAAACGGTCGCAGATGCGCTCGAACTCGCCGGGGGCATCCTGCCCGCAGCGGCCTTGCGGCACGTGGAAGTGCAACGACTGGAAGCGCATGAAAAGCGCACGATGCTGAGTTTGGATTTGTCGCCAGACGACACTGCAGCTACCCAACTCACCTCTTTCAAGGTTCAGGATGGCGATGAAATTCATATTTTCCCGATTGCGCCATACAACCAGGACACCATCTATCTGCAAGGGCACGTTCTAAGACCCGGCCGGTATTCCTATCACGATGGTATGAAACTGAACGATCTCATTGCGACCTATAAGGATATTCTGCCCGAACCAGCGGCGCACTACGGGGAAATCATTCGCCTCAATCCCCCTGATTTCCATCCGAGCGTTGTGAGTTTTGACCTGGCGACCGCAATGAAGGATCCGGCGACGGCGCCACAGTTAGAGCCGTTGGACACCGTGAGAATCTTCAGCCGGTTTGATTTTGAGCCTGCTCCGACCGTCTCGGTTGCCGGAGAAGTGCGCTCACCGGGCACCTACAGAACTTCGGGGCAAGCTTCGCTGCGTGACGCTGTGTATCTTGCCGGCGGCCTCACGCCGGACGCCGCATTGGACACGGCCCAACTATTCCGAGTCAACGCTGACGGCAGCTCGGAGATCTTCAGCGTAAATCTTGGGGCGGCTTTGAATGGGAGTGCGGCCGACAACATATTGCTGCAGCCGAGGGATCGGCTCCTCATCCACCGGAACACGTCGCGGGTGGAACCGAGCACAGTCGAGATCACCGGTGAAGTGGCAAAACCGGGACGGTATCCCTACACGGAGAATATGCACGTTGAGGACCTGATTCAAGCTGCGGGCGGCCTCAAACGCAGCGCCGATACCAACATGGCGGACCTGACGCGGTATAAAGCCTCCGGCGGTTCCTCCGAGCAATTGCAGATATCTCTGGCATCCCTGCGGAACGGCAACGCGACCGAAGACGTGCCACTTCACAGCGGGGATGTACTGGCGATTCGGCAGGTGCCGGGATGGAGCGATATCGGCGCAGCCGTGAAAGTGAGCGGTGAGGTCACGCATCCTTCCACGTACGGCATAAAACCCGGAGAGCGGTTGAGCTCTGTCCTCGAACGAGCCGGGGGATATACGAAGGAGGCCTATCCTTACGGTGCCGTACTGACGCGGCGAGAAGTGCGAGAGATGGAAGCCAATAATCAAGTGGAGCTCATTGTCCGATTGAAGGCGGAGCGAGCGCAACTTAAGTCGCTTCCGGAGGGAACCCCCGATGAGAAGAATGCGAAACTCAACGCGATTGCACAGACAGATTCGACGCTGGGCCAGCTTTCCACAAATCCTCCGATCGGCCGAGTTGTGATTCACATCTCCTCGGACATCAAACAATGGCAAAACACGCCGGCGGACGTGGCGTTGCGGGATGGCGACATTTTGGTTATTCCAAAGAAGGCAAACGTTGTGACGGTGAACGGGCAGGTATTCAATCCGACTGCGATTAGCGCTCAACCCGGCCGGTCTGCCAAGTGGTACCTGAGCCAGGCTGGCGGGTTGACGCCGATTGCCGATAAGAAGGCTGTGTTCGTAATCCGGGCTGACGGATCTGTCATCTCCGCAAAAAATAACAGTGCGGGCTGGTTTTCGGGGGATCCAATGAGTGCCACGTTGCGGCCTGGAGACATGGTTGTTGTCCCTGAAAAGACACCGAAGCTTGGTGGCCTGAACTGGCAGACGGTCATGCAGACGGCACAGGTGGCTTCTTCGGTCGCTCTGGCGGTTGCGTATATTCATCCATGACGAGGAGGTTTCCAGCGGTAGTGACTGCCATGGTGTTGGCGGGTACATGGATTGGGCTCACGTTGACCGTGGCCGCGCCGTGTTCTGTGGCGGCACTTCCGCAGCAAGCTGGTTCAGCAGAGAGAGTGCCGGATGATGGAAGCACGCCGAAGACGAAAGGTGAGAATGGAGCGAATCCGCAGCAGAACTCAGGGGGTCTCGAACCCGATCCCGTACCAGATAAGGAGCGCCGGATAAAGAACTTAGTAAAGGATTTCTTGGTGGATCAGAAAGAAATTTGGACAAGCCCAACAAAGCTCCGGCTCACGGATACGCAGTGGCTCGTGCCGACGGGGGGCTTCGCCGCTGCACTTTTTGCGACGGACAGCGACGTCAACCGGCATCATTCGCACGATCCACAAACGATCAGTCAGTACAAAAACCTTTCGAACGCTGGAATTGCAGCATTGGTCGGCGGGGCAGGTGGACTGTGGGTGTTGGGAGAGGTGCGCCACGATCCTCACTGGATCGAAACCGGATTTCTTTCTGGCGAGGCGGCTTTGAATAGTCTCGTCTTCGCGGAAAGTCTGAAGTATTCGATGGGACGCGAGCGGCCATACCAAGACAACGGAAGCGGCGCATTTTTTCAGGGAGGTACCTCTTTTCCTTCGGAACACGCAACGGCGGCGTGGGCCGTTGCGGGCGTGATCGCGCATGAGTATCCCGGTCCACTCAGCAAAATCATGGCCTATGGGTTGGCCACGTTGGTCAGCTTTTCGCGCGTTCGCGCTCAGCAGCATTTTCCTTCCGATGTATTCATCGGCGCCATGATCGGTAACCTCGTCGCACAAAACATCTATAGCCGTCATCATGACCCCGAGCTCGGCGGGGAGAATTGGCGATCGATTAGTGAAATTGTTCGCGACGACTGGCAGTCTTATCATGGGATTCCCGGTTCGCCCTACGTCCAACTGGATAGCTGGATCTATCCCGCGATCGAACGTCTCGCGGCGCAAGGATATATCAATGCCGCGTTCCTAGGGTCCCGGCCATGGACGCGAATCGAATGTGCGCGACTCGTCCAAGAGGCCGGCGACCGAATCGTAGAGAAGCAGGGTGCTTCGTCGGAACCGGGCCGGGCGTATCAAATGCTTGCAAAGGAATTCGGACCTGATTTCGAAGCGCTGGAAAGCGGCAGCGAGAACACAGTGCGCTTAGAGTCACTGTATACGCAATCCACAGAAATTACCGGGACTGCCCTGAATGATAGCTATCACTTCGGCCAAACCATCGTCGACAATTATGGCCGCCCCTATCAACAGGGTTTCAATGCTGTGGACGGCTTTTCGGGTTGGGCCGCGGCCGGCCGGTTTGCTATCTATGTTCGCGGAGAATACCAGCACGCGCCATCGGCTCCCGGTTTTTCTCAGCCCGTGGAGAACCTGATCGCCTCGCTGGATCAGAATCCAGTGCAGACAGCCGCTCCCATTCCGACGACGAATCAGTTCCGGCTTCTCGACACTTACGTTTCGACCAGTCTTGCGGGCTGGGATTTTGCATTTGGGAAGCAGAGTCTGTGGTGGGGGCAAACGGAAGGCGGAGCCCTTATGTTCAGTGATAACGCCGAGCCCATGTACATGTTCCGCGCCAGCCGGATCGTCCCGTTTAGTCTTCCGTGGATTTTTCGCTACTTGGGACCAATGAAAATCGATGCTTTCTTCGGCCAGCTCGCGGGCAATGAATTTCCACCTCGACCACTTCTGCACGGCGAAACGATCAGTTTCAAACCCACCCGCAATTTGGAATTGACCTTTTCGCGTATGGCGGAAATGGGCGGGGTGGGACGCGCCCTCACAGCGGCGGCGGTTTTCCACAGCTACTTCAGCTTTCAAGAGTCGAATTTCTATGCGTCCAATGACAACCCCGGAAAGCGGACTGCGGGCTTAGGGTTTTCCTATCGAGTTCCCTTCCTTCGAGACTGGTTGACTCTATATACGGATGCACTTTCGCCCGACGATCCATCGCCACTCGCCGCGCCCAGGAGAGCGGCGGTCAATCCCGGCATCTATTTTTCTCATTTCCCCAAATTGCCAAAACTCGACCTTCGCGTCGAAGGCGTGAATACCGACACTCCCTCTTCCGGAGTGCCCGGCGGGACGTATGCCTACTGGGACAATTTCTACCATGATTTGAGTACGAACAAGGGCAACATTATAGGAAGCTGGATTGGCAGAGAAGGACAGGGAATTCAGTCTTGGAGCAACTATTGGTTTAACGCACGAAGTTCGCTCCAATTCGGATACCGGCATGTTAGAGTCGCGGGCGACTTCATTCCGCAGGGAGTGACGCTCAACGACGAATGGGTAAAGGCAGATTGGTGGATGAAAGGAAACCTGAACGTGGCGGTGTCCGTTCAGCACGAAACATGGATGGCTCCCGTATTGGCATCCACCCCGCAGACGAATTGGACATCGTCCGTCGGGATCAACTTCCAGCCCCATAACTTCGGTATGCGTTTGCACGCTACACAGGCGACGGACCCAACTGAGCACACATATGGGAGCACAACGCGATGAGTGGCACCGGAGTCCAACAGAGTCCCGACAACCGCGAGAGGGAGATCCTCGAGCCGGGGTCTAACGGCGAGAGCACCCAGGAAGAACAGCAATTCGCGACTGCCGCGGAACGCCAAGCACAAATTCTCCGCCTGTTGTGGGAGCGCCGGCCGTTCATTATCCGTGCTGCCGCGATTGGGTTGCTCGCATCGACGCTGGTGGCATTCTTGATTCCAAAGCAATATACGTCCACGGCGCAACTCATGCCGCCGGACACGCAGTCCGCATCGGGCATGGCCATGGCGGCTGCTTTGGCTGCGAAGGCCGGAGGCGGCCTCGCGGGCATGGCGGGCGATTTGCTCGGGTTGAAAAGTTCTGGTGCTCTTTTTATTGGCGTGCTGAGAAGCGAGACCTCGCAGGAGCGCCTGATTCAAGAGTTCGGGCTGCAGAAAATCTATGGAACAAAGTTGATAACGGACGCGCGGGCGAGATTGGATGAGAGCACTTCAATTACGGAGGATCGCAAGAGTGGAATCATCACCATCAGCGTCACCGACCACGACCCGAAGCGCGCCGCTAGTCTCGCCAATGGTTACGTGGACGAGTTGAATTCCCTGGTGGCCGAACTTTCTACCTCAGCCGCACACCGCGAGCGCGTATTTCTCGAAGAGCGATTGAAAGTGGCAAAAAGAGATCTTGACGACGCTGCGAACCAGCTCGCGCAGTTTTCCAGTAAGAACAATACGCTGGATATGCAGACCGAAGGCAAAGCCATGCTCGACGCCGCGGGAGCGCTCGCAGGGCAGATGATTGCGGCACAATCGGAACTTGAGGGGCTCAGACAGATTTATACGGACAATAATCCAAGGGTCCGCGCTCTGAACGCGCGCGTCAGGGAACTTCGCAAACAACTCGAAAAGCTCGGCGGCACAGCAGGGGACGCCGCGAAAGCCGCCAACTCGCCGCCGGAAGTCTCAAACGGTATGCCATATCCGACGATTCGTAGTTTGCCGTTGCTTGGCGCAAAGTATACGGACTACTACCAGCGCGCGAAAATCCAGGCAACTGTGTTTGAGATGCTGACTGAGCAGTACGAACTTGCAAAAGTGGAAGAAGCCAAGGAAACCCCCAGCGTCAAGGTACTCGATCCGGCGAAAATCCCGGAGAGGAAATCGTACCCTCATCGGCTGCAGATCATGTTGCTTGGAACATTTTTGGTTCTTTCGGCATCTGTGGTTTGGGTGCTAGGAGCGGAACAGTGGCGCGCCGCAAATCCAAGCGATCCGCGCAAGATCTTGGCGCAGGAAATTATGGCCACGGTGAAGGAACCAGCGCACTGGTTCTCGCGGAATGGCGCTGGACCCGGCACGGAAAACGGCAAGGATCTGAACCAGGTCGACGATCCTCAGCCGCCAAATGACGAGTCTGAGAGGCCATAGAGCTGGTTGTAATTCAAAGAAATGAAATGGGTTAGGTCACATATTGCCCTGTAAGTGACGGGGCGAAGCCGTGAGAAGGCAATGCTGAATTCATCGATAGAAGAGCCCTTTACGGCACGAGTCGTGGAAGCGGAAACCCTCGCCGGCGACGAATTGGAAGCGTTTGTTCTGCCTCGTTGGTACGCTGCCTATACCCGCGCGAATCATGAACGGCGCGTTGCGGATCAGCTTGCGGAACGCGGGGTGCAAAATTTCCTGCCGCAATACGAATCGATACGTAAATGGAAAGATCGCAAGGTGCGTCTACAACTGCCGTTGTTTCCGGGATATGTTTTTGTCCACTTGGCCCTGCGGAATCGGCTCCAGGTGCTGGAGCTGCCGGGAGTTGCGCGGTTGGTGGGATTTGCTGGAAGGCCAGTGGCCCTGCCCGAGGAGGAATTCGCAAGGATTCGCGCTTTATTGGCGAAAGGGTTGCGCGCGGAGCCCCATCCGTACTTGAAGACGGGCCAGCGCGTGCGAGTCTGCAGCGGACCGTTTGAAGGAATGGA
>Ga0187801_10000497_pt1 | contig 10859 bp, 10 predicted proteins | sample NC_wetland_sal_i_10_FD_132465 | JGI IMG/M metagenome (GOLD analysis project Ga0187801, IMG submission 132465) | Wetland sediment microbial communities from Neuse River Estuary, North Carolina, USA - Control_1 | ecosystem: Environmental > Aquatic > Freshwater > Wetlands > Sediment | place: USA...
CAAACAGTTGGCACGCGAGCGCGAAAAGCGCCGTTCCGGGCCCGCCGCGGAAGCCATGCTGCGCGACATCGGCACCGTTGCGTCAAAGATTTCGTGAAGGACTCCCGCGTCCGCATGACAAACTGAACGAGGTGATGCCATGACATTCCAGCCCATCAAGTTCTACCAGACCGGAACGTTTACGGTCGGCAACCGCTTGCTCGATCCCTCGCAGCGCAGCGTCCAGTCGCACCGGGACCGCAGCAACGCCATCAACTCCGGGCACCGCGCCTGCCAGGGTTGCGGCGAGGCGCTGGGGGCGCGCTATGCGGTCGATGCGGCGATGGACGCGACCAATTCGCAGCTGATTGCGGCCAATGCCACCGGCTGCCTGGAAGTCTTCACCACCCCTTATCCGGAAAGCTCGTGGCAGTTGCCCTGGATGCATTCCCTGTTCGGCAATGCAGCAGCCATAGGAACCGGCATCGCCGCCGCGCTGAAGGCCAAGGGGCGCTCCGACGTGCGGGTGATTGCGCAGGGCGGCGACGGCGGTACTACCGACATCGGTTTCGCGTGCCTGTCCGGCATGTTCGAGCGCAATGACGACGTGCTGTATATCTGTTACGACAACGAGGCGTACATGAATACCGGCGTGCAGCGTTCGTCCGCCACGCCTCCCGCCGCGCGCACCGCAACCACCATGCCGGTGGGGCCGGAGCCCGGAAATGCTTTCGGGCAAGGGAAATACGTTCCCGCCATCGCGATGGCGCACGACATCCCCTATGTGGCCACTGCCTCGGTGGCGTACTTGCGCGACCTCGAAGCCAAGGTGAAGCGCGCCATGGAATTTCGCGGCGCGCGCTACATCCACATCTACGTGCCCTGCCCGCTGGGCTGGGGCACGGCGTCACACGATACCATCCGCATCGCGCGCCTGGCGCACGAAACCGGTCTGTTCCCGCTGTTCGAAGCGGAATATGGCGAACTGGTCAGCTCGCTGCCGATCCGCAAACAGCAGCCGGTCGAGGAATATCTCAAGCCCCAGCGGCGCTTTGCCCATTTGTTCGGCGCCAAACCCAGGGCGGACCTGATCGCAAAAATCCAGGCGCGCGCCGATACCAATATACTCAAGTACCGCCAGTTGCAGCGAGAGGAGGTATGATGGACAAACCATTCGCAATCACCCTCGATCCCGGCTCCTCGCTGGCCAATCACACCGGCACCTGGCGCACCAGCAGGCCGCAGTATGTGGACAGGCTGCCGCCATGCAACGGAGCCTGTCCCTCCGGGGAAAACATCCAGGGCTGGCTGTACCACGCAGAGTCTGGGGACTATGAACAGGCCTGGCGTGTGCTGACGCTGGATAATCCGCTGCCCGCGGTGATGGGGCGGGTCTGCTATCACCCTTGCGAGACCTCATGCAATCGCGGGCAACTGGACAACGCAGTCGGCATCAATTCGGTCGAACGCTTTCTCGGCGACGAAGCCATTCGCCGCGGCTGGAAGTTCGATGCACCTGCCGAATCGAGCGGCAAGAAAGTGCTGATCGTAGGCGCAGGGCCGTCCGGGCTCTCTGCCGCCTATCAGCTCGCGCGGGCCGGGCACCGGGTGGAAATACACGAGGCTGGGCCGATGACGGGGGGCATGATGCGCTTCGGCATTCCCAAATACCGCCTGCCCCGCGATGTTTTGGCTGCCGAAGTGCAGCGCATCCTCGATCTCGGGATTGTGCTCAAGCTCAACACCAAGGTTGCGAATATTGAAACCAGCATGCGCGCCGGGGAATTCAACGCGGCTTTCCTGGCAGTGGGCGCGCACATCGGCAGGCGCGCCTATATTCCGGCAGGCGATGCCGCCCATATTCTGGATGCGGTTTCCGTGCTGCGCAGCATGGAAGGCGAGGAAAAACCCAAGCTGGGGCGCCGCGTGGTCGTTTATGGAGGAGGCAACACGGCCATCGACGTGGCGCGCACCGCCCGGCGCCTGGGCGCGACCGAGACGGTCATCGTCTATCGCCGCACCCGCGAGAAAATGCCCGCGCACGATTTCGAGGTTGAGGAAGCCCTGCAGGAAGGCATTATGATCAAATGGCTCTCCACCATCAAACAGGCCGACGCGGGCAGCCTCATCCTGGAAAAAATGGCGCTGGATGACACGGGCTTTCCGCAACCCACGGGCGAATTCGAAACCATCGCCGCCGACTCGCTGATACTGGCGCTGGGCCAGGATGTTGATCTTTCTCTGCTCAACGGCGTGTCGGGGCTGGAGGTCAGGGATGGTGTGGTGCAGGTCGCCAGCAATATGATGACGGGTCACCCGGGAATATTCGCCGGGGGCGACATGGTGCCGTCGGAACGCACCGTTACGGTGGGCATCGGCCACGGCAAGAAGGCTGCGCGCCATATCGACGCCTGGCTGCGGGGAACGACATATGAGCCGGCGGCCAAGCACGAGTTAGCCGCGTTCAACATGCTGCACCCGTGGTACTACTCCGATGCCCCCAAGACCGTACGCCCGATGCTGGATATAATACGCCGTCAAACGAGCTTTGACGAAGTACAGGGCGGGCTGGACCAGGGCAACGCGCTGTTTGAGGCGCGTCGCTGCCTATCCTGCGGCAATTGTTTCGAGTGCGACAATTGCTATGGGGTGTGTCCGGACAATGCCGTGATCAAGCTGGGGCCGGGCAAGCGGTTCAAGTTCAACTTCGATTACTGCAAAGGCTGCGGGATGTGCGCCAACGAGTGCCCGTGCGGCGCGATTAAAATGATACCGGAAGAGATCTGATTGCCATGCATGAAATGTCGCTGGCAGAGGGCGTACTGCAGATCATCGAGGATGCCGCTCGGCAGCAGGGGTTCAGCCGGGTCAAGACGGTGTGGCTGGAAGTCGGCCAACTGGCATGCGTGGAACGGGAATCGCTGTGCTTCAGTTTCGAGCAAGCTGCGAAGGAAAGTATTGCGGATAGCGCCAGGCTGGAAATCATCGAGGTCGCGGGACAAGGCTGGTGCAGTCACTGCGGCTGCCATGTGGCGCTGCCCGCGCTGTACGAGCCATGCCCTGGCTGCGGAACTATCAGGTAAGAGTGACGGACGGCGACCAGTTGCGGGTCCGTGAACTGGAAGTTGAATAAAGGAGCGGATATGTGCAATACGTGCGGATGTGGAGCCGGCCAGGCGCTGATCGCAGGCCATGCGCTCCGGAAGTCGCGCAATTCCGGCAGGGCGTTGCGCTTTCGCGCGCCCGAGCGCGCGGGGCAGGCACAGGCGACAGCCGGCATGCACGGCCACGCCCCGCTGGATTATGGGCTGGGGGCGGCAGGCGCACATGCGCCCGGCATGAGCCAATCCAGGATGGTCCGGATAGAGCGCGACATCCTTGCCAAGAACAACGAATTCGCCGTCGAAAATCGCAATTACCTGGCCGAGCGCGGCATATTCGCGCTCAATCTCGTGTCCAGTCCCGGTTCGGGCAAGACCACGCTGCTGGTGAAAACCATAGAAAAGCTGCGCGGCGCGCAGCCGCTTGCCGTCATCGAGGGCGACCAACAGACCGAACACGATGCCGCGCGCATACGCGCCGCCGGCGCCCCTGCCTTGCAGATCAACACCGGCAAGGGCTGCCATCTGGATGCGCACATGGTCGGCCAAGCCATGCAGCGCCTGGAGTTGCGGGACGACAGCCTGCTGCTGATCGAGAATGTCGGCAACCTGGTGTGTCCCGCCGGCTTTGACCTGGGCGAGGCGCACAAGGTCGTAATTCTGTCGGTGACGGAAGGGGAGGATAAGCCGCTCAAATATCCCGACATGTTTCGCGCGGCAAGCGTGATGTTGCTGAACAAATGCGACTTGCTGCCGCACCTGACGTTTGATGCCGATCTGGCCGTTGCGTATGCACGCCGCATCAATCCCGGTCTGCAAGTGATACGCACTTCTGCGACCAGCGGGGAAGGGATGCAGGAATGGCTGGACTGGATCGCAACCGGCTGCCGCAATGCCGCCGCTGCTAAACAGGCCTCATCCCAGGAAATCCTGATTGAATAATCCCATCGTGTTGCGAACGGACGGCCCGTCGGTACTGGCCTGCGGCGCCTGGCTGAAGAATACCGTGTGCATCACCCGCGGCAACGAGGCTCATGTCTCGCAGCTTATCGGCGACCTCGATAGTGCCGACGCGCGGCTGATGCTGGACGAGGCGGTAACCCATTTGTGCGAAACCCTGGACGTGAGGCCCAGCGCGGTAGCGCATGACCTGCACCCGGATTTTTACAGCACGCAGTTCGGGCTGGCCTACGCCGCGCAACGCGGGCTGCCGGTAGTAGGCGTGCAACATCACCACGCGCATATCGCCGCGATCTGCGCGGAACATCACATAGACTCAGCCGTGCTCGGGCTGGCCCTGGATGGCGTCGGCCTGGGTACGGACGGTACACCGTGGGGCGGCGAACTGCTGCTGGTGGACGGAGCGGGCTTTGAACGCATCGGGCATCTGTCCCCGCTCGCGATGCCGGGCGGCGACCATGCGGCGCGCGAGCCGTGGCGCATGGCCGCGGCGGTATTGTTCCAGCTGGGGCGCGGCGATGAGATCGCGCGGCGTTTTCCCGCCCAGCCGGGGGCGAAAATGGTGGAGGCGATGCTGCAACGGAAGCTTAACTGCCCGACCACTTCCAGTATGGGGCGGCTGTTCGATGCCGCCGCCGCGCTGCTGGGAGTGAATGAAAAGCAGGCTTTTGAAGCGCAGGCGGCTATCCAATTGCAGGGATTGGCCGAGAGCCATGGCAGGGCCGCGCCGCTGGACGCAGGCTACCGTATTGTTGAAAGCGCCGCGCGGCCGGCGATACTGGATTTTTCGCCATTGCTGGCAACGCTGGCCGATTGCCCGGACGCGCAACGTGGCGCCGCGCTGTTCCATGCTACGATTGCAGCCGGACTGGCCGCGTGGGTCGAGCGTGCTGCCCGCGAACATGACATTCCGTATATTGCGTTGGGCGGCGGCTGCTTTCACAACGCCGTCCTGCTGCGCGCCTTGTCCGACCAGCTTGCGGCCCTTGGGCTGAGTGTACTGACGGCGAAACAACTGCAGCCAAACGATAGCGCGATTTCGCTGGGCCAGGCATGGGTTGCCCTGCAATCCATCACACAGAGGAACTGAGTATGTGTCTCGCCATACCGGCACGAGTTGACGAATTGACCGGCGCAGGCAATGCGTTGGTCAACCTTGGCGGGATGCGCAAGGAAATCTCGCTCGCCCTGGTGGAAGATGTCGCGGTCGGCGATTATGTGATCGTGCATGTGGGTTACGCACTCCAAAAACTCGACCAAGAGGAAGCAGAACGGACCTTGGCGATGTTTGCCCAAATGAGCGAAATTGACGACTTGAGCGCGATGAATGATCCGCCAAATACCCCCGCTTCATGAACGACATGCCCCAGCCATGAAGTATGTCGATGAATTTCGCGACGGTTCGCTGGCCAGGAATATTGCCGCCAACATCGCGCGCGAAGCGACCGCAGCGACCGGTTACCGCCTGATGGAATTTTGTGGCGGCCACACCCACGCTATTTCGCGCTACGGCATTGCCGACCTGCTGCCGCCCAGCGTGCGCATGGTCCATGGCCCCGGTTGTCCAGTGTGCGTGCTGCCTATCGGCCGGGTGGACCAGGCGGTATGCCTGGCGCGCGAACATGGGGTTATTCTTTGCACCTATGCCGACACCATGCGCGTCCCATGCTCCGACAATCTTACGCTGATGCGCGCCAAGGCGGACGGGGCGGATGTGCGCATGGTCTATTCCACGCAGGATGCGCTGAAGATCGCGCGCGACAATCCGGGGCGGCAGGTGGTGTTCTTCGCCATCGGCTTCGAGACCACCACGCCGCCGACAGCGGTAGCGGTAAAGCAAGCCGGCAGTGAGGGCGTGAACAATTTCAGCATCCTGTGCAACCATGTGCTGACTCCGTCAGCCATGCATGCGATTCTCGCGGCGGAAGCCGGGGTGGCGCTGGACGGTTTTGTCGGCCCCGCGCACGTGTCCACCGTCATCGGCAGCGAGCCGTATGAGCCGTTTGCCGACGATTATGGCAAGCCTGTAGTCATCGCTGGGTTCGAACCGCTCGACGTAATGCAAGCGATCCTCATGCTGGTACGCCAGATCAATGACGGCCGCGCGCAAGTGGAAAACGAGTTCACCCGAGCGGTGACCCGAGAGGGCAATTCCAAGGCGCAGGCGCTGGTGGCAGAATGTTTCACCTTGCGCGACTCCTTCGAGTGGCGCGGATTGGGGACAGTGCCGCACAGCGCGTTGAAGCTGCGGTCCGAGTTTGCCGAATTTGATGCGGAGCTCAGATTCGGTGTTGACTATGTGGCGGTGCCCGACCACAAGGCATGCGAATGCGCGGCCATCCTGCGCGGCGAGAAGCTTCCGCAGGAATGCCGCATATTCGGCACGGCGTGCACCCCGGCCACCCCGGTCGGTTCCTGCATGGTCTCGTCTGAGGGGGCGTGTGCCGCACATTACAGCTATGGGCGTTTTCGGGAGGCCGCGGGATGAGTGGCAATAAGCAGGATCACATGCGCGGGCTGGACCTGAAGCGCGGGAGGGTGGAGATGTCCCACGGCGCAGGCGGCCGCGCCATGGCGCAGTTGATCGCCGGGATGTTCACCGCCGCCTTCGATAACTCCTATCTGGCGACGGGCAATGATGGCGCGCTGCTGCCCCGGGCGGACGGCAGGCTGGTGATGTCCTGCGACAGCCACGTGGTGTCGCCGCTGTTCTTCGCGGGCGGCGACATCGGCTGCCTGTCCGTGCATGGCACGATCAATGACGTCGCGATGATGGGAGCGAAGCCGTTGTACTTATCGGCCTCCTTCATACTCGAGGAGGGCTTTCCGCTCGCTGACCTGAAGCGCATCGTCGAATCCATGGCGGGCGCCGCACGAGCGGCGGGCGTGCCCATCGTCACGGGCGACACCAAGGTGGTGGAACAGGGCAAGGGCGACGGGGTGTTTATCACCACCACCGGCGTGGGCGTGGCGCGTGATGGAGTCTCCTTGTCCGGTGACCTTGCACGCCCGGGCGACGCGATCCTGCTGTCAGGCCCGATAGGCGATCACGGCATGGCCGTGTTGTCGCAGCGGGAAAACCTGACGTTCGACGCGCCCATCATGTCGGACACCGCCGCATTGCACGGGCTGGTCGAAACGATGCTCGATAGCGGAGTGAAACTGCGTGTGCTGCGCGACCCCACACGCGGCGGGCTGGCGGCGACGCTCAATGAAGTCGCCACGCAATCCGGCGTGGGCATGATGCTGCAGGAATCAGCCATTCCGGTGAACCGACCGGTTGAGGCGGCCTGCGAGTTTCTCGGGCTGGATCCGCTGTATGTGGCCAACGAAGGCAAGCTGATCGCCATTTGCGAGCCGCGGGACGCACAACGCCTGCTCTACGTCATGCGCGCCCACCCGCTGGCGCGCGACGCGGCCGTCATCGGCGAGGTGAGGGAAGATGCCCACGGCTTTGTGCAGATGGTCACCAGGCTGGGCGGCCGCCGTATCGTCGATTGGCTGGCGGGGGAACAGTTGCCCAGGATTTGTTGATGTGCCCGTTGCGATGGATGCCCTGACGCGCAGCGCCTCTCACTGCCTCATGCGCCTGGGTCTGTTCATCCGTTCATAATGCTTTCAGCGGCTTCGATCTGTTCGCGGATGATTTTGAGCTGAAACTGCGTATTGCGCTCTTCTTCCGACAGCACCGATTCGATGTAGTGTATGGTGGTGTAGTAGCGCGGAATGACGTTGTACTTGAGCGCATTGACGCGCTTCTGTGTCTTGCGCTGTTCGCTGAGCAGCCGCCACAGCGCCGTCTCGGCCTCGCCCAGTTGCGCCAACAGGGCGGCGATCTCCGCCATGCGGCGCCGGGCCTCGTCGAAGCTGGCGTCCGTCCACATCAGCCCGACAGGACGCAGCGGCGCGCTCTCCACGGATACTGTCGGATACTCGATGCCCAGGCTGCTGCGCGGCAGGATGTGGATGGCCAATGCGGGCTTCAGCCCCAGCACGGCCTGGCGTAGCTGTGTGCTGCCCATGCGCATGTGGGCGATGGATAGCCAGCTATAGGTCCCCTGCAAAGTGTCGCGCACCTGCAGGCGCAGCTGGCGGTAGCTGCGCAGGCGTTGGTGCACCAGGCGCGTCAGCAATTCGCGTTTGCGCTCCAGCAGGTCGTGGCCATGCTGCAGCGAAACCACCTGGCGCCGCAGCGAGAGCAGCGTGCTCTTGGTCGGGCGCACCTTGAGGCGGCTAGTCATGATGGCTCCGGCGGAGCTTCCTGCCAGTGGTGATACTTGGCGAGGTCGTCCACGCTGACCCTGGTAAGGGCTTGCGGCGGCAGCAATGAAAGCAGCTCCCAGGCAAGGTCCAGCGTCTCGGCGATGCCGCGGTCCTCATGCTCGCCCTGCCCGACGAAGCGTTGCTCGAAGGCTTCGGAGAAGAGAAGATAGTCGCGGTCCATGTCGGAGAGTTCATCTGCGCCGATGATCGAGGCGAGGTTGCGCACCTCCAGGGCACGTGCGTAGGAGGCATACAGCTGGCCGGCCACGCGGCCATGGTCCTCGCGCGTGAGGCCCTTGCCGATGCCGTCCTTCATCAGGCGCGAAAGCGAGGGCGGGATGTCCAGCGGCGGATAGACTCCCAGGTTGTTGAGCGTGCGGCTCAACACCAGTTGGCCCTCGGTGATGTAGCCGGTGAGATCGGGGATGGGATGGGTAATGTCGTCGGAGGGCATGGAGACCACCGGCATCATGGTGATCGAGCCTGGCCGCTCGCGAACGCGCCCGGCGCGCTCGTAGATTTCCGCGAGATCGGAATACAGATAGCCGGGGTAACCCTTGCGGGCCGGCACGTCGCCCTTGGCGGTGGCCACTTCGCGCAGCGCCTCGGCGTAGTGCGTCATGTCTGTCATTACCACCAGCACGTGCAGGTCGAGGTCGAAGGCGAGATATTCGGCCACCGTAAGCGCAGCGCGCGGCAGAATCAGCCGTTCGATGGTGGGCTCGTCAGCGAGGTTGAGGAACATCACCACGTTGCGCAGCACGCCGCTGTCTGAAAACGTTTCGCGGAAAAAATCCGCATCGGAATAGGATACGCCCATCGCGGCGAACACCACGGCAAACTGCGACTCGCTGCCCGGCAGCTTGGCCTGGCGCACGATCTGCGCGGCCAGGCGATTGTGCGGCAGGCCGGAACCGGAGAAGATAGGCAGCTTCTGGCCGCGCACCAGTGAATTGAGGCCATCCACCGCCGAGATTCCGGTCTGGATGAACTCGCGCGGATAGGCGCGCGCAGCCGGGTTCACGGGCGCGCCATTTACGTTGCGCCGGAGGCGCGAGAACAGGGGCGGCCGCCCGTCGCGCGGCAGGCCCAGGCCGTTGAATACGCGGCCCAGTATGTCCGGCCCCAGCGGAATTTCGAACGGTTGGTCAAGAAAGCGCACCCAGGTGCGCTCCAGGTCGAGGTTGTCCGTGCCCTCCAGCACCTGGATCAGCACCACCTCGTTGGAGGTGCGAATCACCTGGCCGTTGCGCCGGCGTCCGCCGTGGTCGCGCACCACTACGCGGTCGCCCAGCGCCACGCCGGGTACGCCGCGCATATACAGCAAACCGCTGCGCGCGGCCGAAGCCATGCGGTATTCCTTATCGCTCATGCCCTGTCTCCATCCGTGTCGGGGCGCCAATCATCCTGCCGCCTTGCCATGCTGTGCGTACTCATTGCGCAAGCGCTCGAATTCACTGCCGGCCTGGGCGGCAAAGCCGGCCAGTTCCTGCAGCTGCTGATTGCCGTAGCTGCTCTTCAGGCGCTGCGCCTGCGAGAGCAGCGGCATGCGCAGCAGTTCCTGCACCGGCACGCCCAGCGCCAGCAGTTGGACGCCTTCGCGGTAGATGGCGAGCATCTGGCCGAGCAGGGCAAATTGCCTCTGCGGAGAGCAGTAGCTGTCCAGCGGGTCAAGCGCGCTTTGCTGCAATACGCCTTCCTTGAACAGCGCCACGCCTTCCAGCGTCCAGCGCTGCTGCGGCGAGAGTGCTTCCGGGCCGACCAGGTTTACGATGCGCGCCAGTTCGTCCGCTTGCGACAGGATGCCGAGCGCTTCGGCACGGTATTCAGCCCAGTGCGGATCGACGTGCTCCGCCCACCACCGGCTGCAGCTCGCCACATAGCCGGAGAAACTTTCCACCCAATCCACCGCCGGATAGTGACGCGCGTCAGCCAACTCCTTGGATAGCGCCCAGAAGGTCTTGACGATTTCCTTGGTGTGGCTGGTTACCGGCTCGGAAAAATCTCCGCCCGGCGGCGACACCGCTCCAATCAGCGTGATCGAGCCGCTGCCGCCGGCCAGCGTCTTGACGCGTCCGGCGCGTTCGTAGAACGCTGCGAGGCGCGAGGCGAGGTAAGCGGGGTAGCCTTCCTCCACCGGCATCTGTCCCAGGCGGCCCGCGACTTCGCGCAGTGCCTCGGCCCAGCGGCTGGTGGAATCGGCCACCATCACCACATCGTACCCCTGGTCGCGGAAATACTCGGCCAGCGTCGCACCCACATAGATCGAGGCCTCGCGCGCCACCACCGGCATGTTGGACGTGTTGGCGACCAGCAGCGTGCGCTCCATCAGCGAACGCCCGGTATTGGGATCGGTGAGTTTGGGGAAACTATCGAGGATGTCCACCAGTTCGTTGCCCCGCTCGCCGCAGCCGACATAGATTACGATGTCGGCGTTGGACCAGCGCGCGATCTGCTGCTGCACCACAGTCTTGCCTGCACCGAACGGGCCGGGGACCGCGGCGCGCCCGCCCTTCACCAGCGGGAAGAAGGTGTCGAGGATGCGCTGACCGGTGA
>Ga0187801_10000498_pt1 | contig 10851 bp, 10 predicted proteins | sample NC_wetland_sal_i_10_FD_132465 | JGI IMG/M metagenome (GOLD analysis project Ga0187801, IMG submission 132465) | Wetland sediment microbial communities from Neuse River Estuary, North Carolina, USA - Control_1 | ecosystem: Environmental > Aquatic > Freshwater > Wetlands > Sediment | place: USA...
CCCTGTTCGTGTCGTCATAGAGCGAGAGCTTTGCTCCGGGCGCACTTCTCAGGCATTCGGGAGATTCGGCAAACGCTTCATCCGCGTTGCAACTGCTATAGACGATGGTCCCCGACCACGCTCCGGTGTTTGGCGTGGGGCTCTGCCCGCTCGCCAGGGCGGCGGCAAAGCACAGTGTCACAACAAAGAGTGCGAAGCGCTTGACCGACGAATCGGAGATGAATGCCAGCATCGATTGAGTGCTTCCCTTCTTGAGGGCGGTCCGTAATGTACCGTCGGCAGTGCCGGAGCGCAAGGCTCTCCTCGCGAAGCTTTGCCATAAAATGAGAACTGGCCGCGACAGAATCAGTGGAAGCCGCCGACACCAAATCCCACGCATTCTCCCAAACGGAACGGATGAGGGTATTCCCTCAGCTTTTTTTCGATGTGACCGCAAAGAACGCAGCGGCTTCCTGCTGCACCTTCGTGCTGCCGCACTTCGGGCACTTGATCTTGCCCTTCTCGTATTCCGCAAGCGTAATGATGAGTTCGAAGGGCTTGTTGCAATCTTCGCAATAGAACTCGTAGCGGGGCATAGTGACCTCCGAGGAGCGACAGAGGGCACGCGGTTCTACTCAAGGCTATACGCCCGCGAATCGCCGCTGTCAAGGCGGGGCCGGAGCAACCTTCGAGGGGAAAGCTTTCTCCAAAAAGTGGTGAGCTTCCTCTCTATCGAATACCGGACGGAAATCCCGATCGAAAATGTGTGGAACTAAATTTAATCGTGGCGGGCGCCGTGCAGCACTTTCACGGCGTGGGGCAAGAGAGCCGCGACGGCTTCGAGCGATTCGACCGCGCCCTTGGGGCTTCCCGGTAAATTGACGATAAGCGTCTTGCACCGCACTGCGGCAGTGCCGCGCGAAAGCACTGCATTGGGCGTGTGCTCCAGGCCTTTGCGGCGCATTTCTTCTGAAATTCCCGGGACGATGCGGTCGGCCACGGCCTGGGTAGCTTCCGGTGTATTGTCCCGAGGCCCGATCCCCGTTCCACCGCTGGTGAGCAGCACATCCACACGCCCGGAATCCGCAATTTCCCGTAACTGTTCCCGAATGCCGGGTGGATCGTCCGCGATATGCAAAGCCGAAGTGACTTCCCAGCCCAGTCCCCGGCAGAACGCCACCACCGCCGGGCCAGACAAATCCTCCCGCTCACCTCGAGCCACAGAGTCACTGATTGTCAGGACCGCTACGCGCATGTGAGGGGTTTCCGAAGGGGTCACTGCGTGGGAACGGTGTCGCGATTAGCTTCGTCCATCAATCGCATGGCTTCCATCAAGAGGCCCGTCGTGTTGCGCGTGGTGGTCGTGCGTGTCGAAGCATTCGCGGCGTTGAAATCGATCTCAAATTCTCCGGCGGCCCACAGCACCACCTTGTAAACGGCATCGTCGCCTTCCGTCTTGCCAATCTTAGCGTCCCGGCACTGGCCGCCTGTGAAATACAGTTCGCCCTGAGCGCCGTCGTGCTTCACGATCAACCGGCAGGATTTCTGCCCCATTTCGAGCGACTGCATCAAGTCGATCATGCTCATTTCTTCCAGGCGGCCCTGAATCACGCCCGGCCGTGACGCCGTCTTTTGCAGCTTTTCGAGGTGCAGGCGGTCCACCACTTTCTTGGTGATGCGCACAAGGTCCTTGATCAGGAACGGTTTGGTGATGAAATCCTCGACGCCATCCACCAGAGGCCGCAGGCGCTCTTCGATATCCGGCCGGCTGGCCATGAACAAGAATGGAATGTGCCGCGTGGCTTCGCGCGAGCGGAGTTTCTCAAAGAGCTTCCGGCCATCCAGGCCCGGCATCTTGTAGTCGCAGAGAATCACGTCGGGAGGGGTATCAATCACCTTGAGCAGGGCGTCCGCGCCGTCCGAGGAGGCGTCCACCTCGCAGAAAGGCTCCAGGCCCTTCACGATGAGGTCGCGGATCAGCGGATTATCGTCCGCCACGAGCAGCCTGACCGTTTTTGCGCCCGGCGCGCTCATCCCCTGAGCCTCTTTGCAGCCGGCCGGCGGCGGAAATCCCCGCTCTTCCCGCCGGTCTTCTCGACGAGAACAATGTCCATAATCTCCATCCCTTTATCGAGGGCTTTGCACATGTCGTAAACCGTGAGGGCCGCGGCGGTAACGGCTACCAGGGCTTCCATCTCCACGCCCGTTTGCGCGGTCGTCGTTACTGTGGATCGCAGTTCCACGCCATTCTTGCACAGCCGCGCGGTCACATCAATGTGCGTGAGAGGGAGTGGATGACAAAGAGGTATCCACTCGGCGGTGCGTTTGGCGGCGGCAATTCCCGCGATACGAGCTACTTCGAGCGGGTTTCCCTTGGGATTGTTGAGGAGTTTGACCTCTCGCACCACCCGAGCCGCCATCTTCACGAATCCCTGCGCCACCGCGGTGCGGCTGGTCATGGTCTTCGCGGACACGTCCACCATCCTGACCTCGCCCTTGTCCCCATAGTGCGATAGCTTTGCCATCTGGCGCGTTCTAGACGATGTCCTTTCTCGGCAGCACGGAAACATGCTCCCCAGCCTCGATCTTCTCCCGATCCGCCGGCACCACCAGGAAACAGTTCGCGCGGGCCAGGGCCGCAATGTCTCCCGAACCCTGCCACGGTAAGGCGCGCACCTGGGGCGCTGGGCCCTCCCACTCGATCTGGGCCGGCAAGAAATGCGCAAGCCCTGGTTTCTCTTTCAGCGCTTCTGCCAGCCGCGCTTCGAACAGCGGCAGCGGTCGCGCCGCTGCCCCACTCAGCAAATCAATGGAAGGTACAACAAACAATTCGAATGTCACCATGGTCGAAACCGGATTCCCCGGAAGCCCGAACACCGGCTTGCCCTGGCACATCCCGAATACCGCCGGCTTGCCCGGCCGGATGGCCACCGCATCGAAAAAGAACTCCGCGCCCATGGCCCTCAACACCTTTTCGACCAGATCGTATTTTCCCATGGACACGCCGCCCGAGAGCACCAGCGCATCTTCCTTCAATCCCTGCGTCATCCTTTCGCTGAGCTCTTCCACCCGGTCTGGAGCGTTTCCGAGAACCACGGGCTCACCTCCCGCGATGCGCACTTGCGCCGCCAGCGAGACGCTATTGCTGTTGCGAATCTGAAATTCTCCCGGCGTCTGGTCCACTAACGCAACTTCGTCGCCGGTAGAAAGGATTGCCACGCGTGGCCGCTTCGCACATTGCAATTGTGCCGCCCCCACTTGGGCCGCCAGCGCCAGCTCGGCATAACCCAGCCGCGTGCCGGGCGTCAGAATCGTCTGCCCCGCACGCGCTTCGCTCCCGCGCGGAACAATGTTCTGCCCCGCTTGCGCTGCACGTTCGAACCGCACGATATCGCCGTCGCGTTGGGTGTGCTCGATCATCACCACCGCGTCGGCACCGGGCGGCACCGCCGCTCCCGTCATGATTTGCACGCACGTCCCGACGGCAAGTGGCTTGGTTACGGTGTCGCCCGCCTTAATCTCTCCCACGCAGAGCAATTCCGTGCCCGGCGCAGCTTCAATGGAACGTACCGCGTAACCGTCCCGCGTCGAGCGGTCAAATGGCGGATACTCGCGATCCGTCTTGATTTCCTGTGCCAAGACCAGCCCAAGCGCATCCCAAACGCTAACTGAGCTAATCGCGCGCGGGCCTCGCTTCTTTCCGATCTGTTCGATGACTTTCCGGCGGGCTTCTTCGTAACTCAGCATGAGGCGCCCTTTTTGGGCCCGAGGTTCCGGCAAATTTCCTGTTCCTATATATCTTTACTTCTTTACGACCCTACTTCTCTGCTCTCACAGCCAGCTTGCCAGCAGCGTCCCCTGAGGCACAATGGTCGCGTCGCGCTCTGGCCCGGTCGAGATCATGCCGATCTCCACCTGGAGAAAGTCGGAGATGAAGCGCAAATACTCCACGGCAGCTTTGGGCAGCTTGCCGGCGTCCTTCACGCCGAACGTGCTCGCGTTCCAGCCCGGCAACGATTTATAGACCGGCGTCACCTTTTCGTATTCTTCTGCCAAGGCAGGCATTTCCTTCAGCGCTGTGCCTTTGTATTTGTAGCCGACGCAAACCTGAATCTCCCGCTGCGTATCGAACACGTCGAGCTTCGTGATCACCAGCGAATCGATGCCATTGATCATCTTGGCGTAACGCAGCACTTCCAGGTCCAGCCAGCCGCAGCGGCGCGGACGCCCCGTCACTGCGCCAAACTCTTTGCCGCGGTCGCGCACTTCTTTGGCTTCCAGTTCGGGCATCTCCGTAGGAAATGGCCCGCCGCCGACGCGCGTGGTGTACGCTTTCGAAACGCCCAGCACGTGCTTAATCTTCGTCGGCGGTACGCCTACGCCGGTCGCCGCTCCGCCCGATGTGGCGCTCGAAGACGTCACGAACGGGTATGTGCCGTGATCGATGTCCAGCATCGTGCCCTGGGCGCCTTCAAACAGCACGGACTTGCCTTCGTTCAAGGCGCGGTTCACGAGTTCCGCGGTGTCACAAATAAAGCCGCTGATTTTTTCGCCGAGCTTCAAAGTCGCTTCCACATCACTCGAAAAATCAATGTCCGCGCCATAAGCGCCCTTGGCCAGCCGGTTTTTCTCCGCCACCACATGGGCGGCTTTCTTTCGAAACAACTCAGGCTCCAGAAGGTCGCACATGCGCAATCCGCGCCGGGCCATCTTGTCTTCGTAGGCTGGGCCGATGCCCCGCGAGGTCGTGCCGATCTTGTTCGCGCCTCGCGCGCCCTCCGCTGCTTTGTCCAACTCCCGGTGATACGGAAAAATCAGGTGCGCGCGATTGCTGATGTGCAGACGTCGCCTGACCTCGATTCCGGCTTTCGAGAGCGTCTCAATCTCCGCCACCAGCGCGGCAGGGTCCACGACCACACCCGTGCCGATCACGGCGTGCTGCTTGGGCCGCAGAATTCCGCACGGAATCAATTGCAACACATGGCGGTCTTTTCCAATGATGACGGTATGTCCCGCGTTGTGTCCGCCTGCGACGCGCGCAATGTAATCGAACGAGCCGGCAAGATAGTCCACCACTTTGCCTTTTCCTTCGTCGCCCCACTGCGCGCCCACCACGACAACAGACTTCATGCACACCCTCTCTTCAACCGCACCTTAACCGCGCGAGCTATACATCATCAATACTGCGTGGGAAACCACCGATAGACAGCAGACCTTAATCGTAAGCTGGCCTCGTCCTCAAAGCAAGCCAGCTAGCAGCCAACAGTTATTTCGAGAGATTTGTGTAACGGAAACAGCTCACGAGGTGGTCGTTCACAAGGCCGGTGGCTTGCATCAGCGCGTAGCAAATCGTCGAACCGACAAACCGGAAGCCGCGCTTTTGCAAATCCTTGCTCAGCGCGTCGGACTCTTTCGTTTTCGCGGGGACTTGCCGGTGCATTCTCCAGCGATTCTGCTTCGGCGCGCCGCCCACGAAGCGCCAGATGTACGCGTCGAACGAACCGAATTCCTGCTGCGTTTTCAGGAATTCGCGGGCGTTCGAAATGGTGGCCTCAATCTTCAGCCGGTTTCGAATGATTCCGGGATCCTTTAGCAAGCTCGCTATTTTGCGCTTCTCATAACGTGCGACTCTTGACGGTTCGAATCCGTCAAACATTTCGAAATACCGCGCGCGCTTTCTTAGGACGGTGTCCCAGCTCAAACCCGCTTGCGCGCCTTCGAGGATCAGAAATTCGAACCACTTCCGGTCGTCGTGCACCGGCACACCCCATTCCTCGTCGTGGTAGGCAATGTTCATTTCGTTCTTAGCCCAGGGGCAGCGCGTGAGGGCGACTTCAGGTTTTTCCATCATTAGATTCTTCTCAGAAACTCACGCAAAAATAAAAAGGCGTGCCGCCCGTTTGCGCGACACGCCTGTCCATTTCTTCTGTACAGAATTAACCGAGATGCCGATCGAGCGCCTTGGTGATCTGCTCTTTTGGCAGTGCGCCGACGATCTGCTCCACAACCTGGCCGTTCTTGAAGACCAGCAGCGTGGGGATTCCGCGAATGTTGTAGCGCCCTGCGGAATTCATCGCTTCATCCACGTTGAGCTTCATCACTTTGAGTTTGCCCTCGTAATCGTGCGCAATTTCCGCCACCGTCGGGGCCAGCATGTGACACGGACGGCACCACTCCGCCCAAAAATCCACCATCACCGGTTTGTCTTTGCTGGCGGTGAGCACTTCCGCCTCAAAATTGCCATCGTTTACCGCTTGGATCGAATTGTCTGCCATGTTCTTTTTCCTCAGCAGCTTGCCCGGTGGGCCGCCGCTTTATCTCCTTGGTCAAGTTAATTAGATGTTCCAGCCTGCTTTTGGTTTCTTGCGCCATGACCGGCAGCTTGCGCCGCTTGCCCTGTCCCACTAGCCGCCTGGCTTGAGCCTTGTGTGGCCTTTTCTGAACTCGCTCCAGCATCGAGAAATCCACGAGCCGCGCGCGCCGCCTGATACAGCTTCGCATACCCCAACGCCGGACCCTTCCAGGAAAAATCCTTGGCCATGCCGTTCAGTTGAATGCGCTTCCAGATCCGTTCGTCTATGTAATGATGCAGTGCTTGCCGCACGGCGTACAAGAGCGCATCTCCGGAATATTCCTTAAACTTGAAACCTGTTCCCGTCCCGTGCTCCAAATCAAACGGTTCGATGCTGTCATCCAACCCGCCGGTGGCCCGGACAATCGGCACCGTACCATACTTCAAGCTGTACATCTGATTCAATCCGGAAGGCTCGTAGCGGGACGGCATCAGGAACATGTCCGCGCCCGCTTCGACTTTGTGGGCGAGCGCGTTGTCGTAGGCGATCTTCAATCCCACGCGCCCCGGATATGCAGCGGCAAGGGCCTTGAAAAATTCTTCATACTTGCGCTCGCCCGTTCCGAGCACCACCAGCACCAGATCTTCGCGCATCAACTCATGCGCCTTCTCCGCGATCAGATCAAAACCTTTTTGGTCCACGAAACGCGACACAATTCCGATCAGCGGCCGGCCCAAATGCTCGGGCGACATTCCGAATGTTTCCAGCAAGTCCTGTTTGCAAACCTGCTTGCCGCTCAAATCCTTCGCCGAATATCTCACGGCAATCAGCTTGTCTTTCTCCGGATTCCAGGCGCTGTAATCCACGCCGTTCAGAATTCCTACCAGCCGGTCGCGCCGCGCGCGCGCAACGCCGTCCAACCCGTGGCCAAATTCCGGAGTCTGGATTTCCTCCGCGTATTTTCTGCTCACGGTCGTCAAATAATCCGAGTACACCAGTCCGCCCTTCAGCAGATTCACGCTGCCATAGAATTCGATTCCGCCGGGATGAAACAATCCTGCGGGAATTCCCGCGCGCTCCAGCACTTCCTTCGGAAATTGCCCGTGATACCCCATGTTGTGAATGCTGAAGACCACCGGAATGTCTTTCACCAGTGGGTCGTCGCCGTAAGACGACCGCAGCAGCGCCGGCACCAGCGCCGTCTGCCAGTCGTGGCAATGAAACACATCGGTAGGCCAGATGTGTTTGGCGATCTCGATGGCCGCGCGGCAGAATTCCGTGAAGCGTTCCGCGTTGTCCGGATAATCTCCGGTGGCTCCTCCGTATAATCCCTCGCGGTCAAAATACTGGGGATCATCGACAAAAAAAAAGCGGACGCCCGCGAGCGAAGTGCCATCGGCAATCGCCGGAAAGCGCAGCCGCGTACCGCCCATCGGAATAGTGAGGCTCGGCATCACCACTGCGGTAGCTTTGGTTGCGCGGTAGCGCGGTAGCACCACAGCCACTTCGTGGCCCTGGGCCACGAGCGCTTTCGGCAGCGCCTCGACGACATCCGCCAACCCGCCGGTCTTCGAGAACGGCAGTCCCTCTGAAGCTACAAACAGAATTCTCACGTTTCTCCCGCTCGTCACCCGTGCAGAAGCATTTTACGCTAATGGACAGGTGCGTGCGCGTCAAGCCGCATTCTTCGTCTGCTCAGTCTACAAAGTTTGGTAGCCGCGGAACTCTTTGTCATCGTTCTATGATTCTCTGGATTTCTGCGCATGACTCCGTTAAACCCGGATGAATGTCAGGTTTCAATTGACGTACAGCTTCGAGCCGAAACTCGCCTCAAACTTTTGTTCTCCTTTTAGCGGAATAAATGTCGCTCGCCAGCAGTCCATGGCGTAGTGGAGAAGTTTCATCCTTCGCGGCCCTGTGCTGCGCTCAGTTCTATGCAACCGAGAATGGCATCCGGGAACGGTGGAACCTGGCCAGCCGAGGATGTGTAGGTCACTCTTCGCGCAGCGGACAGGGCAACGCCATTGCCATGCCCAAACCGCAAGATGCGCTCCACAATTTGGAACCGCGATTCAAAAAGTAGGAGAAAGGAAACGAACATGAAAACATGCGCCCAGTTCGCTCAGAGACTGTCGCCAACCTGTACGCTCCGCTTTTCCGGATTTCCATTCAGGAAGTTATTGTTTGCAGCCGGAGTACTCCTATTGATGTGTTCCGGCCGGGTTGTGGCGCAGGATCGCGATCACGATCGAAACGATAGCAATGCACCGTTTCTCCCCAGTCCGGTTCGCAGCGTTTCGACCGTTCCGTCAAACGGCGATGTCAACCCTTACGGAGTGGCCTTCGTGCCTCGGGGATTTCCCACCGGCACCGTTCAGCCGGGCGATATTCTTGTCTCCAATTTCAACAATAACCAGAATCTTCAAGGCACCGGAACGACCATCATGAGAATTCCGGCAAGTGGCTCGCCTTCCGTCTTCTTCCAAGGAGTGGCTCCGCTCGGGCTGAGTACGGCTCTCGACATCCTTCGCCAAGGCTTCGTGCTCGTGGGCAACTTTCCTTCCGCCGACGGCACTTGCGGAACAGCTCAGCCTGGCTCGATCCTGATCATTAACAGTTCCGGCCAGCAAATCGGAAGCATCGTGGATCCTTCCTTCATCAATGGGCCTTGGGATTCCGCGCTTTTGGATGAGGGGGATCACGCCAAGCTGTTTGTGGCGAACGGTCTGACGGGCACTGTCGTGCGCTTGAACTTGAGGGTCAGCGGCAGGGGTGTTTCTGTCGATAGTGCCACGCAGATCGCCTCCGGGTACCGATTTCAGTGCGATCCGGTGACCTTTGTGGACGCTCCCACGGGTCTCGTCTACGACCCGCGGATCGACGTCCTTTATGTTGCCTCTACCGTGGACAACGCTGTCTATGCGGTGCATGACGCAGGAGATAGAACGCACGACGGCGGTAAGGGCAGGCTCATCTACACGGATGCGGTCCACCTGCACGGGCCGCTCGCCATGGCCATGGCCCCGAACGGCCACCTTCTCGTCAGCAACAATGACGCCATCAATTCCGATCCGAACCAGCCCAGCGAAATTGTGGAGTTCACGGTACAAGGCCAGTTCATCAAGCAGATCTCCGTGGACCCAGCGCAGGGCGGCTCGTTTGGATTGGCGGTCACTACCAAGGGCGATGTGGCCACATTCGCCGCGGTGGACGACAACGCCAGCGTTCTGCTGATTTGGACGTTGCAGTTGCCGTAGCCATTCGAGTTGCGGAACTGCTAGGGCACAATCATCTCCGTGTCGAGGGGCTTGCGTCGGTCGCAGGCCCCTTTGCTGACTTTCCCCTGCCTGCTTCTGGCCTTTCTCTTGCACATCCTTAACTATGTGATTGCGAGTACTTGGGGTGTTGCTTCCCTGAGCTCGTGGGCTTGTGCACGTTTGGTCTCTCGATTCTCGTAAGATGCTGAAAAGTTGTGCTTTATCTAGGGGATGAACATCGGGACTGACGGCTTTGATGCATGACAAATTCCCACCGGCCGAGAGCCGAGCGAATCGCCGCAAGTGGTGCGCTATCTCGCTCAGTCGTCTGGCCTAAGGAGCCTTCCCATGAACTCCGAACCGAATCATCGTGGTCCGCGCCTTACGCTGGAAGAACTGAAGGCAGCAGCGGCGGAAATGCGAGCGATGGATGTCCTGAGCATTTATGCCGCAGGTTCAGGTCATCCGGGCGGCACTCTCTCCGTCATGGATCTCGCCGCAGCACTGTACTTGCACGAGCTGAATCATGATCCCGCCAATCCCGACTGGCCGGAGCGGGACCGGGTCTTCTGGTCGGCGGGACACAAGGCACCAGCGCTCTACGTGGCGCTGGGAAAAGCGGACTATTTCCCTCTGGACGAAGTGGCGTTGCTCCGCCAACTAGGTTCCGGATTTGAGGGCCACCCCAACAGGCTGAAGGTTCCTGGCGTGGAGATCTCGAGCGGGTCACTCGGGCAAGGACTCGGCGCCGCCGTGGGCTGCGCACTCGCGGGAAAGCTGCGACACGAGAATCATCGCGTCTACGTGATCATGGGTGACGGCGAGCATCAGGAAGGAAGCATCTGGGAAGCCGCCATGGCCGCGGGACACTATCAGCTCGACAATCTCTGCGGCATCGTGGATGTCAACCGGCTGCAGATCGACGGCTGGGTGAAGGACGTCATGAATGTCGAGCCACTCGCGGAAAAATATCGCGCGTTCGGTTGGAGCGTCATCGACATTGATGGCCACGACATGGCGCAAATTCTCGCCGCCTTCGGAAAGGCGCGCGCGACACACAACCGCCCAACCGTGATTCTGGCCCGCACGGTCAAAGGCAAAGGCGTTTCCTTCATGGAGAACGAAGCGAGCTGGCACGGCACCGCGCCGAACAAGGAACAGTTCGAAAAGGCGCTGTCCGAATTGCTCACTCCGGATTTCCCGCGGGAGCGCGTGGAATCCCTCCTGAAGCACGCCTCGGAAAATGCCCGCCGAGTCGCGCAGGAGACGAAAAACAGCATCCCAAAATACGGCCGGGACTATTGGTGGAACACCGGCGATTC
>Ga0187801_10000499_pt1 | contig 10839 bp, 8 predicted proteins | sample NC_wetland_sal_i_10_FD_132465 | JGI IMG/M metagenome (GOLD analysis project Ga0187801, IMG submission 132465) | Wetland sediment microbial communities from Neuse River Estuary, North Carolina, USA - Control_1 | ecosystem: Environmental > Aquatic > Freshwater > Wetlands > Sediment | place: USA...
CCGCCGAAAAAAGTCGAAATGCGCTGTTTGGTGCGGTCGAAGAATTGATCGGGCAGGAGAAAATCAAGCGGCTTCAGATCCTCTTGCAGCGAGCCGACAGCGCTGACGGAGAGAATGCGCTCAACGCCAAGCTGCTTCAGCGCGCAAATGTTCGCGCGGTAGTTGATCTCGCCTGGCAGAATGCGATGGCCGCGCGCGTGACGCGCGAGGAACACGACGCGCTTGCCTTCGAGCGTTCCGGTGACGAGGGCGTCCGAGGGATCGCCAAACGGCGTTTTGACGCGCACCTCACGCACATCCGTGAGACCGGGCATGCTGTAGAGGCCGCTGCCGCCGATGATGCCGATGCGCGGGCGCTGCGGCGCGTTGCTGCGGCTCTTGGCTTTTGCTTTCGCCATTCCACCGTCCTTTCCGGATTGCTTACCCGTCGAGCTTGATCGGCTCGAGCACGAATTTGCCCTTTTCCTCGTGCAAATATCCCGCGGGCGTTTTCGGCTCATGGCCGAACAGGACGAGCCAGCGCTCGCGGGCCGCGAGCGGAATCCATTTTTTCTTATTCTCGAGCGTCGTCAGCGGGTAAAGGTCGTAGCCCATGATCCACGGATAGCCAAGATGCGCGGCGGTGGGCACCAGGTCCGCAAAAAAAAACGCGGTCTTGCCGCCGCCGGAAAGGCGCACGCACTGCATGTCGGCATTGTGGCCGGGCGCGCGAATCAATTCGACCCCGGGAACGATTTCGCGGTCGCCTTCGAGCAGCATCCACTGGCCGGATTTTTCGACGGGCAGAAAATTATCGGCGATGTAACTGGCGCGGTCGCGCTCGGTGGGACGCCGCGCGTGATCGAGTTCGCCGCGCTGCACGATGTACTGCGCATTGGAAAACGTCGGGACGACGGCATCGCCCGCGCGGCGTGTGTTCCAACCGCAATGGTCGAAATGGAGATGCGTATTGACTACGATGTCGATCACATCGGGCGGGGTGCCGCGCGCGGAAAGTTTATCCGGCAGGCGCTCACCGGAAAACGCATAAATTTCCTCCGACTTCGCGTCCCATTTGTCGCCCGCGCCGGTCTCGACGAGTATCCACTTCCCCGCCGTGTGAATCAGCAGCGAGTTCATGGAGAGGCGGATGCGGTTGCGCTCGTCCGGAGGTGCGACGCGTTCCCACATGGGGCGCGGAATCACGCCGAACATCGCGCCGCCATCGAGGCCGAATGTTCCGTCGGTCAGAAGCCAGAATTCGAGGTCGCCCAGTCTCATCGTAGAATTGTTCAGAGCCCGGCGCGCGCGAGAATTTCGCGCACGGCCGCGAACGGGTCCTTTCTGCGCTCGGAAACTTCGCGCGCGAGCGAATCGAGCGCGGCTTCCCCGGCGGCGTCGCCGACGGCGCGCTCAAGGAATTGCTCCTCGGCGAGCGCGAGCAGCCGTTGCTTCCAGTGCGCGAGCTTTTTCGCCTGACGCTCGGCGCTGCGATCGAAGTGCGCGCGATATTTTGCGATTGCGCCAGCCAGATCGTCCACACCTTTGCCTTCAGTCGCAATCGTGCGCACGATATGAGGCTTCCAGCCGCTGCGCTCAGGGACGAGTTGAAGCATGGCCTGAAGCTGGTGCTCGAGGCGGTCGGCGCCTTCGCGGTCGGATTTGTTCAGGACAAAGATGTCGGCGATCTCCATCAGCCCGGCTTTCATGTTCTGGACGTCGTCGCCCATGCCGGGCACGAGAAGGACGATCGTGCAGTCGGCCAGGCGCACGATGTCCACTTCGTCCTGCCCGACGCCGACGGTCTCGATAAGCACCGTGCGCTTGCCGGCGGCGTCGAGAACCAGCGCGACATCGCCGGTGGTCCGCGCGAGGCCGCCGAGGAATCCGCGCGTGGCCATCGAACGGATAAAAATTCCGGAGTCGCCCGCGTGGCCTTGCATGCGGATGCGGTCGCCGAGAATCGCGCCGCCCGTGTAAGGGCTCGTCGGGTCCACGGCGATAATGCCGACCGGCTCGCCCTCGCGCCTGTAGCGCGCCGCGAGGCGGTCCACCAATGTGCTCTTGCCCGTGCCCGGCGCGCCGGTTATCCCGATCAGATAGGCATTGCCGGTGAAGGGGAAAATTTGCCGGAGCAGCACTTCCGCCTGCGGATCGTGGTCTTCGATCGCGCTGATGGCGCGGGAGACCGCGCGGACGTCCCCCGCGCGAATTTGTTCGGCCCAGTTTTCAACGGCCACAGGCATCGGCGATTTCGCTCCGCGTTGACGGGGAGTCACACTGCCGCGAATGAAATGTCGAGAATACCAGATTTCGCGAGATGAATCGGAGGAACAAGGCAAGGGGCTGGCGCCGCAATATCGCGCGGCTATCTCTTGCCCAGAATCTGGCGCGCGATGACCAATCGCTGAATTTCGCTGGTGCCTTCGCCAATGGTGCAGAGCTTGACGTCGCGATAATATTTTTCCGCGGGATAATCCTTCACGAAACCGTAGCCGCCGAAGACCTGCACGGCTTCGTTGGCCACGCGCACGGCCACTTCGCTGGCGTAGAGCTTGGCCATGCTGGATTCCTTGGTGAAGCGTACGTCTTTCCGATCGGCCAGCCACGCCGCCTGATAAACGAGCAGGCGCGCGGCCTCGACTTGCGTGGCCATGTCAGCCAGCTTGAATTGAATGGCCTGGAATTCACTGATGGCCTTGCCGAATTGCTTGCGCTGTTGAGCGTATTTTGCCGCGGACTCGTACGCGCCCTGGGCCATGCCAAGCGCCAGCGCAGCGATGGAGATGCGGCCGCCGTCGAGCACCTGCAAGCTATTGACGAAGCCCATGCCCTCTTCACCGAGCAATGCGGACGCGGAAACATGGCAATCAGTGAAAACAACTTCCGAGGTGTCGCTCGCGCGCATCCCGAGCTTGTTTTCCTTCTTGCCGGGCCGAAAACCCGGATTGCCCTTCTCCAAAATGAAGGCGGAGATTCCCTTCTGGCCTTTTGACTTGTCTGTGACGGCCATGCCCACGCACACGTCAGCGTAGTGGCCGTTCGTCGTGAACGTCTTTGCGCCATTCAGCACCCAGCCGCTCGCATTGCGCACCGCGACCGTGCGCGTGCCTCCGGCGTCGGAACCGGCTTCAGGCTCGGTGAGCGACCAGCAGCCCAGCTTCTTCCCTTGCGCCAGCGGCACGACGTATTTTTTGCGCTGCTCTTCGCTGCCGAACTTGTAGATGTGATTGGTGCACAGCGAATTGTGCGCGGCGACGATCAGGCCGATCGAGCCGTCCACGCGCGAAAGCTCTTCGATGACGATGACGTAGTCGACGTAGCCGAGGCCCGCGCCGCCGTATTGCTCGGGGAAAATCACGCCCAGAAAATTCATCTCGCCGAGTTTGGGAATCAGCTCGAGAGGAAAACGCGAGGCTTCGTCCCACTCCATCACGTGAGGCGTGATTTCCGATTCCGCGAATTCGCGGACGCTGCGGCGGAGCTGGTTTTGTTCGTCGGTAAAGGAAAAGTCCACGAGCGCACCTATAAGCGGAGTTTAGAGCATCCCAAAGATCTGTTTATACCATGATTTCTAAACTCGTTCATTGGCCGCGCGCGGGCGTGTGTCTGCGCAGGCATTCACCGCGTGAAGGGGAGGAGGTCAGGCGCGCAAAATCTCGCGGAAGGCGGCGAGCGCGGCGTCCACGCCGGCGCGATCCACGTCGCAATGCGTGACCATGCGGATCGAGTAAGGCTCGGTCGGGCCGCAGAGCACTCCGCGGCGGCCCAATTCACCGCACAACTCCGCCGCTGTGCGCCCGGTCCCATGCACATCGAAAATCACGATATTCGTCTGTACATTTTTCAGCTCCAGGGCGATGCCGGGAAGTCTGGCGAGCCCTTCGGCGAGATGCCGCGCGTTGGCGTGGTCTTCATGCAGCCTCGCGGGCGATTTTTCCAATGCGATGAGGCCCGCGGCGGCCAGAATGCCGACTTGGCGCATGCCACCGCCCAGGAGCTTGCGCTTGACGTGAGCTTTTTCGATGAAGTCGCGTGAGCCAACCAGCATCGAGCCGACCGGCGCGCCCAGTCCCTTGGAGAGACAGAACATGATGGAATCAAATTTCGCGGTCAGCTCCGCGACGCTCTTCCCCAGAGCGATTGCCGCGTTGAAGATGCGCGCGCCGTCCAGGTGCACTGGCAGGCCCGCGGCATGCGCTTCGTCGCAGATATTTTCGGCGATTTCGGTCGAGTAAATCGTGCCGCCGGCCATGTTGTGGGTGTTTTCAAGCGAGACGAGACCCGTCTGTGAGCGGTAATAAATCTTCGGGCGAATCAGCGGCTGAATTGCTTTCCAGCTCAGAATGCCGTCAGCCACCGGCGTGGTGCGCGGCATGCAGCCGGCAATCGCCGACATCGAAGCCAGCTCGAATTGATTGATGTGCGCGCGCTCTTCGCAAATCACTTCGTTTCCGTGATGCGTCCAGCCCAGGATCGCGATCAGGTTTCCCATCGAGCCGCTGGGAAGGAAAAGTGCCGCCTCGCGGCCGAAGATTTCCGCTGCGCGCGCCTGCAGCTTGTTGACGGTGGGATCTTCGGCGTAGACGTCGTCGCCAACCTCAGCATCGGCCATGGCGCGGCGCATTTCCGCCGTGGGGCGCGTGACGGTATCGCTGCGCAGGTCCACCGCCGGCGCCGCCCCGGGAACGCGTTGTGCTTCATTTGCCGTGCCCGCCGCTGGAGATCCGTACATGAGCAACCTCAATCGAGCAGAGTGACAAATACTTCGTTCGAGACCGTGAGCCGGTCCGGCGCCAGACGCAGCCGCGTTCCGTCGAATTCGACCAACCCCTGCGCGCGCAATTCCTCGATGCGCGGGCGCAGATTCGAATTGTACTGCGATTCGACGCGCGCGAGGTCGATGCCCTGCAATTGGCGCAGGCCGAGAAAAAGTTCCTCCTCGAGTGCCTGCTCGCGCGAAACGGTTTCGAGTTGCTCGACAGGCGAGCGTCGTTGTTCGATCGCCGCGGCGTAAGCGGCGGGATCGTGCGTGTTGGCCCAGCGCTGCGTGCCACTGAACGAATGCGCGCCCGCGCCGAATCCGAAATACGGGTCGCGCCGCCAGTATTTCAAATTGTGCCGCGACTCGAAGCCGGGCAGCGCCCAGTTGGAGATTTCGTAGTGAACGTAGCCAGCACTGGCCAGGCACGCGCAGGCCTGTTCGTAGAACGCAGCCATCGAGTCGTCATCTGGAAGCGCGGCTGCACTATATCGCGGGCCTCCGCTCAACACTTCCCTGCCCAGGCGGCTTCCTTCGTCAATTTCCATCAGATAAATGGAAATGTGCTCGGGACGAAGCTCGAGGATTTGAGCGACGTTTGCGTCCCACGACGTTTGCGTTTGGTGCGGCAGGCCAGCGATCAGGTCCATGCTGATGTTGCGAAATCCCAGCGCGCGAAGAAAGCGGTTTGCCGCGAAAACGTCTTCGCGGCGATGCATGCGGCCGGCGGCAGCGAGTTCGGCGTCGGAAAATGATTGCGCGCCGAGGCTGATGCGATTGAATCCGGCGGCGACCCAGGCGGCCGCTTTTTCCGGCGCGATCGTTTCGGGATCGGCCTCAAGCGTGGTTTCTTCGAGCGCGCAGTCAAACGTGGAGCGAATCGCGTCGAGCATGCGCGCGAGCGCAGCGGGCTCGAGCAGGCTCGGCGTTCCACCGCCGACGTAAATTGTATCCACGGATGGGCCGGGGATGGCCTGGATTCCCTCCGCGGCGTAAAGTTCGCGATGCCGCACGATTTCCGCACACACCGCCGCGGCGTAGGGAGAATGCAGGCTGCGCGAAAACACGCCGGTATGAAAATTGCAATACGTGCACTTGGTCTGGCAGAACGGAACCTGGATGTAGATGCCGAGTTTCATCGTGGCGGAAAAGCCCGCGTGCGCGAAGCTGCATCGCGCAAAGAAATTGAAATGTCTGGCTACGCCAGCGCGGCGACGGAAGCGACGCCGTACATGGAATACCACGGCTTGGCGGCGGTCAGTCGGCCGTTAACGTTTTTGATGTTCGTGACGCCTTGCACGGCCAGCCAGTCCTCCAGCGCCTTGACGCCCTGCTTCGCGTAAACGGGGATTGCATCTTTCCACGTGGCACGTCCGCAGAGCACGCCGGAAAAATTCACGCCGGACTCCGCGGCAAGGTCAAGTGTTTCGCTGAACGTATCGTTGCTGACGCCAGCGGAAAGGTAAATGAACGGCTTCTTCGCCACGGCTGCGGCCTGGCGGAAGTGCTCTTTAGCCTCTTCACGCGTGTATGCCGATTCGCCCTTGCACGAGCGCGTGCCTTGCACGAACGCCATCGTGACCGGGACTTCGACTTTCAGGACGTCAACGCCATATTGCGGCTTGCTGAATTCCGCCATGCTGCGCAAAACGCATTCGGGTTTCTTGCGGGCGAAAGCGAGGCCCTTCTCGTCCAGTCCTTCTTCGTAGCCGACGAACTCAAGGAAGAATGGAACGTCGGCCGCGGCACATTCCGCGCCAATGCGTTCGACCCAGGCGTGCTTGGTCTCGTTGATCGGCGCGGAATCCCACGGCGCGTAATACAAAAGAATTTTGACGCAATCGGCTCCGGCCGCGACCAGCCGTCGCACCGAATAATGATCGAGAAGGTCGGGCAGGCGTCCGGGCTGCGTGTTGTCGTAGCCGCTTTTCTCGTAGGCCAGGAGCAGGCCGGCGTTCTTGGCGCGCTGCTTCGCGGCGGAGAGGCCGTACTCGGGATCGAGCAGGATGGCGCTGGCGTGCGGCGTCAGAACGCGCACGACCGCCTCTTTGAACTCGGCCATCATTTGGTCGGTCACGCCCTTCTTATCGATGCCCTTCTCTTTGGCGATGGAGCTCTTGAGAGAGCCGCGCTGGTCCATCGCCGCTGCGCCAATCACGCCGCGCGAGTCCGACACCGCTTCCAGGCCCTTGCGTTTTCCCGCACTGATCTTCATCCGAATTCCTCCGCCGGTGAGGTCGATCTCTGGGGATGAGACGCGAATATCTTACCACGGAGTTCGCCTGCTCGAATGAGGCAAGGAACGCGCGTCGGAGTGTCGAGGGCGTAGAATTCCCGCCTCCTCCGAAGCCATCGCGAAGCGACGAAGCAAGGAGGCAAAGAGATTGTTTGCCCCGCCCTTGAGTGTGGGAGTTCCATCGGGACAGCCAAAACCAGCCCGTCTTAGATGGACCAAAGAATTCTTAAAGGTGAATGACGCAGTGATTGCCGCTGCCGATTTGGATTTTCTTTTCCAGACGATTAAGCAAATCGGTTCCATGCGCCGCAAAAAACGGAAGGAAACACAGCGAGCGCTCCTGGAGCGCGTGATGCGGGTAGAGCATCCCGAGAAGCTCGCGCTCGTGCGCATCAAGCACTCCTGTGCGAAAGGCTTCGGCCCGGCCGGCTTTTTCGCGCAAGTGAGTGAATTGATAGAGCATTTTCTTTTCGGCCGTGTCGAGCGCGCCCAGCAATGTGTGGTCGAGCTTGCCGAGCGGTGTGCGCAAGCGCGCCAGGGTGCGCCGGAGCGCCTTGTTTCCATCATCAAAGCGCCGCGCGAAGGATTTCGGCAAGGTTTCGCGGTCGAGCTTCGCGCGAAGCTTTTGCCTGCCGGAAAAAACATCGGTCAATGCGACGTTATATTTCTTCATCAGGCGCGCGACGTGCGGATCTACGAGCGTAAATCCAGCGCGCGGCAAGACCGCGGGCATGCGGCCGAGCAAGCGCCGATAGACCAACGAGGCCTGAGCCAAATAAGCGATTTCGGCCGAGCCACCGATGTACGCGGCAGTCGGAAGCAATGCGTCTTGCACGACGGGCCGCAGCAGCGCGCTCGGGCTGAAATCCTCAGGCGAGCGATCGAGCGCCAGCAAAGCCTCCGCCAGAGATTCGACCAATGCGCCCGCCGCAAGGCCTGAATTTTTCGGCTTCAGGGGAAGCCGCTTCCCGTTCACCACGCGGAACAGCAATGTACTCCGCTCAACGACCTTCACCTGCGAATGAAATCCATCCCGTTCGAGCCTTTTGTTGCGCGCCACCAGTTCGCGGGCGATTTCGGCGTGCTCCTCGAGCGCCCTGCGAAGGATAGGCGCAGCGAAGTGGTGCAGCTTGGGCGACATCGGATCGAGAACAACGAGGCCCCGCTCCGAAAAAATACTCGTGAGCAGTTTCGCGAACGCCGCGCCGTAGGTTCCCTCGGGCCGATATGCTTCTTCGAGCCAAGCGGCCACAGCGCCCGAGTCAGGCCCTTCGAGCAGCTCCTTTGCACGGTCAACGAGCCCTCTCACGGCGTCGCCGAGCGGAATCTCTCCAACCAGCCTGCCGGCCCCATCGCTTGTCGCCAGCTCGAACCGTTCCGGTCCGGACCGCGTGCCGAACGCACAGTGGCTTACTTCGGCGAGATCGTGATCCTCCGTGGCCATCCAGAACACGGCAACGGCAGGCGTGCCGCGCGAGGTCAACTCTTCGGCCAAGTGCAAAGCAGTCAGAGCTTTGTACACGCTGTACGCCGGCCCGCCGAATAAGCCGACTTGTTGACCGGTGACAACCGCAACCGCGCCCTCGGCGAGGCGATCGAGGCTCCGCGACACGTCCGGCCCCCTGCCCCAAGCTCGGTTCTGTTCCCGAAGCACATCCACAACGCCCTGCCGAATGTTCGCATCCAACCGGACGCTCGCAGCCGCGCGGGCGATGCCGTCCAGCGTCGGGACGTGCTCATAAAACTCCGCTACGCGAGAGAAATGCTCAAGGTAAGCGGCGTAAAGACGCGTGGTGTGAGGCAGGCCGGCCGGCCCGAGACAGTCGGACTCCATGGGAGCTGTCATCATACATGCCGAGCGCAACTCGGGCAATCCGGCCGGGTTGAATTAAGTCAGGCCCAGACGGATTGGATGAAGCAGGGGGTGATTCGATGCCGGTCAATCTGCGGAATGCAAAATCCAGTTGGCGCGGGCGCCGCTCTGGAGTAAACTCCGCACCAATAATGGCGAAAGAATTACTGCGCCGCGCGGGTTCCCTTCTGTGCATTTGGGCGCTGGCCCTGTCGGCGGCCGCACAGACGCCGCAACAGACCGCCCCGGCGAAGGCGCCGCAGGCCCCGCCGCTGAAGGTGACGACGCACCTGGTGCAGGTAAACGTCATCGTGCAGGACAAAAAGGGCGAGCCTGTCACGGACCTGACCAAGGCGGATTTCGAATTGACCGATCAAGGGAAGCCGCAAACGATCAGCGTCTTCTCCGAGGAGACCACGCACGTCATCGCAGCAGCAGCCACGCCGCCACCCCCGAACGTTTTTTCCAATCGCATTGAGCAAAAAGCCGGGGTCCCGACGAGCGTCACCGTAATCCTGGTGGACGCGCTCAACACGCATTTCAACGACATGGGCTTTGCGCGAAATCAGCTCGTCAAATTTCTCCAGCAGCTTCAGCCGCAGGACCGCATCGCACTCTACGGACTGACCGACCGGCTGATCGTTCTGCACGACTTTACCAGCGACGCCTCGGCGCTCCTGGCAGCGTTCGACAAGACGCGGAACAAGGAAACCGTGCAGATGAACGCCTCGGATTTTGATCCCTCGGATACGGGCGACGACGTCGTGGACGCGTTCATAGACGCCACCAACCAGCATATTTCGGACTTCTACACGATTAACCGCGTGGAGACCACGGCTTGGGCGCTCGGAGCCATTGCCAATCACCTTGCTGCGCTTCCGGGACGCAAGAATCTGATCTGGCTTTCGGGCGCATTTCCCTTTTACATCGGCTTTGAATCCATGGATCCGAATTCGACCAACGAAAACCGAATGTTCAGCGAAGAAGTCGAGCGCGCCGCGCGCGCGCTGAACGATGCCAACGTCGCCGTGTATCCGGTGGACGCGCGCGGGCTCATCGCCGTCCCCGCCTTCAGCGCTTCCACGCCGAACATCTCCGCGGGTCGGATGGCGCGAGGGCCGACGATTCAAAGCCTCTCGCCAAAGCAGCAGAACTTCGACACGATGAACATCCTGGCCGACCGGACCGGCGGACGCGCTTATTACAACAGCAACGACATCAAGGGCTCGATTCGGCACGCGATTGACGACTCCCGCGTCACCTATGTGCTCGGCTTCTACCCGGACCACGGCCAGTGGGACGGAAAATTCCATGAGATCAAGCTGAAGGTGAAACGCCCCGGTGTGCAGGTTCATTACCGGCGCGGCTATTTCGCGTTCGGCGACCAACCCGTGCCGGATCAAAGGAAGCGCAATGAGCTGATCCGCGAAGCGGTCAACGGCCCGCTCGATTCCACGGCGCTTGGCCTGACCGTGCAGGCAGACGCGGTGGACGTGCCGGGCGCGCAACGACTGAAGGCCAGCATCACGATCGATTCGAAGGACGTCGACTTCAATTTGAACGGCGATCGCTGGGACGGCTCCGTGGATGTTTTTTATGCCGAGCGCGACGCCGGCGGCAAGGTTTTGGTCGCGGAGAACAAAGCCATCAACATGAATCTGACGCAGCCGACCTACAACAGCGTCACTAAGAACGGTCTGCGGATGCAGTGGGATATCGGCATCAACGGCCATGCGCAAACGATCCGTTTGATTGCGCGCGACGCTACCACCGGCGCGCTCGGCTCGGTCACCATCCCCCTGGCGAAGTTGTATCCGAACCTGGGGAAAAACTGAGTTCCGACTTCATCAAAGCCCGCCGACAGGGGGGGCGACAATGAATTCACTGCCCGACTTCAATGCGACGAGCCTGGAGGAGTTTCTCAAGAGCGGGCTGCAGATCCAATTCGTCGTTCCCATGGATCCGCATGCTGCGGCGGTGCGCGTGATTGCTCGCGACACTGGATCGGGA
>Ga0187801_10000500_pt1 | contig 10836 bp, 7 predicted proteins | sample NC_wetland_sal_i_10_FD_132465 | JGI IMG/M metagenome (GOLD analysis project Ga0187801, IMG submission 132465) | Wetland sediment microbial communities from Neuse River Estuary, North Carolina, USA - Control_1 | ecosystem: Environmental > Aquatic > Freshwater > Wetlands > Sediment | place: USA...
GCGGCATCGGCTTGCCGAATGTGACCCTCACGGGGTAGGGAACGCGCCGCGGAAATTTCCACAGAAATCGCCCGCCCGCAAAACTGAAGATCGAGCCCCACACGCCGTCCAGATTGACCGGAATGATCGGCACGTCCACGCCCTTGACAATGCGTTCCATCCCGCGGCGGAACGGAAGCATCTGGCCGATGCGCGTCATCTGCCCTTCGGGGAAGATGCAGACAATCTCGCCGTTCTTCAGAGCTTCCGTCGCGCGTCGCAGGGCGTGAATCATTTCGCGCGGCCCCTGGTCCGACGCGATCGGAATTACACCCAGGATTTTTGCGAACGGCTTCACCATCGGATGCTCGTATGCCCCCTTGAACATCAAGAAGCGAATCGGGCGGTCGAGCGACGCGAGGAGAAATACGGCGTCGGCCATGGAGACGTGATTGGGTGCCAGCAGCGCACCGCCGCGCGCGGGCACGTTTTCGCGCCCTTCGACGTCAAGTCGGTACAGCGTGTGCGTCACCAGCCACAGCAGCAACCGAATCAACGAATCCGGCAGCAGCCACAGCAAATAGCCTGTTGCACCCAGAGTGGCGAGCGCCGACCAAAAGAAAATGCCGCCGGGATTGAGGTGGGTAAAATGCGCACCTGCGTAATACACGCCCGATGCGATTCCGATGCCCACAAAGGACAGCCAGTTTGCCGCGCCGATGACTCCACCCTTGTGCTCTTCGGGCGGAATGTGCTGGATCAAGGCGCTGATCGGCACGATAAAGAACCCGCCGAAGAACCCCAGTCCAGCCAGAAGCAGCAAAACGGCCCGAAAGGACAAGTCCGGGATCGCCAGACACAATCCGAGGACCGTCATGCCCACCGAGCCAAGAGGAATCAGCCCGTATTCGATTTTTCCAGCCGAAAGATAGCCTGCGGCGAAGCTGCCAACCCCGATTCCGATGGCTACCGCCGCTTGCAAGATGCCGCCCTCCGCGGCACGGATGTGCAAGACGTCCTGGCCATAAATAAAAATATTGAATTGCAGCAGCCCTGCTACGAAAAAGAAATAGGTATTGCCGAGAACCGCCAACCACAGAACACGGTCAGCGCGAATCAGCTTCATCGGCGACCAGACATCGATCACCGAAGATAGATGGAACCTCTTGCCCGGATCCCCTGCTGGTACGCGGCTGATCCCGAAGCTCGTGCCCAGGCCAACAATCGTAAAGCCAAGGAGCAGGGCCCCGGAGTAGATTTCGTGTCCGGCAAACGCCTCGGCCAGAAAAGAACCGCTCATGCTGCCAAGAATGATCGCGAAAAACGTTCCTAGTTCGAGAATGCCGTTGCCCCAGGAGAGTCTTCCTTGCGGGAGCAATTCCGGAAGCAAGCCGTACTTCGACGGCCCAAAGAGCGCACCTTGCGTGCAAACCAGAAAGATCGCCACGAGGGACAGGCGCAAGTTCGGACCCACCAGGGCCGCAGCTGCAAACAACATCACGCCCACTTCAAAGACCTTCGTCCAGATCGTGACGCTGCGTTTGCTGAAACGATCGGCGAGATAACCGCCCGTCAGTGAAAACAATATGAACGGAGCGGCGAAGAGCACGCCGACCAATAACTCCATCTGGTCGCGTTGCTCCTTGTCGTTTACCATTGCGAGAATGAGGTAAATGACGAGGAACTTCAGGCCATTCTCGTTGAACGCGCCCTGGAATTGCGTGACGATCAGGCTCCAAAAACCCATCCGCCACTTCTTTGCAGGTTCCGCTGCGGAGAGGTTTTTGTCAGCCGGCATGCGCCTTCACCTTGGCGTTGCTATGGAATCGTGGGCAGCGAGATAGGACTAGTCTAGCAATCCCCCCGGTTTTCCGTGGTAATCCGCTGAAAATGTGTGCCGAAAACGGGACTTGATCGGCTCGTGCCCAGGTTGGTGCGGTTGGATTACGGGTTCGTGACCTGAAACGATAGGCTGTTCTCGCGCTCTTCCTGCCACATCTTGGACCACGCTTCGTGCACAGGGCTCTCCGCGTAATCCGCCGCAGCCTCTGCGCTCGTGAATTCGATGGCGTACACGCCGCTGAAGTCTTTGATCTGGTTGCGCCCGGTCTTCAGCCAGACATTTTTGATGCCGGGAATTTTTCCCGCCATATCTTTGATGCCATCGATAGCCTTTTCACGGTCGTAGTTCGAGACATTGTCTCTGAACTTGTAGACCACCACGTGAAGCACGGTTTTCGGCTGGCCGAAGTGGTTTTGCACCGCGGCGCTGTGCGCGTGCAACGAGCCGGCCGCAATTCCGGCCAAAAAAATCCCCGCTCCCAGGGCAAACTGTGCCACGCGTTTCATCGCTGCTTTCATTGTTCCTCCACCTTTTCCTAAACTGGCGCTCCCGCCAGTGTATGCATCGCGCGCATGGCGAAGCAAATCGCACAAGACCCTCATCTACACTGCAACCACCCATCTGCCGTTCTGCCGCAAAGGGTTTGACGCGCCCGTGGCCCTGCCGTTACCCTCCCTAAGCACCAACACTGAGGGTTTGATGGATTGGTCCGCAGGCGAATCACAGGAACAGCACCCGGAACCCGGCGCACTGCCGGCATTTCCGCGTATGTGGATCGGATATTTGCTGGGTGTTGCGACGCTGGTCGCCGAAATTGTTGCCGTCACGCTGCATCCGGAACTCCTCAAAGAGCCTCTGATCATTCCGCCGCTCTACCTGTTCATGGCCAATTTCATCAGTTTTGTCTACTGGCTCGTCTGCGTCTATGAGTTTCACGTGGTGGTCTCCCGCGCAACCGGTGGCCAATATCCCATCTCGCCAATGCGCGCGGCCTGGTTTCACCTGATTCCCATCTACGGCCTCTACTGGGTTTTCAAGTGGCCGCGGGAATTGGCCCGTTTCATGAACAGCCGCCTTCCGACGCCCTTCATGAGCCCCGACCGGACGGGATTGGCCATCTTTATTGCGTTCGCTGTTTTTCTCGTGCTCGACCGCGGTTTTGGCATGATCCTGCTGTGCTGGGCCGGCTCCTATTTGTCGAAATGCCTGCGCTATGCCCTGGCAGCGCCGCGCGCTTCGCCCGCAGGGCCACCGCCGTTTTCGTGAGCACTTCTTAGGAGAGCAGATGAACAAAGGGAAACATTGCATCTTGCCGTTGCTTTTGCTGATCAACCTCGCGCCGCGAACTCAAGCGCAGACGCAAGCGCAGGCCGCAGAACCATCCCGCGCTTCGACGCATCAGCTTGCCCACGATCTTCTGAAGCAGCTCATTGAGATCAACACCACCGATTCCGTCGGCAACGTTACCACTGCCTCCGAAGCCGTTGCCGCGCGCTTGCGGGACGCCGGCTTTCCTGCCAGCGACATCATTGTCGCCGGCCCAACCCCGCGCAAGAAAAACTTGGTCGTCCGTTATCACGGCACCGGCAAGCGCAAGCCCATTCTCTTCATCGGGCATTTGGACGTGGTGGAAGCGCTCCGCGAAGACTGGACCACGGATCCTTTCGAATTCATCGAAAAAGATGGCTATTTCTATGGCCGCGGCACGGAAGATATGAAGGAAGGCGACTCCATTCTTGTCGCCAATTTCATCCGGCTCAAGAAAGAAGGCTTTCTCCCTGACCGTGACCTCATTCTCGCTCTCACCGCCGATGAAGAGGGTGGCTCAGCGAACGGTGTGGACTGGCTCCTGAAGGAACATCGCAATTGGGTGGACGCGGAATACTGCATCAATCTCGACGCCGGCGAATTTGAAAAAGAAAAGGGCAAGCGCCTGCTTGCTGGAATCCAAGCCAGCGAAAAAGTCTACGTTGATTTTCAATTCGAATCGCTGAATCCCGGCGGCCACAGCTCGGTTCCCACTCCCGATAACGCCATCTATCATCTGGCGGGAGTGCTCGCGCGGTTGCAGTCGTTTTCATTCCCCGTGCGCATGAACGAAATCACACGCAATTATTTTGAGCGCAACGCCGCGTTTACTTCCGGCCAGGTTGCATCGGACATGAAAGCTGTGGCCAAAGATCCGCCCGACCCCGCCGCCGTTCAGCGGCTTTCCTCCTCGCCCTACTACAATTCGCTGCTTCATACCACGTGCGTGGCCACAATGCTTTCCGGCGGCCATGCGCCGAATGCCCTTCCGCAGACGGCGCGCGCCAACGTTAATTGCAGGATTTTCCCCGGCGACGACCCGGAAGACGTGCGCAAAACTCTCGAGCAAGTGGCCAACGACCCCAAAGTAAAAATCACTGCGGTGGTACAGCGTTCCACGGACGGAAAAACTTCTCCCATTGTGACCGTCCCGCCGTCACCCTTGCTTCCGGAAGTCACGCAGGCGATGGAGAGAACGCTCAACGTAGCCTGGCCGGGCGTTCCGCTGATTGCCTCCATGTCCACCGGCGCCACCGACGGCAGGTACACGCGCATCGCCGGAATTCCGACGTTTGGCATCTCCTGCATGTTTTTTGAGTTGAACGACAGTCGTGCGCACGGCAAAGACGAGCGCGTTGGCATTCAGGATTTTTACGACGGCGTGGACTTCAATTACCTGCTCATCCGGGAACTATCGGCGCCCCGCTGAACGGGCCCTGCATGAGCGCGACAGCCCGCAAAACAATGCGGCCCGGCGAAGAACTCTTCACCGGGCCGATGGATTTTGAATTGTAAGACTTTTCGGTTTTACGGTTTGCCCGGAGCCGCAGCGGCGTCTCCCGGCTTGGGATCGGCCGGCGCTGAAGCGCTGGCGGCGATCGGCTTTCCCGTATCCGTCCCGTATCGCGTCAGGTACGGCATAAACGGCGTCACTTCAAACGGCATCTTCTCCCGTTCCGCGACCGTCCCCACCGGTTTGCTCTTGATGAGGTCGAGTCTGTCGTTCCACGGATCGAGCTTCACGCGTCCGCCAATCGGCAGCGCCGCGATCATCTGCGGGTTCTGCTTTTGATCGACGGGAGTTGTGGATTTGAGGTCCGCGATCACTGGCACGCGGTTGCCCAGGTGCCCGCTGATCAGGTTCGGAATCTCTTTCTCACGCGCCGTGAGCGCCGTCAGGAAGAGCCCCGCGTTGCCAAGCTGGTTCTTGTAGGGAGAATTGTTCAGCATCTCCATCGCTTTGGCGTTGGCTGCTTTTTCTTCATCGGGGGTGCGCTGGAATCCGAAATGCCGGAAGGTATCCTTGTCATCGATCAAGAGTTGGTCAAAGAAAGCATAGTTCGAATCGAGGCGATGGCCGAGAACAACGTGGCCGAGCTCGTGAGCAAGCATCGTCGCGAGGCTGGCTTCATCCGGCAGCACGTCGATGAGGCCGCGGCTCAGCACGATGGTGTGGCCCACGGTGTACGACTCGAGAGTCGTGGTGGTCATCACGCGGCAACGGACATCCGGCTCGACGTCAATGTTGTTCGTGACTTCCAGGTTGTTGATGACCGTTTCCAGAACCTTGTCGACTTCGCCTCGCGGCGCAATCAGGCCAATCCGCTCCAAACGGTCAATCACGTTGTCTTCCGCCTGGCGGTCCCAGGAACGCTGCGCCTGAATCGGCGACAGGTCGTTCGCCGTTTTCGTATCGTCTTGCACCGGCGTTTCCACCAGGATCTTGCTCAACTCCTGCTCCTGGCTGGCATGCCCGAGGTTGTAGCCCCACAGACGCGTCTGCGCCTTGAAGTCCAGCTTTTTCGATAGCGCGTAGTGCAGTTCGCTTTCCTGGCTGTACACGAACGAGGGCAACCACACGCCCGGCTGCACGTTCGTGCGCCAGCTGTCGAAATGGAAGTACCAGCTGGAATGCCCGCCGCCGCCGTAGCCGCCGTTAAAGCGCACCACGTTGTAATCTTGATCTTCCACCCAGATGCGTCCGAGAAAACGGCCCTTGCCCGATCGTTCCAGCGGGGTCACGTCAAACACCAGGCAGCGCACCTCTCCGAGGAATTCGCGGCGCACATAATCGAAATGGTAGTGCTGCTTGTCGAATCCATTCGTGTCGATGAAGATCATCTGCAGGAAGCCGTCGGGCAGGAACTGCATGGCGAACGAAAAGAAGTTTCCGATGGACCCGAAGATTTTCTTTCCCTTGCCATTCGTGTCCGTCAGCGAAACCAGCGCCACGCCTTTTGCAAAATCGGCGCGCCCAAGAAAATACTTGTCGCCGGCGGGCACGTAGCCAAGGTCCTTGTCGGGTTTCAGATTCTGAATATACGTTTCAACCAGCGGCGAATATTGGCGGATTTGCTGGTTGGCACGGTTTTCATTCGTGATCACGCGGTCGATCACATCATCCATGGTCCTCGCTTGATCGGCGGGCTTGGCCCCGGCAAACGCGGCCGCGGCTCCCACCCCGCTTAAAAACAGCGAGAGTACAACCATCCCAAGCTTGCGCATGTTCTCTCTCCCCTCAATAAGCCAGGCGGAACTCAATCCGCACGCGTGCCGGAAAATCCACCGGCTGGCCGTCGCGTTTTGCTGGTTTGAACTTGATTTGCTTTGCTGCATGCATCGCGGACTCGTCAAGACCGTGACCCAATCCGCTCACGACCTTGTTCACCTGGACCGTCCCATTCGCCAGGAACACCACATCGATCACCACGTCCCCCTCAAGTTTCATGCTACGCCCTTCGGCCGTGTACTCCGGATGTGGTTTGTCCAGAATGTCAACCGAAGTGTCGGGCGTATCCCCGCTCACCACTTTTTTCTTCGGCGCGTCGGCGGCAACTGTCTGATCCCCGAACCCGCTCGTCTGCACGTTGCCATGCTTGGTCGCCGGCGGAGGATTTGCGGTGCCATTTCCAAAACCCGTGCTGGCCACCGTGCCGCGAATTCCTTTATCGCCGCCGGTGCCATTTCCGTAGCCTGGTCCGCCGGGTAACGCCGGCGAGCCGAGACGATTCACATTCGTCGCTTTGTTTACGTCGCCTTTGCCGGGGATTCCGTTCGGATCGCCGAACCCGCCCGTCTGCACTTTGTTCACCGGAGCAACCACCGTTGCCGGTGCCGCGCTTCCGGAGGAGAGATTGCCGACTTTCACTTCCTCCTTGGGACGCTTCGGCTCTTTCGATGTCATGTCCATTTTCACGGCGTCCAGCACCGGATTCAATTCGACCGGCTTGGCTTCCACCGTCCGTACTTTCGGCGTCTCGACCTTCGGCGTCAAAAACACATGGGGCTGTTTGGGGTTCAGCTTCACCGGTTCGGGAACTTCCGGCTTCACTTCCTTGATCACTTTCGGCTTGATCTTTGGAGGTGGTGGCGGCGTTGGCGCAACTGGCACTTCCGTGACCGGCTGCATCAATTCCACGATGTCGAATTTGATCGCCGTCTTCATTTGCTGAGGAAAAATGAGTGGGATTAAGAGCAAGAACCCCAGAATCGCCAACTGGCCTGCGGCGCTCACTCCAATACGATCCCAGCGGGGCTTGGAATCCGGAAGAAGGGCTAGGCGGGCCGCGACTGGTTTGGTGCCAATCGCTTTCTTCCAAGCTTCGGTATTCGCCGTCCGGCTTCGGTTCGCGTCAAAACCGACGCCCATCGACGTCTTTCGTGGTGGATCTGCAATCATGGTTGTCATCCGGGTCCCGCCTCGTCAAAAAATCTGCCATGGAATAGGGTAGCCTAGGCATGCTTAGCTATCCCAAGTTCGCTAGCAGAGTAGGTAATGCGCTCTAGCAGTACCAGAGTACTGACGAGGCTTTGGGAGCCCGAATAGGACTTTCGTACTAGCGTCGCGAAGTCGCTACTGGTCCCGGAAGCGCACGCTGCGCACCCTACTTTAACCCTGCGGTGTGGTTTAGTTGCGAGTCTGGGGGCGCAACATCCGGTAGGATACCGCAATTCGGGGCAAGGTTGTTTGAGTTTTGCGCCCCCTTTTCCGGCCCTCGGGCTTATGCTTTAGGATGCGGGGGGCGCCCCTCTCTGTTGGCTCTCGCACGCCGGGTTGCCTCTAGCATGCTCCGTATGCCTGAAGAGAATCCAGTTCGGCGCGGTAACCGGGCCGCCATCGATCCGACCCATCCCCTCGATGGCTGCGCTCCTGTCGTCGAGTTGCTCTACGCGGAGTCTCAGGCCAGCCGCTGGGGAGTCTCGCTGGACTCGTTCACTGCCGTTCTCGAGCGGAGCGCCAGAAAGCTATGCGCCACCGCCGCAGTCACGCCGCAGAGGCTGGAAGAGTTTCTCGGTGCCTTGCACCTCGAAGACCTGGCCTTGGCCGCGGCCTGTGCCCAGGGATGCGAAGCGGCCTGGGAACATTTTGTTGCCACTTATCGCTCGTATCTCTACGGAGCGGCCGCCGCGATTACGAAACGCGCCTCGAGCGATCCTTACGCGCGGGAATTGGCTGACTCCCTCTACGCCACGCTCTACGGCAAATCCGGCGCCTTGGGCCGCGTTTCCCTGTTCAGCCATTTTCATGGACGCAGCAAGCTTTCCACCTGGCTGCGGGCCGTGCTTGCCCAGAGATACGTCGACATCCTGCGCCAGGAAAAGCGCTTCGAGGGATTGGAAGACGAGGAAGGAAACGAGCGCATTCTTCCTTCCCGGCAAAAACCGGACTCGCGCCCGCTCGATCCGGACCGGCCACACTTGCTGAATCTTTTGTCGGAAGCGCTGACGCAAGCGATCTCCTCCCTTGGCGCTCTCGAGCGCACGCGGCTGATTTGCTACTACGTCGACGAAATGACGCTGGCGGAAATCGGGAAGGCCAATCAGGAGCATGAGGCCACGGTGTCGCGCAAACTCGAGCGCATTCGCTCCGAACTCAAGGAAAAAGTTTTGTGCATTCTTCGCGAAGGCCGTCCCGCGCTCAACGGCCGCGCCGCGTCTCCCGGCCTGAGCGACGCGCAAATCCGTTTGTGCTTCGAGTATGCGATGGAGGAATGGCCGTTCGATTTGCAGCGCGTGCTGGCCGCGCTCCCGCCCGCGCGGGGCAAGCCGGAAGCGCCTTCGCGCAGGCCCTAAGGCGGGGAGTTCTGCAAGAAAGCGGCGCAAGCCGCGTTCTAACTAGGAGAGAAACAGGGATGTCGGCTGAAGAAGACAAAAAGTTTGACGCCGTTCTCGGTGGCTACGTGAGCCAAAAGCTCCGCGAGCGCGCGCAAGGTCTGCATTGCCCTCCGCCGGAAATTCTTGCGGCGTATCACGAGCGCACGCTTCTTCCCGAAGAGATGAACTCCTGGAAGGAACACATCGCCGGTTGCGGCAACTGCCAGACGATTCTGGCGCACCTGGAAGAGACGGACGCGGTTTCGCTGCAGGCTTTTAAAGAGGAAGAGGTCGTTGCCAAAAGCCTAGCCGGATCTTTTGCTGCAACGGGAATCCGTCCGGCCACAGCTGTGCCCGCCATCGCGGGCCATGCGGAAAAAATACCCGCCGCAACCGCTGCGCGTCCACAAACAGGCCGCAGGCCGCTTTTCGGTGGAGCAGGTTGGCGCTGGCTTGTTCCCGCGGGTGCAATCGCCGCTGGACTGCTCGTCTGGATCGCCGCACGTGAGAATCTCGCGCGTCTTCCTCAGGCTTCGAAAGAAGTGGAAATCGCGAAAAACATCCCGGCCTCCACTCCGTCGGTTCCCGCGCAGCCGACCCTCGTTGCGCCGCAATCTTCGGGCGCGATGGCCAAGGCCCAACAGGAGCCGAATAGCGATGTTGCCGCCCACAGTCGCACCGAATCGCGTGGCCTTGAGCAAAATATGAAACACCTGCCTGCGCCGGTAGAAAAGGCTGTGCCGGAATCTGCTTACGCCGACAAAGTGACCCGCGGGCGCAAAGACGAAGCGCGCGAGTCAAGCAATGCTCTTCGTGACGCCGAATCGCAGCCCGGCCTCGATAACAAAACCGTCGGGGGCGCCGTAAAGGAATCCTCTAACGTGCAAGCGCAACTCGCTGCGCCAGCGTCGTCAGGCGCGCCATCTCTGTCGCAGGCGGAGGTGCAGAATCAAGCGGCCAATAATCAAATCCAGAATCAGGCCAATGCGAACTTGCAAAAAGTCCCCGGCCCGGCCCCGCTAGGCCAAGCCACCGAACCGAAGCGCGCCAGGGTGGCTACCGGCGCTCGCGCTGTTGTCGCGCCCGCGCCCCCTCCTCCCCCTCCTGCTGCGCCCACAGGCACGGATGCGGTCGTGAGTTATCTGAGTTCCGACGCCATGGAACTCAAAAAAGTCTCCGGCGGGCGCCTGATTCTTGTTCGCGGTTCGACGGTGATTTGGCGCCCCGGTCCCGGTGGGCTGATTGAAATTTCGAACGACAAGGGCGCTTCCTGGTCGCGCCAATCCAGCGGCGTGCTCACCGATCTCCTGGCGGGCTCGGCCGTTTCGGATCAAATCTGCTGGCTTGTGGGCCGGGCTGGGACCGTCCTCCTCACCGTGGATGGCGGCGCGCACTGGAAAATCTTGCCATCGCCACTCGCTGAGGATCTCGGCGGAATCCGCGCCACGGACGCCCTGCACGCCACGGTCTGGAATGTTCTGCGTACGAAGAGTTTCGAAACCACGGACGAGGGCGTGACCTGGCGGCCCGTTCCTGCTCCCCCAAGTCGATGATGTGCACGAATCGCTGCATTTGCGTTGCAAGAAATTCCGCTCCCATCGTTCCAACAAAGAAGCATTTCTAAAATCATGAGGTGAAAGCAATGAAGCTCCCACAAAGAATTTCCACCAGCCAATGGGTCTGGACCGGTCTCGCCGTTGCGGTTTTCTCGGCAGGCCTTGCGTTCCTCGCTCTGGCAGGCAATTTGCATCGCGTGTACGCTGCTCAGGAGAAAGAAGCCGTTCGCGCCGGCGATCAAGCCACCAGCCTGAACGATCAAACCGAGCTGAACGTCACCGTCTACAACTCCAACATCGCGCTCATTCGCGACCTTCGCCAGCTCACTCTGCCCA
>Ga0187801_10000505_pt1 | contig 10799 bp, 12 predicted proteins | sample NC_wetland_sal_i_10_FD_132465 | JGI IMG/M metagenome (GOLD analysis project Ga0187801, IMG submission 132465) | Wetland sediment microbial communities from Neuse River Estuary, North Carolina, USA - Control_1 | ecosystem: Environmental > Aquatic > Freshwater > Wetlands > Sediment | place: USA...
AATGTGCGCTCGCTGGGATATTCGATCTACTACACGATGGTGAATATCGGCGGCGCGAGCGGGCCGCTGGCGGCGTCGTTCGCGCACCGGCACCTGGGGGCGGGGAAGATTTTTCTGGTGGCGGCGTTCGTGGTGGCGCTGATGTTCATCGGCGTGCTGCTCTTCTTCCGCCAGCCGAAGCGCGCGAGCGACGCACCGGTGCCGACGGTGGGCGAAACGCTGCGGAATTTCTTCACGGTGCTGGGCAATCCGAAGTTCATGGCCTTCCTGCTGATTTTTACAGGCTACTGGATCGTGTTCTGGCAGCAATGGATTGTGCTGCCGGTGTACTTGCACAAATACGTGGATAAGAACCTGGACGTGGAGCTAGTGCTGGTGACGGACGGGATCGTGGTGATTACGTGCACGATCCTGGTGAACTATCTGACGCGAAAGATTCCGGCGTTCCGCGCGATCATTCTGGGCACGCTGATTACCGGGTTGTCCTGGCTGGTGCTGGCGTGGCGGCCATCGATGTGGGGCGCGGTGGTGGCGATTTTCGTGCTGGCGATTGGCGAGATCGTGCACCAGCCGCGCTACTACGAATACATTTCGCGGCTGGCGCCGGCGGGGCAGCAGGGGACGTACATGGGGTTCGCGTTTTTGCCGCTGGGAATCGGATCGCTGGTGGGCGGATGGTTTGGCGGCCGAGTGCTGCATTATTTTGGCGAAGTGCAGGGTAAGCCCCAGGTAGTGTGGTTTGTGATCAGCGGCGTGGGCGTGCTGACGGCGTTGCTGCTGTGGATTTACGACCGCGTGGTGAAACCGTCAGAGGCAGCCGCGGGATAGGAGTAGATTCCTCAGGGGCTTCCGCCAGAAATCGGGGGACGCAAACGACGCGAAAGCCCAACTCTTTGCGGAAGCTCAATGTCAGAGCTGAAGCTCTGGCCCCCTAATAAGAAAACCCAAGAAGGCGGCGTGAAGCCGCCCCTACAACCCCAAGAGAACGGCGCCCAGAAGGGAGCCGAAACAGGTGCAAGACCAGACTTTTTCGGCGGCGCTTGAAGCCGTGTAGGGCCGAAAAACATCTATTAGAGGGACAGGAGCTAGTTGACCATGCGGCGGAGAGATTCGAGGGCTTGGCGGGCGAGCGTGTAGCGCGGGTCGACGTTCAAGGCTTCCTGGAAACAGCGCATGGCCTGAGCGTACATTTCCTTGCCGAGATAGGCGCGGCCGAGATTGTAGTGCGGGAAATGGCGCGGCTCATAGCGGCGGGCTTCCACGGCCTGCTGCAGCCAGGGAATGGCTTCGTCAAACTGGCCGAGCTCGATCATGTACGCGCCGATATCGTTGTAAGGATTGCCGAAATCAGGATCGAGTTCGATGGCGCGCTTGCATTCCGCAATGGCGTCGAGGAGTTTGCCCTGAAAATGGTAAGTCCAGCCCAGGAAAGTGTGGGCTTCCGCGGTGGGATGGAGTTCTAGCGATGATTGGTAAAGTTCGACAGCACGATCGTAATCGCCTTCCATCTGCGCTTGATAAGCATCCTGCAACACTTCCCACGCGCGAGTCAGGGTCTCCTGATTCATGGAGCCATTGTGGAGGGGAAATGTGTAGGAGGTCAAAGGTACGAAGGTTCTAGCTGTGCAAAAGCACAACCTGTCCCTTCTGACGGGGGAGAAGTGGAAATTGGGCCAGAGAAAAGAGAAAATGAGCGGGAGAAAGGGAAGTCAATACGGCGAGAATGGGGGAAACGTGAATCGTATTTTGAAGGGAATCTGCGTGGCGGCAATTTGTGGAGCGGTGGCGGGCGGCGGTGCGCTTTTGACGCAAGCGACCGGCAAGAGCGGGCCGAATGCGGCGGCCGTGACTCGCGGGAAATCGTTGTTTCAGCAGAAGTGCGCGGTGTGCCACTACGACACCAGCGAGCAAAAGAAGATTGGGCCAGGGCTGAAAGGCATTTCCAAGCGCGGGACCTTCAGCGTGAATGGAAACAAGATCACCGATGACAGCTTGAAGACCTGGATTGAGAACGGGGACCAGTTGATGCCGCCGTTTAAGGACGTGCTGGAGCCAGCGCAGATTAAGGACGTGATCGCCTACGTGAAGACGCTGTAGGCGAAAGGACCGGACGAAGGAAAAGAGAGATTCATCGCACGAAAGGCGTGCGATGGAGAAGAGTTCCTCGCTCCGCGGACTCCTTTCCCTTCGACTCCGCTCAGGGCGAGCGGAAGGACGACGCTAAAGAAAAACCCCCGGAGACCTGAGCGAGTCAGGCGGGCCGGGGGTTTTCAATTTTTGATTCTCCCGGGCGGGAGAAAGCCTACTTGAGAACGGCGTCCTTGAGGACCTTGGCGGGACGGAGGCGGACAACCGTCTTGGCCTTGATCTTGATCTGCTCGCCAGTCTGAGGATTGCGGCCGATACGCGCCTTGCGATGAGCCTTCACAACGCGGCCGATACCGGGGATAACGAACTTTCCGGCGCTGCCCTTGGCTTCCTTGACGGCGAGCTTGTGGAGTTCCTCAAAGAAAGTCGCAATCGCCTTCTTGGACGTGCCAACCTTCTCAGCAATATGTGCAACGATTTTTGTCTTGCTCAGTGGCTTAGCTGCCATTTAGTCTGCTTATCCTCCTAGATTGTCTATCCACCCCGAACGAATCGAGGCCAGCCACGAGCGAATTAACCCCTGTTTTTCGATGGAAAACTCGGGCCGGATGCGACTATAGCGAAGGCGGAAAGAGAACGCAAGTGGGAAACAGCAAAAATAAAGGGAAAAATGCGATTTTTTTAGGGGGATGTGCAAAACGACCAGATTTCATGCGGGTTGGCGCATACAGGGGAGGCGGCGAGTTGCGAAATGGCGCTGTGCTATCCTTTGTAATCCCAAACGAATCAAGGAGAAACAATGATGGGCGCGAATGCGAACTGGCAGGAAATCGAGCGGCAAATTGCCGCTGTGACGAACGCGGGGCGCCGGCCGGTGGCGGTCACATTTTTGGATGAGGCGCCTCGGGACGTGAAAAAATTCGAGGGCACGGAGCCTTCCGGCTGCAGTTACTGGCGATTGGCGGCGGAGGGGCGGACGTTTTATACCGTGCCGGAAAATCACTTCAATTGCGCGGTAGGCGCATATACGCACAACATCGCGCTGTTGCCGGAGCGGGAAAAAGAAACCGAACAAACTCTGAAGATGATGTTTGATCTGGGCTACGTGAAGCCGGAAGAGGTGCCACAGATTCCGCGGCTGGCGAAAACGCCGAAAGCGATTCTCTATGCTCCCCTAGGGGAAGCACAGGCGGTGCCAGACGTGGTGCTGTTCGCAGTGAAGCCTGCTGGAGCCATGCTGCTGCAGGAGGCGGCGAACCGAGCGGGCGCGGGGACGGGCGCACCGGCGCTCGGCAGGCCCACCTGCATGGCGTTGCCGGCGTCCTTGCAACACGGCGCGATCACCAGCCTGGGATGCATTGGAAACCGTGTGTATACCGGGCTGGGGGAAGACGAGATGTACGTGGTGCTGCGCGGGAAAGACCTGGCAGCGGTTGTGGAAGCACTGAAGACGATTGGAACAGCAAACGTGGCGCTGCAGGAGTACGCGAAGGGGCGCCGAGAGCAATTGTCCACGCTGTAGGAATTTGACGCCACAAAGCGGATAGAACACTTCCAGGGGGAAGCGGAGAATTCACCTGGCGGAAAAAAACTCTGCGAGGTGAGTGATGAATTCGTTTCAAATTGTGGCCATTCCGAGTGACGTTGCGGAAGCCGTCCGGACCACACAAAAAGCGCCGGGCTACGGCTTTCCAGCGCACAAGGAAATTGCGACGGGACGCGCGCCCTGCCGGCATTGTTTGCAACTTATTCGCGTGCAGGAAGAAGAGCTACTTCTTTTCACATACGACCCATTTCGGGAGGTGGGAGAGCCGCCACTGCCCGGTCCGGTCTACATCCACGCGGACAAATGCGAGCGAAATACGGGACAGCACACCTTTCCGGAGGAGTACCGCGGACGATTGCTGACGCTTGCTGCATATGGAGACGAACGAACACTGCTGAAAGAGCGGCGGCTGACCGGGGGAGGCGAGGATGAAGAAGCGGAAAAGCTCTTTGCGGACCCGGCGGTAAGGTACATCCACGTGCGGAGCACGGAAGCAGGGTGCTACTTGTTTCGGCTGGAGCGTTACCACCAGGAATGAAAAAGGGGCACACCGAGCGTGCCCCCAAATAAAGTGGAGAAAGCTTACAGCGAGGCGAGACCTTCGTAGAGATGGGCGATGGCCTTGATACCGCCGTAGTAATTCTCGAGCGAGAGGTGCTCGTCCGGTGCGTGGGCGTTTTCATCGGGCAGACCGAAACCGATGAGGACGCAAGGAATCTTGAAGGTATCGTGCATTTGGGTGACGAAGGGAATGGAGCCGCCCTCGCGGATGAACACGGCTTTTCTTCCGAAGCCCTTCTGGAGCGCGGACTGGGCGGTATGGAAAATGGGGTCGTGATAGGACGCCACCCAGGGTTTGCCGGCGCTGAGGAGCTCAAATTTGCAGGTCACAGTATTAGGAAGCAGCTTGCGAACGTGCTGCTCGACAAGCTTCGCAATCTTTTTAGGGTTTTGATTGGGAACCAGGCGTGTGGAGAATTTTGCATAGGCCTTGGAGGGAATGACCGTCTTAGCGCCTTCCCCCTGATAGCCGCCCCAGATGCCGTTTGGCTCGAGGGTCGGGCGAATCCAGAGGCGTTCCACGGTAGTGAAGCCCTTTTCGCCGAAGTAGCCGGGCGCGCCAACAGCTCGCTCGAAATCCTTTTTCTTCCACGGCAGGGAGTTGAGGGCCTTTCGTTCGCTAGAAGAGATAGTGGCCACATCGTCGTAGAAGCCGGGAACGGTTACGCGGAAGTTCTTGTCGTGGAGCTTGGCGAAAAGCTCCGTGAGGACGGTGAGCGGGTTGGGGACGGCGCCACCGTAAACACCGGAATGGAGATCCCGGGCGGGACCGGTAATTTCAATCTGGTAGTAGTTCAGACCGCGCAAGCCGTAGGTGATGGAAGGAACGCCTTTGCCGAGCATGGCAGTGTCCGAGACGATCAGGGCATCGGCCTTCAGCTTTTCCTTGTTTGCCTGGACGTAATCCCACAGGCTGACGCTGCCAACCTCTTCCTCGCCTTCAATCAGGACCTTGATATTGATGGGAAATTTGCCGTTGAGCTGGTGAATGGATTCGAGGGCTTTGAGATGAATATGGACCTGGCCCTTATCGTCGGCCGTGCCGCGGCCGTAAATACTGCCATTGCGGGTCTGCGGTTCGAACGCGGGTGAGGTCCAAAGGCTGAGAGGCTCGGCAGGCTGCACGTCGTAGTGGCCGTAAAGCAGAATGGTGGGCTTGCCAGGGGCTTCGAGAGATTCGGCATAGACAAGAGGATGAAGATTGGTGGGAACGATCTCGACGGTCTTGAACCCTGCAGAGCGAAGGTGATCGGCGACCCAGCCGGCGGCACGTTCAATATCGCGCTTGTGCTCGCTTTTGGCGCTGATGGAGGGGATGCGCAGGAACTCGCATAGCTCCAAGATGTGTTGTTCGCGCCGACCTTCGATAAATTCAGTAAGGTTCATATGAGGCCCTCAGGCACAAGGATTTTCGCTACCGAATAAACCGCCTATTATTTCCTAGAAAAGCGCGGCTGCGGAATGGATGATGAGCAAAGAGCCGGGTGCCGTTGCCGCTACTTTTATTCTACGGCCTGTCGGAGCGGCGCACAAGTTGAGGGAATAAAGAGCGGCTTACCGAGTGAGGAACACCTGTCCGAAAGGGCAATTGACCGGTGTTGACTGGGAGCCCATGATGAGCGCATGGCCGAACTCGCTCAAACGGCACAACGGCGCAGCCAGCGCGTCTTTCACAAGATGCGGCTGCAGGCGCTAGGCCGCAGCCATGAGGGCCGGAAGTTTCGCGAGATCTGCGAGACGCTGGTGGTAAGCGCTCATGGCGGCCTGCTGAACCTGCGCCACGAAGTAAACAACGGCGAAATGCTGGTCCTGGTGCACCCAGAAACGCAGGAAGAGCAGGAATGCCGGATCGTGTACCTGGGCGAGAGCGGAAGCCGGGGAATGCGGGTCGGCGTGGAATTTCTGACGCCCGCACCGCACTTCTGGGGCATCGATTTTGAGGCCCAGTCGATGGCAGGTCCGAGCAAAGAAGAAACCCTAAACTAAGTTTTCCGCCAGTGGATTGCCCCCACCCCTCGGGCGAGGGGATTTGAAATACCGTCGTCCTAGCCTCGAATCAACAGTCTTTCTGGTCCTCCGCATTTTTGGTCTTGGCAGGGATCCTTCCAAAAAAAATGGCCGAAAGATCGGAAAGTGGATCCGCATGCTTAGCCAATGGCTTCCGCAGGAGCGATTGGAGATCCCCAGTCAGAAGCAGAATGTTCAGCAGTCGCGAACGATCCAGGTTGGACAGGGGTTGGTGGCGGAGGCAGATGAGAAGAGCGTGATTCGAGCACTCTTCCAGGAATGCGCCCGCCGCCAGGTATTCTGGCGCTTCCAGCGATCGCTGGCGAATAAGCGGCTCGAGCTTATCCAGGCGTTCGTAACAACAGGCTAGAAAATGATCGAGACAAAGATCCTGTCCCGCTAAGGCAGTGACGGATGACTTCGCACAGCAACCCACCTTGCATTCTGACTTGCCCGATACCATGTCCATGTTCTCCGCATTCAGTGAACCATCCGATTTACAAATCACGACTTTCACGGGATGTTGCACGTTCTTTTGTTCCCCTTTTTCAGGTACAAACAGCCGCCCCACTTGAATTTATCAATGCCAGCCAAGCTGACTTTCGATCCGGAAGACGTTTTCCACTCCAGGTTTACCTGGTGGAGAGCGCTACCGTGCGGACAGGAATGCCGCCAGCCTCCGCGTTCGCAAGCAGCGATCAACGTAAGGCATCAGCAGTCTTTCGACCCGTTTTGAGTTTTCGCTGCATTGTTTTGCCCGGTCCTTCCCAGTCCAAAGTGTAATTACGGTTACAAGACGCGCTTCCAGTTCGGAGACGAAAACCATACAACCGGAGAAGCTGCCGCAGTTGCCGAACGCGTTGCGCATAGCCTCCGGGAGTGCCGCATGGAGTTCCTCTGCCTTCCCAGGCAAAGCCACGAATTCCACGCCGTAGGCGATAATGTCTGGCACCGGAACCTTGCCGGCGGGATCTCCAGCAGCCAGGGGAATCTCTTCCGACAGTTCTGGCTCGGCTATGGCCGTGTGCTGAAAATTGTCCTCCTGTTTGATCGGCAGCCCCGCGAAGCTGCTGCAAGGATAGTTTGCGACGTGCACTTGGCTTGCCACGAATCCTCCAAAAACCCATCTCTCTCCCCCGCAGGAAGGAAGGGCGCGTCTCGGTCTGGTCAGGGAATCAAGACGCGCCCCAGGGGCAAGTGAGGCGGGAAGGAGCCCTCACCGTTTGGAAATTACAGGTGCATAGGGCTTCACTCGCCAAGTAGTGTCGCGGGAGCGCATTTCGTTTCAATCGAAAAGGAAGGTTCCATTGCCTGTTACGGGCGGGCGAAGTTATACTCCCCGCAAGACAAGCAGAGGACAATTTGGAGCTTTTTGCCTTTGATAAGTCGTACGTGGATCGCCTGAGGGACGGGGAGCCGGCGGCCGAGCAACATTTTGTTACTTATTTTGGACAGATTCTTGGCATCATGCTCCGTGCCAGATACCTTCCGCCCGAAAGAGTGGATGACGTTCGCCAAGAGACATATAAAAGGGTCATTGCCATTCTCCGGCGTGATGGGGGCATTCGCCAGCCCGAACGCTTCGGAGCGTTCGTTAACTCTATTTGCAAGAATGTATTACGGGAAAACACCAGGGATGTGTATAAGACTCAGGCTCTCCAAGCGGATCAGTTGGAGTCACACGATCCCGACAGGATTGTTGACCTCGAACGCGCGCTGATTTCCGAGGAAACCAAGGCGAAAGTACGGGGAATCCTGGCCGAGATGAAGCAGCGCGATCGCGACTTGCTCCACGCTATGTTCTTGGAAGAAAAGGACAAAGACCAAATCTGTCAGGAATTTGGAGTGCAACGCGAATACCTGCGCGTTTTGCTGCACCGGGCAAAGGAACGCTTTCGGGCCACTTTCCGCCAGCAGCCCGAGAATCCCTTGGGCGGCAAGACCACGGGCGGGTCCCCGTGAAACGAAATCACTCGCTCCCGCACTATCTTAAGGATAAGAGATATGGACCATCAAGAAGCGGTGCGACTACAGGCAGCTGAGAAGTATGTCCTGGGAGAACTTCCCACGGATCTGTGCGAGGAGTATGAAGAGCACTACTTCGACTGCGCGGAATGTGCGGAGGATCTAAAGGCCACAATTGCATTTGTTTCTGCGGCTCGCGAAGTCGTTAGCGAGGAGCCCTCCCCGGCCTCCTTCGTACCAAAAGAACTACCGGCTCGCGCCCGCTGGAGATCCTGGTTCCGGCCAGCGATTCTTGTGCCCGCGATGGCTGCAGTCGTACTTGCCGTTGGCTATTACACCTTGCCGTCGGGACCGCGGATGGGAGAGATTACTGCACCAGGGCAGGTTTTGACCTTCAGCCCTTCCTTCGGCTTACGTGGTGGGGATCGTTTGGAAGGCGAAAAAACGGTCTTGCAAGTCCACAGGAGCGACTCTTTTCAGCTGCACTTTGATTTTGTTCCCGCGCAAGATCACAACTTCTCCTTCTATAGTGGCGAACTACAGGACAAGTCCTCTCGCGTGCTCTTGCAATTCAACATTCCGCCGGACAGGGTCAACAAGGAAGTGAATCTGGTTGTGCCGGCGGACCTGCTCCGTCCCGGTGACTACACTTTGGCCGTCTTTGGAAGTGACGCTTCTTCTTCGACCAGAACCCCAGTCGGCAGATTTATCTTTGCTCTCGAGAATACGCCGTAATAAGGTAGCTACTCGGACCTGCACATCTTTCATTTGAGGAGTCTTCATGAGTCCCCGTCCCCGGCAGTCCTTTGCGTTCCACGCAGATGCTTATGCTCTGAACGCGAGTTTCCACCGGCCAGTTACGTGCCAGATCGAAGCGCTGGCGGCCACCTGCTTGCCCGTAATCGGGGGGCATGCACAAGCTTGTGCCACGGATTACTGTGTGCCGCGGCTCGCGCGCTTTAAGTCCGCGCACTCGCATGTGTCCGGCAGCATGCAAGACGAGTCCACCGCCACGACTCAGGCCATTACAACCATCCTTGATCTGAACATCATGGACATCATCACCGCCGATCGGATCACCTCCCGGCTGACTTCCGAGCACAAGCTTGGCGATGCGGAAGGCCACATCCTGGCGATCGGCAGCACGTTCGAAAACTTGCGCATTGCCGGATTCACTTTCAACATTGTGTTGCGCCATGACCTTCTGCTGGAATCGAAAAACCACGCGGAGTTGGCCAAGAAAGTTGCATCCGACAAGAAAAACGGGAGAATAGCGGATACTACCAAGGATGGAGTAACCCTTTGCTCCCTGGTCGAAAAGATCGAGACCGACTTTCCCGGCTTGTCCGAGGCGGACAAGAAGAAACACATCATTCAGATCCCGCACTTGGGCACAATTTCCTTTGCCGAACTACTCTCGGTCGAGGGCATGAAGACACTCACCATGCTGCGTTTCGATCTTGGTTCTCCCGATGGCGGAGGAGGAACCGCCGGGGGAGCCACTACCAACGGAAGGCTGCCGCCGCCCATCGGCGGGTAACATTTCCTTTCTATGTTTTCTGCTATGGGGCCCTTTCCTGCTGCGGCATGGTGGGCGGGTGCGGGCTTGCAAGCAAACCTCAGGCGACCTACGACCGTATTGTCGAAGAGATCAGGCTAGGCGACGTGAACGTCGCGCGGGCCGATGCCGATCGCGCCTCTGAAAAATACTCCAAAGTCAGTCCGTATTGGGACTGGCGCTTTCGCATACTGCGCGCCCAGATTCTCATTACTCAGTCGGAATCGAAGGAAGCTCTTGCACTTCTAGGAGACGAACTCCCGCGCTCGCTCAGGTCGACAGACATCGCAGTTCGCAAAGCGATGTATGAAGGCATCGCTTATCGGTATCTCCAGCAATCCGAACAAGCACAGATCAAGCTGGCAGAGGCAGAGAGGCTCGCACAGTACTCTCAACCGCAATTGCTTTGTCAGATCCTAATCGCCGAGGCGGGAGTGTTGTTCAACCAGGAAAAATATGACCTTTCGGAAACAGCCTTCAATCGTGCTATCGCGCTCGCCAGACAATACGGAATGCCCGAGCAGGAGGCGAGCGCGCAAGCTGCCCTAGCTCTTATTTCTCAAAGCGAAGACCGGCTCGATGAAGCCGTTGAGCGCAACCAGAAAGCGATCGAATCTGCTCGTTCTCTCAAGATGCGCGGACTCGAAGCAACCATTCTTGGCAATCTCGGCTGGGCTTATTTCGCACTGGGCGACTATGAGAACGCCCTCCAGTTTTACGCTCAGGGCGCGGAGATTTCGGAACGAATAGGCCTGAAAGGCTACTCAACCTACTGGTACACGGGGGTTGCGAATTCCTACTTTCGCTTGCGTAGATATGCCGAAGCCGAGGAATTAGCGAAGCGCACCCTGGAGCATGCGAAAGGTCTCGGCGATGCGGAATTGGTTGTGTTATGCCTGAATTCGCTAGCGGAGACCAGCTTGCGAACAGGCAGCTTTGATGACGCTGAACAATACAATCAGGAAGCGGTGCAGCTGGAGGAAAAAGGGTTGGATCGCTTTGGCATTCGGGAATCCACCCTCGTTTCCGCCCGCATCCAAACGCGAAAGCAGCATTTTCCGGAAGCAGAAAGGC
>Ga0187801_10000509_pt1 | contig 10785 bp, 6 predicted proteins | sample NC_wetland_sal_i_10_FD_132465 | JGI IMG/M metagenome (GOLD analysis project Ga0187801, IMG submission 132465) | Wetland sediment microbial communities from Neuse River Estuary, North Carolina, USA - Control_1 | ecosystem: Environmental > Aquatic > Freshwater > Wetlands > Sediment | place: USA...
GAATCGCGCCGAGTGGCGGATTTTTGGGATTTATTACAACGACGACCGGGGCGTGGTGAAGACGGACAACCGGCCAGCCAGCGTGCGCGCAGCGGATTTGAGTGCGATTAACATTGGCACATACGGAGCACACTTTATCACGGCGATGCCGACGAGCTCCGGCACGTTTGACCTGCTGGGCTGGGGCGCTTTCCAGAATGGAAGCTGGGGGACGCAATCACAGCGCGCGGGCGCGGGGTCATTTGAAGCCGGCTACCAACCCAATATTTGGGAGCGAGTGCGGCCGTGGTTTCGCGGCGGGGTGTTCTACTCCACGGGCGACGGCAATCCGAATGACAATGTCCACGGCACTTTTTTTGCGATTTTGCCCACGCCGCGAGTGTATGCAAGATTCCCGTTTTTCAACGAAATGAACAATAAGGATGTTTTTGGGGAAGTGGTGCTGCGTCCGCGAACGGACCTGACGATTCGCAGCGACGTGCATGGGCTGTGGCTGGCAAACCGCAACGACCTTTGGTACACGGGCGGAGGAGCGTTTCAGCCTTGGACCTTTGGATTCCAGGGGCGGCCGTCTAACGGTCAAACGGGCTTGGCTACCCTGTACGACATCAGTGGCGATTACAAGTGGAAGCACGGGATTTCCCTGACTCTCTATTTTGGGTACGCCGTAGGCGGCCCGGTCATCAAGGCCATCTATCCCGCAAACAGCAATGGAGCGCTCGGATACACAGAAGTGAACTACCATTTCTGACGCGGTGAAGCAGCCCCTCGTGAGTCCGCTGCAGGCGGCCAGATGATCTGAGCCTTCATGAAGGCACCAGCGCAACGCTCACCAGAACGCACAAATAGGTGTGATCGATCTCACCGAGGGGGTTCTAGTACATTGGTACTTTTTCCACCTCCGGAGATTTTGTATCCCAGGTTCTATTGTTAAGTAGGCGGAGGGCGGATAGACTCACTCCTTCAATCATGGAGGTCTGCCTTGACCGGGTCAGAGCGCCGCACTACCCAGAGGTTTTCCATGCGGCTGCCGCTAACAGTGCGTTGGACAACAGGGGCAGCAGTTGGGGAAACTAGCACAGAATCCCGCGACGTAAGCTCCCGTGGGGTGTACTTCTTCCTATCCAAAGACGTCAAAGAGGGATCGCCCGTCGAGATCCTGCTGACATTGCCGAACGAAATCACGTTGGCCGGCCCGGTAAAAGTACGATGCCTGGGCCGGGTGCAGCGCACTGAGCCGCGCGAAGAGGGCTCCGTGGGCGTGGTGGCGGCGATCGAGCGATACGAGTTTTTGCGAGGTAGTGAAGAACAGTAGTCGCAACGCAAACCCTTATAGGATTTGCAGTACGGGTTTCCTTGCTCGCTCACTGCGGAGGCGGGCGGGAATAGCCGGGGTGCATCGGCCCCTCAGCGGAGCGCCCCGGCTGAATTTTTTGTGGAGATGTTGGTTGGATTAGCCTTCCTGCCAGGAAACTGGTCGCAGCCACGCCCTAAGAAGACGGATATCAGATATCAGTAATCAGATATCAGGAACCGCACCGCAGCCAACTCCCCAATTCTGATGTTTCAATTCGCGGTGGAGGAATGCACGCAACCACCCTGCAAGTCACAGGATATCAGCGACCAGTGACCAGCGATCAGGAACCCACCCCCCAGACAGCTCCAGGCCTTCCATGTCCTCAATTCATGCACAGGAAACTTCACCGCAGCTCAAAGACTTCGCATTTTCTGATAACTGACAACGGAGAACTGTTATCCTTCCTCACGTTGCCGTCCTGGAAGCCCCTGTCCTTTGGGGCAGGCGATTTTCCCGGGGCAATGGGCGAAGATGCAAGCATCCCCTGGCGCGGGCGAAACTCACTGCTTCTCATGGTAGAAGCGACAGGAACGACCACTATGCCGGACCAACCGGCCAGAAACATTTTAGGATTCTCATGGGGTAGCGGGCAGAAGCACACGGAGAGGCTCGCCACGCCGGAGGAACTCGCCGAATTTGGCTCCCCTGCACCCGACCCACACACCGAGGCACAGATTCTGGCACTGTTCGAAGAGCAGTTGCTGCGAGACTTGGTGAAGGAAGCCGCTGCTCAGCCGGTCACACCCGACTCCCAAGACGCAGCGGCCGAAAACTCAGCGAAAATTTCAGTGGAAGTGAAAGAACCCTTGGGCGCAAAGGAGCACGCGGCCGGCGCCGAGACCGTGATCGAAGAGCTCCCGAAGATTCCAGCGGAACAACCAGTGAGCGCGAAGGCACAAGGTGCGATGGAGAGCGTGCTTGAGGTGCCCGTAAAGACACAGGCAGAAAGCATTGCCGAACCGGAGCAGGAGGCGGTTTCTGAGGAGGAGAAGGCGGCCGAGGAGCCGGTGCCGGACGACACGGAGGAAGGAGTGGGGGTACTGGAGTCACCGCCAGCCCCGGGTTACCTGCTGGAATTTGCTCAAATGCTGGACCAACACCGGCTGTGGGTAGAGTCCGGGGGTAGCGAGGGCGCGCGGGGGCAATTCACCGGAGCGGATCTGGCGGCGGTGGATTTAACTGGCGCAAACCTGCAAGGCGCAGAACTCCAAAAGGTAAACCTGCGGGGCGCGGACCTTTCGATGGCGAATCTGCGAAACGCGAACCTTGTGGAAGCGGATTTGCGCGAGGCGAGTCTGTTGGGCACGGAGTTTTCCGGTGCAAACCTGATGGGCGCCAATCTGTATGGCGCGGAGGGATTGTGGGCCGGGCGGCTGGGCGGAGCCAACCTGTTTGACGCAAACCTGCCGGAAGCTGTGGCGGCGCTGACCGGCCAAAGGACAATCGAACAATTCACACAGGCCGCGCGGTGGTTCTACCTGCTACTGATGGTATTGTGCGCTGCCGCCGGGGCACTCATCGCACTGACCACGGACGTGCGGCTGTTGTTGGACGAATCCGCGACCGTTACGGCGCGCATTCCGAATATTCTGCCCTTGCAGGGATTTTATCTGGGGGCGCCGTTGGTGCTGACGGTGTTCTACCTGCGGCTGCAATTTTTATTACTGCGGCTGTGGGGAAGCATGGGAGCGCTGCCTGCGGTTTTTCCGGACGGGCAAACGCCCGAGAGGGATGGGCGCTGGTACTTGATGGGGCCGATCCGGCCGTATTTGCGGTGGTTGCGGGATCCGCACTCAGCGCTAGGGATGGTGGAAAGCTACGTAGCGATGCTGCTGGTCTACTGGGTTGTGCCGGTAACGCTGTTCTTTTTCTGGCTGAGATATCTGGTGCTGCAGGATTATCGCGGGACATTGCTCCACGTGCTCTTGTTCACGGTGGCGAGCGCGGCGGCTTGCGGTTTACCGCGCATCGTGAAGCGGGTGTTGCGCCCTGGCGATTGGACGCAGGAAAGCACGCCACAATTTTTGCGCGACGTGCTGAAGGCGACGCGCGGACCAGTGCTTGCGGGATTGATCTTGTTTCTGCTGTCTCTAGGGGTGATCCAAGGGCTGCCGGGAGACCCAACGGTGCGGCCCGAGGTGGCAAGAGAAGACCCGCGGCGATGGGCGGCAACGGCTTTTCAATTTGTGGGCTACAGTCCATACGCAGACTTGACGGATGAAAGCATTTCGACGCTAAGCGGGAAAACGGGAGCCGGAGATGGGCCGGCGAACGAAGCGAGTGGGCCGCGACTGAATGAGATTGACCTGCGGTATTCGCGCGGATATCACGCGGCGTTTGCGAATGCACGGATGTGGCGAGCGAACCTGGAAGGCAGCAGCCTGGCAGAAACGGATTTTCGCGGAGCAAACCTGCGCGAGGCAAATTTGCGGTCGGCGAAGATGGATCATGTACTAGCGGAGAAGGCGAACCTGGTGAGCGCGGACGCGCAGGGTGCGGTATTCAATGGCGGAGATTTCCGGGGCGCGGATTGGTCGTACGCGAACCTCGAGGGGGCGATTCTTTCGACAGCGAACCTTGCTGGGGCGACGATGTACGCGGTGAACCTGCGGCAAGCGAATCTGCTGCGGGCGGACCTGTCGCGCGCGGACTTTAGAGACACGAGACTGGAGCAGGCGGTGCTTTCACTAGCCAAGCTGGAGCAAACGGATTTTTCGGCGGCGAAGATGATGGGCGCGAACCTGACCGGGGCGCAGGCGAAGGACACAATCTTCCTGGAAGCCGATCTTTCGAAAGCGGACTTGCGCGGCGCAACCTTTGCCGGAGCCGTCCTGCGGCAGGTGAAACTGGACGGGGCGAATCTGCTTGGAGCGGACCTGCGCGGCGCGCTGGGGTTGGAAGCTTGGCAGGTGTGCTCGGCTCAGGGCTGGCGCGGGGCGCAAATGGATCCAGATGTGAAGGCGGCTGTGGAGCAGAGCTGCGCCGCGACGGTCAACCCCACGCAACCCTGAAGAAACCACCAAGAAAAGGCCGCAGGCACGTCCATCATCAGAGAAAACTAATACTGCAGGGCAGGGCACGTTCTGTCGATAGAGACAGGTAGGGCGAATTGTGTCGCTTCGCGGAAAGGTGGCCCTGTGGTTACCCTGGTTCTGCTTGCTGCACTGGTGTTTCCTCCCGAACAAATCAGCGCGCCCCCCGAAGCAAATGGACCGATTCAGCCGGAACAGGTGCTGGCGTGGCAGTTGGAGGGGCTAACGCAGGAGGAGATTCGAGAAGAAGTGAGCAGCCGCGGGCTGACCGAGCACCCGGAGGAGCCGCTGGTGAATGCCTTGTCCGCAGCCGGCGCAGATGCAGAGACGATTCGCGAGGTCCGGCAGGCAAAAGCGCCGCGGATCATCTGGAAACTGGGATTACGATTGCCGAGCCCGACAGACTACTTATATGAGGTGGCGGGCGCGATTCTATGGAACGACAGGGAAGCCGCGCTGCTGACCTTGCAAAATGAGGCGGAAAAGCAGCCGCGGAACCCGGAGGTTCGCCTGATCCACGCGCATCTTTTGCGCATCGAGGAAGATTGGATTACGGCCTATGGAGAAGCGACGGAAGCGGTGGCGTTGGCACCGCAGTCGCCGTACGCGCACGCGCTGCGCTCCACGATTTGCTACCACTCTCATCTTCCGGAGTGTGCTGTGGGTGAAGCCAACCTTTTCGTCAAGCTTCGACCACAAGATGCTGCCGCATACATCGTTTTGGGGCATGCCAAGGAACTGCAAGGGAATTACGAAGAAGCGCTGCGGGCATACGCGGAGGCGAAGAGGCTGCACGCGGGCTATGCCGCGATCTATGCGGGAATGGGCAAAGTGTACGGCCGTCAGGGCGAGTTTGAAAAAGCGATTGCAGCGTATGAAGAGTCGATTCGAATCGACGGAAACGTGGCCGAGTACTACTCCGAATTGGGACAAGTCTTCCAGAGCGAAGGCTCCGCTCGAAAGGCCATCGAGAAACTGAAGCGGGCGAAGGAACTGGCGCCAGACCGGCCGGAAATCTTGTTTACTCTGGCAAACGCGTATCTCGTGGCGGAGCAATACCCCGAGGCAATCCGCGAGTACCAAGAATTATTGGCAAAAAAGCCGGACTTGGAAAGTGCGCGGCCACCGTTGGCAAAGGCGCTGCGGGCAGAAGGGCGCATGGAAGAAGCCGATCAGGTGTATCTCGACCCGGCGGCGCAGACGAGCTTCACGAAGCCTCGATGATTCCGCGGTTGCGGCCGACTGGTTTCCCAGCCCCCAACTGGAGAAGCCTTCGAGCGATCCCGATATACCAAAACACCAAAAAGCATGCGGAGAAGGATAGTGAAATGGCTGCCACTGGAACGACAAGCGGGTTCGGCGCAAAAGCTACTCCAACGGGATAGCCCAAGCCGAATGAGTTTGCGAGAAATCCCGTATAGGCGGTTCCCTTGCCGAAGATGCTGCTCCGCAGCATGACTATTGAGATGAGAAGACCAGCCAGGGTAACGAGGAGGAAACCCAAGGCGGTCTGGTGGAAAGCGTTCTGATCATGAATGGCAAGCAGCGCCTGGCCTGCCGCCAAAAACATGGATCGTTGCGCATCGGTTGCGGCAGCAGCATATTGATCGCTCAGCGAAAGCAGGGCCAAGGCTTGATTCGACGCGAAGTAGACCGCTATGCCCAGGAATCCGAGCGCCATGGCCAATGTCATGGAACTTCGATTGACTCGTCTGAGGGCAGCATAGAGCCCCAGAAACATTAGTCCGACAAGGGCATAGTTGAAGATATCGAAGAAATTCAGCAGGGTGAGTCCAACGAGCCGATTGCTGTGCAGCAGCGCAAACCAATCGACGACCGAACTGGGCGGCGCTTTGGGCCCGAAACGGATGACACCGATCGCCCTCAAGAGCAGGAATTCCGACCCAAGCCATCTTCTGAATATGAATACCGCAATCAATGCAGCCCAACCGCCAACCTTACATAGGTAATTCCAGCGGGCATCTGCCATGGCGGGATCACGGCCCCGATTCGGTTCCAATTCTGACATTTAGGTTTTCCTATGCCGGCGCGACAGTTGAGGGAGCGGCTCTTCGGCAATACAGGCGTTGACTCGATGATACGGCTGGCGACACCCCGTTCAAAAAGAAAATACGGTTAACAGATTCGAGCGTAGCCGAGCTTTGCGGAAGCTCGCGGTCGCGACGGAAGAGGGCGATGGATAAGGTCAAAATCACGCGGACATGGGGCGCAGCAATGCTGCGCCCCTACAGAAGGCTCATGTAGTGGAGAAGGATAGAGATGAGGCGTGGTTGAGTTGGCCGACCGCCTCGGAAGGCGGTCCCTACGCGGAAAAAGGCGGGCTAGCCTTCTTCGCCGAAGCGCTTGATGTCTTCGGGAGCTTCGTTGAGCGGCATGATTTCGCGACCTTGGACCATTTGGCGAATCTGTTCGACGATATCCGGATTGGCCAGCGTGGTGATGTCGCCGGTGTCCATATGGTTGGAGATCGCGGCGAGCACGCGGCGCATGATCTTGCCGGAGCGCGTCTTGGGCATGTCTGGAACAATATGAATGCGCTTGGGTCGCGCGATTTTGCCGATCATGGTTTCGATCGTGGCAGTGATCTTTTCCTGGATGGCCTTCTTGGGAAGCACACCGGGCTTGAGCGAAACATAGATTTCCGGCACACGGCCCTTGACCTCGTCCACCACGGGAACAACCGCGGCCTCCGCAATTTCTAGAATCGTGAGACAAGCAGATTCGAGTTCCTTCGTGCCGAGGCGATGGCCGGCGACGTTGATGACGTCGTCGACACGGCCGAGGATGCGATAGTAGCCGTCGGGAGGCAGGACCGCGCCGTCAGCGGCATAATATGGCCAATCACGCCAATCCTTGCTTTGGGGATTGGTGTTGTACTTTTTGTAGTAGTTGTTGAGGAATCGGTGCGGGTCGCCCCAAATGGTTTGCATGATGCCCGGCCAGGGATTGCGAATGCAGATGTTGCCCGCGTTGTGCGATTCCGAGGAAACTTCCTTTCCTTCTTCATCCCAGATAACGGGGTAAATCCCGAGACAGGAAGGACCAGCGCTGCCGGGCTTCATGGGATCGAGCGCAGGCTTGGTGGTGCAGAGGAACCCGCCAGTTTCCGTTTGCCACCAAGTGTCAACGATGACGGCTTCGCCCTTGCCGACAACCTCGTAATACCAGCGCCAGACTTCCGGCTCGATGGGTTCACCGACAGTGGTCATGTGTTTGAAGCGGTAGGTGTGCTTCTTGGGCTCGTCGGCGCCGGCTTTACGGAGCATGCGAATAGCGGTGGGCGAAGTGTGGAAAATGTTCACGTCGAGGCGTTCCGCGATACGCCAGGGGCGACCAGCGTCTGGAAATTGCGGCACGCCCTCATACAGCACGCTGGTGGCTGCAAGCGCGAGCGGGCCGTAGACGATGTAGGAATGGCCGGTGATCCAGCCGATGTCCGCCATGCACCAATAGACATCTTCGGGATGAATGTCCTGATACAACTTTGAAGTGCCAGCGACGTAGGCCATGTATCCGCCGGTGCGATGCTGGCAGCCCTTTGGTTTGCCGGTAGTGCCGCTGGTGTACATCAGGAAGAGAGGATCTTCGGCATCCATGGAAACGGGCTCAACGACCCTGTTCCTGTAGTCCTTGATGACGTCGTCGATGAAGTAATCGCGCTCGAGAACCATGGGGGAATCGGAAGTGTACTTGTGCGTGTAGCGCTTCCAGACGAGGACCTTATCGATGTGTTGACCTTCCTTTTTGGCGGTTTCGACGGCAAGGTCGGCGCTGACCTTGTGATCCACCCAGCGTCCGTTGCGGTGATAACCGTCGACATAAATCAGGACACGGCTGCCGGAGTCGGCAGCGCGGAGGCCACAGGCTTCACCGGAGAATCCGCCGAAGACGACCGAATGGATAACGCCGAGCCGGGCGCAGGCAAGCATGGTGATGGGCAGCTCCGGGATCATCGGCATGTGGATGGTGACGCGGTCACCCTTTTGCAGTCCGGCAAAATCGCGCAGTACGGCGGCGAATTCGTTGACGCGCCGATACAGTTCCTGGTAGGTGATGACGATGTGGTGTTCGTCCTCGGGTTCAGGAACGAAAATCAGCGCGGCCTTGTTCTTCCATTTGGCGAGGTGACGGTCGACGCAGTTATAACAGGCGTTCAGGCGGCCGCCCACAAACCACTTCCAGAAAGGAGGATGTTCGGTATCGAGAGTGGTGTGCCAGTATTGATCCCAATGGAGGAGCTCGGCGTACTCACGGAAACACTCGGGAAAATTCTTTTCGCTGAAGCGCTCGATGATGTGCGGGTCGTTCAGATTGGCCTGGGCGATGAAGCGAGCCGGCGGTCGGATGTACTCCTCTTCCTTCCAGTGCACAGCAATCTGGGATTCGGTCAAACCTTCCTTCTTGGCGCGAGCTTTCCGTTCGGGCTGCTTCTTCTCGAGGGTTTTGTGCACGGCTATCTCTCCGTTGAAGAATAAGAAAGACACAAGGCCTTAGACTCTGCGCGCGGAGCGGCGCGTTGCTCCAAGATGGAAAGACGCCGGAGGGCCAGCGTCCGGTCTAGGTCCAGAGCCTGAATAATGCTACTTCTGGAGTTCCCGCGTCAATCGGGAGAGGGACAGGTTTCCAGGCGGCATCGTACCTATCTCAGCTACGGGTTTCTTGCAGATCTGGAGGAGGTTATTTTGTCAGTTCGCGAATCCAAACGGTCTTGGCGTTCGTGAATTCGCGGATGCCATAAGGGCCGAGTTCGCGGCCGTGGCCGGAAGCCTTTATGCCACCGAACGGCACGCGCGGGTCGGAAGCGACCATCTGGTTGATGAAAACCATGCCGGCTTCCAGGTCGTTGATGAACCGCTCACGCTCGCCAGGATCATTGGTCCAGGCGCTGGCGCCCAGGCCAAAGCGGCTGTCATTCGCGATGGCCAGGGCTTCATCAATACTCTTGACGCGGAAAATGCTGGCGACGGGGCCAAAGAATTCCTCGCGATAAGCCGGGGAATCTTTGGGAATGTTTGTAAGCACCGTAGGCTGATAGAAATTACCGGCGCCCGCCGCAGGCTTACCGCCGATAAGCAATTTCGCGCCGGCTTGGATGCTTTTCTCCACATCCGCCTGAAGATCTCTCACGGCGTCCGCGGTGGCCAGCGGTCCGACGTCGGTCTTGGCGTCGAAGGGATCACCCAGCTTCAGGGCTTGCATGCGGCGCACAAATTCCTTTTCGAATTGATCGGCGATCTGCTCGTGAACGATGAAGCGCTTTGCCGCGATGCAGGATTGGCCATTGTTCAGGACACGCGCTTTCACGGCGGTGGCGGCCGCCTCCTGGAAATTGGCGCTGGGCATGATGATGAAGGGATCGCTGCCGCCGAGTTCCAGCACAACTTTCTTGATGCGCTTTGCCGCGGATACGCCGACCTGGATGCCGGCCTGCTCGCTGCCGGTGAGCGTGGCGGCGGCCACGCGCGGATCATTCAGGATGCGGTCGACTTGCGCGGCCCCGATCAGCAGGGTCTGGAAAACGCCATCGGGAAAACCGGCGCGCACAAGGATCTCTTCGATTTTGACTGCGCATTGCGGGACGTTGGAGGCGTGCTTCAGCAGGCCGACATTTCCGGCCATCAAACCGGGCGCGATGAAACGAAAAACCTGCCAGAAAGGGTAGTTCCAGGGCATGACGACGAGAACAATGCCGAGCGGCTGGTAGTGGATGTAGCTCTTGGATGCGGGAGTCTCGATGATTTCGTCGGCCAGGAACCGGGCCGCATGCTCGGCGTAATAGCGGCAGGTGCCCGCACATTTTTCCGCTTCGGCGATGGCGGAGCCGAGGGTCTTGCCCATTTCGAGAGTCATCAGGCGGCCCAGAGTTTCTTTTTCGGCGTCGAGGATATCGGCGGCTTTGGTCATCCAGCGAGCGCGGTCGGCAAAAGAGATTTTGCGGAAGCTCTTAAAGGCTTTCGCGGCTTTGCTGATTTTCTCGTCGACTTGTGCATCGGTGAGCGCGTCAAACTTCTTGACGACTTCACCGGTTGCGGGGTTGATGGTTGCGATGGCCATGAGGAATGCTCCGTCTAGGGGTCACATGATTCTGAAATTTGCCCGGCGGTTATTGTATTCCCAAACCTTACTTTTTTACAGTAGAGATTTTCCCTGGTCTGGACTGAACACCATGACCGAGACACCTTGCATGATCCCAATGTCGGAGATCCTTCGGCGATCCTCATCGGATCGTCTCAGGATGACAATGTTTTGCTGAATCTGTGCATCGGGCAGGCAGTAGCTTATGAGAAGGCGCGTTATGTCCCGTGATCGTGCTTGTAGAGCTTTTCGCCGGCGGGAATAGCGATTTGGAGGCGGTTGCCTGGCAGCGGCAGCGGA
>Ga0187801_10000510_pt1 | contig 10783 bp, 9 predicted proteins | sample NC_wetland_sal_i_10_FD_132465 | JGI IMG/M metagenome (GOLD analysis project Ga0187801, IMG submission 132465) | Wetland sediment microbial communities from Neuse River Estuary, North Carolina, USA - Control_1 | ecosystem: Environmental > Aquatic > Freshwater > Wetlands > Sediment | place: USA...
CGCCGTCGCTGCGGTGGTCGGGCTTCCCGCCCGAGACCAAGAGCTTCGCGGTCACCTGCTTCGACCCGGACGCGCCGACCGGCTCCGGGTTCTGGCACTGGGTCGTGCTCGGCATCCCCGCCTCGGTGACCGAACTCGAGACGGGCGCGGCGGGCACCGGCGGCTCCGGCCTGCCGGACGGCGCGTTCCACGTCCGCAACGACTACGGCGCCAAGGACTTCGGCGGCGCGGCCCCGCCGGCCGGGGACCCGCCGCACCGCTACGTGTTCGCCGTCCACGCGCTCGACGTGGACTCCCTGGACGTCAACGACGAGATCTCGCCGGCCGTGGCCGGCTTCAACCTGCGTTTCCACACCATCGCGCGCGCTGTCCTCATCCCCGTCTACGGCCACTGATCCCTCAGCAACGCTCCCCGCAGCCGCTGGGGTCGTAGCCGGGGAGGCTGGCCAGCTGGGCCAGCAGCCACGGCGAGGCCAGCACCTTCAGCAGCCCCTGGACCTCACGGGAGGCGGCGTGCTTGGCCGGCAGGACCAGGTCGAAGCGCTCGTCGGCGAGCGGGATGAACTGTAGCCCGTACGCCAGCGCGGCCGGCTCGCTTGACACGCCCGCGTCGGCGAGCCGGCCCGCGACTGCCGCGGCGACCTGGAGGTGCCCCGCCGCCTGGCTGTCGTAGCCGGGGAGTTCGGCCGGGTCCAGGCGCAGGCGCAGCCGCTCACGGTCCAGCAGCGTCCGGGCCTGGGCCCCTGGCTCGCGGTTCACCAGGCGCAGCCCGTGCCTGGCCAGGTCGCCGAGCCCGGCGACCTCGGTGCCCGGGCGGATCACCAGGCCCTCCCGCCAGGAGGTGAACCCCACCACCTCGGCACCGCCGGGAATCCCGTTCGCGTCGCCCGCGGGGTCCGGCTGGTCCCCGGCCCGGTGCACGCCCGCGACGTGCACGAGGCCCGCGGCGGCCAGGCGCACCGCCTCGGCGTTCCCGCACGGCCACCAGGCGAACCCGACGGGCGGGTCGAGCAGCGCCAGCGGCGTCTCCAGCAGCGGGAGCGCCGGATCGCAGCCCGCCACCACCAGCGTGGGCCTGGGCGGCCCGATGGGGCGCACCGCGACCGGCTCGCCGGGTCCCCCGCCGACGACCAGGCCGCCGGCCGGGCCGAAGCCGGCCTTGTCCACCGTGTTCCCGCGCAGCGGGAGCGCCACGAACGTGTCGGCGACCGTCGCGAGCACGACCCGGGAACCATCCCCTCCGACCGGGGCGACCGGCCTGGCCTGCACCGGGTCGGCCGGGTCGCCGGGACCGAACAGGTCCTCGACCGTCATCCCGAGCGCGCGGGACAGGGCCAGGGCGAACCGCAGCGAGGGGTCCGAATGCCCGGACTCGACGGCCGACACGGCCTGCCTGGTCACGGCCGCCATCCCGGCGAGCTGCTGCTGGGACAGGCCGCGGGCCTGCCGGGCCAGCCGCAGCCGCGTCCCCGCTGCCGAGGGGACTTCGGTCATACCGGCCTCCGCATCAGGTCCTGGAGCCTTCCATCGTGCCACGACTCCACCCGTGCCTGACCCCTATGATCCCCTCCATGAAGACGCAGCTCATCTCGGTCCGCACCGGCGGGCGGGAAACGGTCCTGGATATCACCGCGGACTGCGCGAGCTTCGCGAGCGAGGCGGCGGACGGGGGCGACGGGCTGCTGCACGTGTTCGTGCCGCACGCGACCGCGGGGGTCGCGCTGCTCGAGCTCGGCGCGGGCAGCGACGGTGACCTCCTGGCCACCCTTGCCGCGCTGCTGCCCGCCGATAATCGTTGGCGGCACGCGCACGGGTCCCCCGGGCACGGCCGGACGCACGTCCTGCCCGCCCTCGTACCGCCGCACGCCACGATCCCGGTAATCGGCGGCCGTCTCGCCCTCGGCACCTGGCAGTCCGTCGCCCTCGTCGACCTCAACGTGGACAACCCGGAGCGCCAGGTTCGCCTGTCGTTCCTCGGCTGATGCGCGTCCTGGCCGAGGGGACGGGAGGCGCGAACGGCTGGCCCGAACCCGGCTGCCGGTGCGCTTCCTGCCTGCGTCAGGCCCGGAACGGGAGCGCACGTAAGAGGTCGACCATCGTCGTCGATGGAGTGCTGAGGCTGGCGCCCGGGGAACGGGAACAGGAACCCGCGGCGGCGGGGTACCTGGTGCGACGGCTGCCCGACGCGCGGGGCGGTGCGGGGTCCGGCGGGCCGGGGGGCTCGGACGTGGGGCCCGGCGGGCTGGGGGGCCCTGACGCGCGGGGCCGACTGGGGGGGTGGGACGTGACGGCGCCGGACGGGGGGCGGCTGCTGTACCCGGCGGGGCCGGGCGCGGTGCCGGTGCCGCCGCCCGGGGCGGAGCCGTACGACCTCGCGTTCCTGGACCTGCTGGGCGAGCCGGCCCAGCTCGGCCTGCTCCGGGCGCGGGGGCTGGTCACCGTGGACACGATCGCGGCCGTCGCGTTCGCCGACCACCGGGTGCCCTCGGAAGCCGAACTCCGGCAGCGCTGCGCGTTCTGGAACGCGGAGGTGCCGGGGGAAGGCGGGGCAGTCACCAACGCTCGTTCGGGAGAAAAGGTTCTTTCCGCGCCGTGGCGGGTGCTCGTGCTGGGCGGGGCGCGTTCGGGCAAATCGGAGCGGGCGGAGCTGCGGCTGGCGGGCGAGCCCGACGTGACCTACGTGGCCGCGGGGGCGGGCGGGCTCAACCGGGACCCGGATCCGGACCCGGACTGGGGAGTGCGGGTGGCCGCGCACCGGGCGCGGCGGCCGGCCTGGTGGCGGACGGCCGAGACGACCGACGTGGCGGGGGTGCTGGCCGCGGCGGACGGGGCGCTGCTGGTCGACGGGATCGGGACCTGGCTGGCGGCGGTGCTCGGCGAGTGCGGCGCCTGGGACGAGGCGGCCGGGTGGGGGGCGCGGCTCGCCGGGCGGACCGGCGAGCTGGTCGCCGCGTGGCGGCAGACCGGGGCGCGCGTGGTGGCGGTCAGCGACGAGGCCGGCCTGGGCGTGGTCCCGGCGACCCCGGCCGGGCGGTTGTTCCGCGACGAGCTGGGGCGGCTCAACCAACTGCTGGCCGCCGAGTCGGACGAGGCCGAACTGGTGGTCGCGGGGCGGATCCTGCCGCTGACGCCGGGGTGACGGACGCGGCGGTATAACGGTCCGGTGACAATCCGGTTAGCGGAGCGTGTTCCGCGCCCATCCGGCCGGGCCGGTCGTTACACGCGCTGGCCAGGGATGGTCGCCGGCCGCTACCGTAGGAAGTCCTGCGGACGGCTGGCCGACCCGCACCACGCCGCCGACATCAGGCTGTCTTGGCGGCTGCCTTCCAGGACGCGGGTACCCAGGGGGACGCCGCCAGGGCTAGACAGCATTGGGGTGATGACGAGTATGGCGCGCGTGGTGGTCATTGGTGACCTGATGACGGACACGGTTGCCCACGCTATGCTCCCGCTCGCGCGCGGCAGCGACACGCCCGCGGCCGTGACCATGCACGGCGGCGGGTCCGGGGCCAACATCGCGGCCTGGATGGCGGCCGACGGCGGCGACGTCGCGTTCGTCGGGCGGCGGGGCGCGGACATCGCCGGGCGCAACCGCGACATGGAGCTGATGGGGTACGGCGTCGACGCCCGGCTGGTCATGGACCCCGAGCGCCCCACGGGCACCTGTGTCGTCATGGTCACCCACAAGGGCGAGCGGACCATGCTCTCCGACCCGGGCGCGAACGCGGCGCTGTCCCCCGACGACCTGCCGGGCGACCTGTTCGTGCCCGGCGCCCACGTGCACGTCTCCGGGTACACGCTGCTGTCGGACGGGGCGCGGTCGGCGGGGCTGGCCGCGATCGACTACTCGCGCCGGACCGGGATGACCGCGTCGGTCGACGCGGCGTCCTCCGCGCCGCTGGAGCGGGCCGGGGCCGAGCCGTTCCTCGAACTGTCCTCCGGGGCCGTGCTGCTGTTCGTCAACGCCGCCCAGGCCAAGGTGCTCACCGGGCGGGAGGACCCGGAGCAGGCCGCCCGGGTGCTGACCGCGTGGTACCCGCACGTGGTGGTCAAGCTCGGCGCGGACGGGGCGCTGTTCTACGCCAACGGCCGGCCGCCGGTGCGGGTGTCCGCGCCGCCCGTGGACCGGGTGGTGGACGGGACCGGCGCTGGTGATGCGTTCATCGCCGGCTTCATCCCGCCGTGGCTGGACAAGAAGCCGCCGGGCGAGGCGCTGGCCAGCGGCTGCCGGCTGGCCGCGCACGCGCTCAACCTCATCGGCGCCCGCCCCGTGCTTTGACGGACACCGACTACCTCCGCGAGCTCTTCTCGCTCGACGGACGGGTGGCCGCGGTCACCGGCGGCAGTTCCGGTATCGGTCTGGAGATGGCGGTTGCGCTGGCCCGGGCCGGGGCGCGGGTGGTGCTGGTCGCGCGGGACGCGGAGCGGCTCGAAGCGGCGGCCGGGCGGCTGCGCGCCTCGGGGGGCCGGGCCGGGTGGGTCAGCGCGGACCTGGCCGACCGTTCCTCGCTGGAGGGAGCGGCGGCGGACGCGGCCGGGGTGTTCGGGCCGCCGGACATCCTGGTCAACTGCGCGGGGATCAACCTGCGGCCGCCCCTGGACGCGCTGACCGTGCCGGAGTGGGACGTGACCATGGCGGTCAACCTGACCGCGCCGTTCCTGCTCGGCCAGCGGTTCGGGCCCCTGATGGCCGAACGCGGCTGGGGGCGGATCATCAACGTGACGTCGCAGCAGGCGCAGCGGGCGTTCGGTCACAGCGGGGCCTATGGGGCATCCAAGGCGGGCCTGGCCGCGCTGACTCGCTCGCAGTCCGAGGCGTGGGCCAGGTCCGGGGTGTGCTGCAACGCGTTGTGCCCGGGGTTCGTCGCGACGCCGCTGACCGCGGCGGTGGCCGGCGACCCCGTCCGGTGGGCGGCCATGGCGGCGCGGACCATGACGGGGCGCAACGGCGAGCCCGCGGACTTCGCCGGGGCGGCCGTGTTCCTGGCCTCCCGGGCCAGCGACTACGTCACCGGCCAGACGCTGTACGTGGACGGCGGCTTCTCCGCGACCTGAACCCCCTTGGCGGGGCGGGCTAGGTGACGGTCACGTGGCCTGAGCCGTTGATGCCGAAGACGGCCAGGCAGCCGCCACCGGAATTAGCGACCACCCAGTAGGCGCCCACGGTGGTGCCGACATCGTATGACACGCCCGGAGCGAGCGTGGCGTAGTACGCCACGGCGCCGCTACTGCTGATCTGGTCTATCTGCACGTTGGCCGAGCTGTTATCGACGAAGCCGAACTGCACAGACGCGCCGGCGGAGGGATGGACCGAGCCTTCGTCCCCGCAGGAAAGCTCGCTGGCCCCGCTGACGCTGAAGCCGTAGGTCGCCGGCGGCGCGTGCGTAGGTGCCGGTTTGGTCGTATGCGTCGGTCTGGGTGCCGCTGAGCTCGTCGCCGGGGCCGGGGCCGTCGTCCGCGCCGGCGCGATCGCGTTCGACCTCGTCGGTTGCGGGTTCGGTCGTCGGGACGGCGAAGCGGTGGGGCTATGGCTCGTCCCGGTGACGGTCGGTGACGGCCGGGCCGCAGCCGAACCGGCGGCTGCGGTAGTCGCTGCCGACGTGGCCAGCGCGATGGAAGTCGGGGGCCTGGTGGAGGACGACGCGGACGCCCGGCCGGAGCCGCCGTTCAAGGCCAGGATGGTCGCACCGGATGCGATCAGGATGACGGCCGCAGCCGACCCTAGCACGAGTAGCCGCCGCGGGCGGGACCGCCGCCCGCCGCCCCCGAGGTCTCCGGGCGGCAGCGGGACGACAGCTGCCCCCGGTTCCTGTGTGAGTTTGGGCGCCGTGACCGGCTCGGCTTCCGGTCCGGGTGCGGAGGGCATGGCCTCGGGCGTTATGGTCGCGGCCTCGGGTGTTGCGGCCCCGGGTGCGGTGGCCTCGGCCTCGGGTGTTGCGGTCTCGGGTGTTGCGGCCCCGGGGGCGGTGGCCTCGGCCTCGGGTGCTGAGGTCTCGGGTGCTGAGGTCTCGGGCGGTGGAGGCGCGGCCTCGGGCTCGACCGCAAACAGTGGCGTAGGCCCGGTAAGGGTCGAGGTGCGGTCGGGGGACACGGCCAGCGGCTCCCCCGCCTCGGCGGCAGGCGGCGGTGATGGTGGTGGCGACGGCACTTCGTCCGCCCGGGCCGGACTTTCCGGAAAGCCACTGGTAACGGGCTCGGGCAGCCAGCCTGCCATCGGCTGGACAGCACCGATTTCACCCAGCAGCTCGCTGGCCGAGGGTCGCTGGCTGGGGTCCTTGATCAGGCACCTTTCGACCAGCGGGCGGATCTGGTCCGGAACTTGGTCCAGTTGGGGCGGCTCGTATACGACCCGGAAGACCAGCGCGGCGGTCAACCCGTCGCCGAACGGCGGCTCGCCGGTCGCCGCGAAGGCCAGGACCGCGCCCAGGCTGAACATGTCGCTGGGCGGACCGACGTCGCGGCCCAGGGCCTGCTCCGGAGACATGAAGCCGGGCGAGCCGAGGACGAAGCCCGCGCGCGTTACCGACGTCGCCTCCGTCGCCCGGGAGATCCCGAAGTCGATCACTCGCGGCCCATCCCCGGCCAGCAGCACGTTCGACGGCTTGAGATCCCGGTGCACCACGCCCACGTCGTGGATCGCGGCCAGGCTTTCCGCGAGGCCGGCGGTCAGCGCTAGCACCGACCTGGCCGGCAGCGGCCCGTGGTCGTGGACCGCCTCGGCCAGCGACGGCCCGGCCACGTAAGCGGTGGCCAGCCACGGTTCCGCGGTGTCCAGGTCGGCGTCCACCACCACGGCCGTGAACAGGCCGCTCACCCGCCGCGCAGCCGCGACCTCGCGCCGGAACCGGACCCGGAATTCCGGGTCGGCGGCCAGATCGCCGCGGATCACCTTCACGGCGACGAGCCTGCCGGCCGCGGAACGCCCTAGGAACACCCGGCCCATGCCGCCGCTGCCCAGCTGCCCGATGAGCAGGTACGGCCCCACAACCCGGGGATCCCCAGGCTGGAGCTCTCTCAGCACGCCAATCCCACCCCATGTCGCATATTGCGTTTCTGGCGTCTTACTCGGCCAACAGGCCGATTCTAATGATCCGGTATGCGCGTTTGCACGGAGCCGGCGTAGGCCTGAACCTATCCCGGCGGACCGCCGATCGCGCTCCGCGAAATGTTCGAATTTACGATGATTAGGCACCCGCCGCGTTATGGGTAAAGCGCCTGGACCCGATGGATCAGATCGGTCATGAGCGCAGAGCTAGGCACGTCGTTCGTGCCGCTCACCTCCCACAGGTTGTACACGTTCGTCCCGGCTACGACGAATAGCACGTCGACGTGAAAGAAGCGACCTGAAGCCTCCGATGGCGCCCACAGCTCGGTGGCCGTGAAGGCATGATGGCCGCTGACGGTGGTCCTGGATATCGACACGCCGCTGACCAGATAGGTGCCTCCACCGGGGGTGACGTCCCCGGGGTTGGGCACGGTGAACGACAGGCACGCGGCGTACTTCGCATACGCCTGGCCGAAGTAGGTGCTGGCTGCCTGATCCGTGGCGAACTGAACAACGTCCTGGGACAGACCGTAAAGGGTGTCGGGCCAGGACCCGCGCCAGGCCTCGTTCATGTACTGGTCGGTCGCGCCAGCCGTTTGACCAAGGAATGAGACGTACTCGTCATTTTCGTAGGTAGCGCAGCTCTGCCTGGGCACCGGCCTGGAGGCGCGAGTGGTCTGCAGCTTGCTGCCGGAGTTGAGCGATTCCAGGAACGTATAGCTCGAGCCGAAGGCGGAGGGCGGGAGCAGTCCCTTCGCCAGCCGCGGCCCGTTGATCTGCGGTGGCGACGCGGGCCTGCCGTGGCCCGGGTGCCCGAGTGGCTGCGCCGCCGCCGAGCCGACCGCGCCGAAACATAGGGCCGCGACGGCGGCGCCGGTGACCATGACCGTACTGACTTTCATCGATCCCCCTCCATAGTGGCGCGGGCCCTCAGGCCGCCCGCGCGCGAGCGACGGCATTATGCGCTCAAGGACCTTCATAACACAGCTAGTCGGGATCTGGCGGTCACGATCTTGTGGCGCGCTAGCCAGTCCGACCACCCCGGTCCGGTGGGCGGCCCTGGCGGTCAGCGCTCAGTGCGGGTAGAGCCCCTGGATCTTCTTGATCAGGCTGCCCATGACCGTCGGAGAGGGCTCGTCGTTCGTGCCGCTTTGCTGCCACATGCTGTACACGTCGGTGCCCGCGACGGCGAAGAGCACGTCGACGAATTCCGTGGCGCCCGGAGTCTCGGACAGCGCGATCTGCTGGGTGGCCGAGAAGGCCGCGTCACCGCTGACCGTGGTCTTCGACACCCCGAGGGCGCTGATCTGGAAGGTACCGCCGCCCGGATTGGTGTCGGTGGGGTTGGGCTCGGAGAAGGACTGGCAGGCGGTGTACTTCGCGCGGGCCGCGGTGAAGAACGTGGTCGCCGCGCTGGCGGTGGCGAACTGCAGGACGTCCTGGAATCCCTGGATGATCGCCTCGGGGCGCTGCCTCGCGGCGTTCGGGTTGACGTATTTGCCCAGCGCGCCGGCGGTGTTCCCGAAGCCGGAGATGTAGATCTTGCCCTCGAACGTGCTGCAGCTCATGGCGGAGATGTTCGGGGCGGTCGGGTTGGACAGCACACCGCTGCCGGTGTTGAGCGTGGTGCCGAGCGTGAAGCCGACCCCGAAGGCCGACGCCGGGAGCAGTCCGGTCTGCAGGCGTGCCCCGCTGATCTGCGGCGGTTTTGAGCTGGCGGCCAAGTCGTGCGCGGACGGCTGCGCCACCGCCGAGCCAGCGCCGGCCACCGCGACCGCGCCGACGGCGGCGAGGGCCAGGGCCGCGGCGATCTTGAACTTCACCCGTCCTCCTACGAGTCGCTGAGGACGATCCACTGGCGGCCGTCGAGGAGCTCGGCGGCCGCGTCCAGGTGGCCCGCGTGCGTGGCGGTTTCCTTGAGCACGTGCAGCATGACGAACCGCAGGTCGGTGAAGCGCTTCCCCCACTCCCCCCAGCGCGGGTCAAGCTGCCGCGGCGGCGCGAGGAGCTGGGTGGCCGCGATGATGGCGTTCGAGCGGGCGATCTCGTCCCGGTACAGGGCGAAGATGCCCTCAGCCGTCTCGCCGGGCTCCAGCTGCCACGCGTTGTCGCCCGGCACGGAGTCGAACGACTCGCCCGCGACGACGCACTGGAACCAGTAGTGCTCGTCGTCCAGCGCCAGGTGCCTGACCATGCTCAGGCAGCTCCACCCGGACGGCAGTACCGGCCGGCGCAGCTGCTCCTCGGAGAATCCCTCGAGGATGCCGAGGACGTGCTCGCGTTCGGCGTCGAGGAAGCCCAGGAGCACCTCGGTCTCGTGGTCCACCAGACCATGATGGGTTAACGGGGCGATCTGCACGTGCATTACGCGGAAAACTCCGGCCCTCCGCCGAGGCGTGCCGCCCGTAACGCCCGGCCGCACGGCACAATGACGTCATGCCAGCCGGACGAAACGGTGCCACGCCTCCCCACGGCCCAGGAACCACCGAGGATTTCGAAGAGAACATCGTCGACGTCGACGTGACCGAGGAGATGCGCGGCAGCTACCTCGAGTACGCCTACAGCGTCATCTACTCCCGCGCGCTGCCCGACGCGCGGGACGGCCTCAAGCCGGTGCAGCGCCGGATCCTGTACCAGATGAACGAGATGGGCCTGCGCCCGGACCGCGCCCACGTCAAGTGCGCCCGGGTGGTCGGCGAGGTGATGGGCCGGCTGCACCCGCACGGCGACTCGGCGATCTACGATGCGCTGGCCCGGATGGCCCAGCCGTGGGCGATGCGGCTGCCGCTGGTGGACGGGCACGGGAACTTCGGCAGCATGGGCGGGGACGACGAGCCTGCCGCGATGCGCTACACCGAGGCCCGGCTGACGGCAGCCGCGATGGAGATGGTCGCCTCCATCGACGAGGACACGGTCGAATTCGTCCCGAACTACGACGGCAGCGAGACCCAGCCCGACGTGCTGCCCGCGGGCCTGCCTAACCTGCTGGTCAACGGCACGTCCGGCATCGCGGTCGGCATGGCCACGAACATGGCGCCGCACAACCTGACCGAGGTCATCGCCGCGGCGCGCCACCTTCTCGGGCACCCCAATGCCAGCCTCGCTGACTTGATGCGCTACGTTCCGGGCCCCGACCTGCCCACCGGCGGCCGGATCGTCGGCCTGGAGGGGATCAGGGAGGCATACGAGACCGGGCGCGGCATCTTCCGGACCCGGGCGGCCGCCCGCATCGAGCAGATCAACCCGCGGCGCACCGGCATCGTGATCACCGAACTCCCCTACACCATCGGCCCGGAAAAGGTCATCGCCAGGATCAAGGACCTGGTCCAGGCCAAGAAGCTCAACGGCATCGCCGACCTGAAGGACCTCACCGACCGCCAGCGCGGGCTGCACCTGGTGGTCGAGGTCAGGGCCGGGTTCAACCCCGATGCGGTGCTGGCCGAGCTGTACCGGCTCACGCCGATGGAGGAGACCTTCGGGATCAACAACGTCGCGCTGGTCGACGGCCAGCCCCGGGTGCTCGGGCTGCGCGAGCTGCTCGAGATCTACGTCGCGCACCGGCTCGAGGTGACCAGGCGTCGCACCGAGTTCCGGCGGCGCAAGCGCGCCGAGCGAGTGCACCTGGTCGACGGCCTGCTTGTCGCGCTGCTCAACATCGACGAGGTGATCCAGGTCATCAGGTCCAGCGAGGACGCAGCAGCGGCCAGGGAGCGCCTGATGGCGGTCTTCGAGCTGTCC
>Ga0187801_10000511_pt1 | contig 10780 bp, 8 predicted proteins | sample NC_wetland_sal_i_10_FD_132465 | JGI IMG/M metagenome (GOLD analysis project Ga0187801, IMG submission 132465) | Wetland sediment microbial communities from Neuse River Estuary, North Carolina, USA - Control_1 | ecosystem: Environmental > Aquatic > Freshwater > Wetlands > Sediment | place: USA...
AATCCCATTTGCCGCAATCTGTGCGAGCGCGCGCGTGCACATCCTTCTCCTGAACGAATATTTTCCGCCCGATTCGAGCGCGACGGCGAAATGCGCGGCGCGCATCGTGGAAGCGCTCACCGAGCGCCATCGCGTGACCGTGCTGTGCGGCCGGCCAAGCTACGATCCGGCCGAGCGGCATCCCCGCTATCTGCTGCGCCGCGAAGTGCGCGGCCCTCTTGCCATCGAGCGCGTGGGCTCGACCGCCTACCCGCGCTTCCAGATGCGCCGCCGCGTTTCCAACTACCTCAGCTACTTGGCGCTGGCCGTTCCTCGCGCGCTGACCATCCGGCCCGACGTTGTCCTGGCCATGACCGATCCGCCAATCGAAGGCATTGCGGGTGCGATCGTCGCGCGCCTGACTGGCCTGCCCTTCGTCTACAACATTCGCGACATGTATCCCGACATGGCCGTAGGTGGAAAAATCGTGCGCGCGGGAAGCTGGACGGCAAGATGGGAAGCGATGCATCGCTGGGCGCTGCGCCAGGCGGCGCGAATCATCGTCCTTGGCGATGACATGCGCGACCGCATCATCGCCAAAGGCGTGGATGCAGCGCGCGTCGTCGTTTCGCGCGACGGCATCGAGATACCGGAGGACCTGCCTTCATCCGACAATCCAGTTGCGCGCGAAATTCGCGGCAATTTCCGATTTGTCCTGGTCCACGCGGGCAACCTCGGCTTTTACGGAGCCTGGAACACTCTGGTTCGCGCCGTCCAGATGCTCGAAGACGAAGGCGTCGGACTTGTTTTCATCGGCGAAGGCGCGATGAAAACGAAGATTCAGGAAATGGCGGCGGGATGCTGCGCGATTCGCTTTCTGCCCTACCGCCCCGCGGATGAAATTCCCTTCGTTCTGGCCTCGGGAGACATGCACGTCGTCACGGTCGAGCGCGGGCTCGAAGGCGTCGTCGTTCCAAGCAAACTCTATCCCATTTTGGCCGCGGGCCGGCCCGTGCTCGGCGTCGCGCCGGAGAAGACCGACATCGTGCGCGTCATTCGCCGCTCCGGCTGCGGCCTCGCCGCAGATCCCGATGATCCGCAAAGCCTCGCGAACGCAATTCGAGGCCTTCTCCATACCCCTGAACAGATACGACACATGGGCCTCCGCGCCCGGGAGATCGCATTTGACTATGCTAGATTGAAACAGCAAAAAATTTTCGTCGAGGCGATCGAGGCAGCGGGACGCGAATGATTCAAATCGGAACGGCCCATTTCGGGAACGCTGCCCGCTCGGCCAGAAATTCCCACTCTGGGAATCAAGGAATCAGCGGAAGCGCAATCTACTCTCTCCGCTCCGCGCTCTGTCAAAAAATCCCGGTGCCGCATGAACTTTGACTTACTCGCCTTCTGCGTTGCATTGATTGCCTCGATGGGGCTTACAGTTCCCGTGCGTCAGCTTGCGCTTCGCGTGGGAATGGTGGACCTGCCCGGCCCGCGCAAGGTGCATCTCGAACCGATCCCGTTGCTCGGCGGCCTGGCGATTTACTGCGGCGTGCTTCTCGCGGTCCTGGTTACGGCGGGCGGCCCAGCCCTCTCCCAGGTGGTCGGAGTTTTTGCCGGCGCAACTGTCTTGATCGCCGTCGGCATTCTCGACGACCGTGGTCTACTCCATCATCAGGTCAAATTGTTCGGCGCGATGCCTCTTGCCGCTGTGATTTTGATGGCCAGCGGCATTCGCGCGCAGGTGTTTTCAGCGGTCTGGCCCGGCCGCGCTGGGTTTTGGGCCGACACGGCTCTTACGATTGTTTGGGTCGTCGGCATCACCGCTGCATTCAGCATTCTCGACCACATGGACGGCCTTTGCGCCGGAGTCGCCGCCGTCGCATCGCTCTTTTTTGCCGTCTTCGCAATCGAAAGCGGCCAGATTCTGGTCAGCACGATGGCGGCAGCGGTTCTCGGCGCCGCGGCGGGATTTCTCCGCTGGAATTTCAAGCCGGCGCGAATTTTTATGGGTGATGGCGGCGCGATGTTCCTCGGCTTCCTGATGGCCACGCTAGCGCTCAAGCTTCGCCCCGTAATGACGGCAGGTTCTGCGGCCTGGCTCATTCCCGCGTTTATCCTCGGAGCGCCGATTTTCGATACGACGCTCATCTCCATATCGCGCTCGCGTCGCGGCCTGATTCCGTTTACGACTCCGGGAAAAGATCACACCGCGCACCGTTTGTCGAATCTTGGCTTGGGCCAGCGTGGCGCTGTTCTTGCCATCTACGCGATCGGCACGGCCTGCGGCCTCGTGGCGTTGTACCTGAGCCGCATTCCCGCCTCTAAAGCGTTTGCCACGGCAGGGATTGCCGCCGCGATCGTCCTTGCGGTGGTGGCGTTGCTTGAGCGCGCTCCCTACGAGTGCCAGGTTCGCAAAAAAGCATAGCCCGACCTCGGCGGCCTTTTTCCCGCGCTTAGATCCCGATTCCCACGGTTCGTTCCGCCTTGCCTAAACTCCGCGATTCGTTATACTGCTTGCTCGAATTCGGCTTCCCTGTGGTCCGTACCAAACGCGGATGCTTTCGGGGTTTCGTTGCACAACCGCATCCGGAATGAACGAGCGCCGCTCCGGAGGCTGCGAGTCAGGCGGCAAAGGAAGGTCACGCTGGAGCACAGGATCGAGAAGGGAAGCGTGGAATCGCCGGGCCGTCAGGTGGCCGTCGTGGGCGGCTCGGCGGCGGGGTACTTTACGGCGTCGCTCCTGGCGCGCGCAGGTCGCCGTGTCGAAGTTCTGGAACGCGCTGAACAGATCGCTCCCGCCCCTCGCACGCTGATCGTCACCAGCCGCCTTCGCGACCTGCTTGGAAATCTGGCTGACCGCGCTGTCATCAATGAAATCCGCAAGTTCGAGCTTTTCACCGATGGCCGCGCCGCGCATGTTCCTCTGAGCCGCCCCGATCTCATCATCGAACGCGCCCGGCTGATTCGCGATCTGGCCGGCCAGGCGGAACGCGATGGCGCCGCGGTGTCGCTCGGCCGGCGATTCGTTGCGCTTGAGGCGAACGGCAACGGTCTGCGCGTCTCCATCGAACGCACGCGCGATGCGCAACAGGAGGAGATTTACGCGGACACCGTGGTCGGCGCCGATGGCGCGATCTCGCGTGTGGCCGCAGCAGCCGGGTGGCCCCGGCAGGTCACTGTTCCGCTCGTGCAGGCCATCGTGCGCATGCCCTCGGGGCTTTCTCCGGATACGGTGCGCGTTTGGTTTGTGCCGGACGACACGCCATATTTTTACTGGCTGATCCCTGAATCTACCGAGCGCGCCGCACTCGGATTGATTGGCGAAGAGGGACAGGAAACGCGCCTCTGCCTCGAGCGCTTCCTCGAAAAGCGCGGGTTTGAGCCGCTGTCGTTTCAGGGCGCGCGCATCCCGGTGTATACGGGGTGGGTTCCGGTCGAACGGCGCGTCGGCGCGGGCCGCGTCTTCTTGGTTGGCGACGCAGCCGGGCAGGTGAAGGTCACGACGGTCGGCGGCATCGTCACCGGATTCCGCGGCGCACTCGGCGTTACGGAAGCGATTGTGCAGGGCGGCCAGAGCCGTGAGCTGCGCGCCTTGCGGCGCGAACTCGATTTGCATCTCCTCATTCGCCGCACGATTCACCGCTTCCAGCAGAACGACTATAGCCGGCTGGTGGACTTGATGAACGACTCGACCCGCCGCTCGCTCAGCAGGTACACGCGCGACGAGGCCGCTCGCGTCCTCTGGCATCTCGCCCTCAGCCAACCGCGCCTGCTCCTTCTCGGTCTTCGCGGACTCCTCTCCGGCGGCTCCATGCTTCGCCGCGTCCCCCAGAGCAAGTCCTGACGGTTGACATTCGGCCACAGAACGGAACCATTTTGGTTTCCTTCTCCACGCGATTCCGGCAAAATAGATTGTACTTTGCGGGGCGTCCCCGCGTTTCCACTGAAGGAGAATTCGAACGTGAAGCTTTGCGTCGTGGGTTGCGGGTATGTCGGACTGGTGACCGGCGCTTGCCTGGCCGAGGCCGGGCACGAAGTGTTTGCCACCGACAACGACGCGGCGCGGATTACCGCGCTCCAGGCCGGAAAGATCCCCATTTACGAGCCAAATCTGGATCGCGTGCTCGAAGGCGCGGTGCGCGAGGGCCGTCTGCATTTCACCACGGATTGCGCGGAAGCGGTGCGCGCCGGCGACGTCATCTTCATCTGCGTAGGTACGCCGCCGCTGGAGACCGGCGAAGCCGACCTTTCGGCGATTGACAATGTTGCGCGGCTGATCGCCACCGAAGCGCAGGCGCCCAAACTCGTCATCGAGAAGAGCACGGTCCCGGCGCAGACGGGCCAGCAGCTCAAACGCACGCTGGGCGTTTATTCGAAGCGTTCGGGAATCAGTTTCCACGTGGCGTCGAATCCCGAGTTTTTGCGCGAAGGTACGGCCGTCGAGGATTTCTTTCATCCGGACCGCATCGTCGTCGGCGTGGAAGACGCCGAAGCCGAGCGGCAGCTCCGCGAGATTTACAAACCGATCCTCGAGGGGAAATTCCGCTGCCCGGTCCATTCGGGGGGTTGCCCGAGGGTCGCAAAACCGGAGTTTCTGGTCACGACGATTGCCAGCGCCGAGCTGATCAAGCACGCCTCAAATTCCTTCCTCGGCTTGAAAATCTCCTATGCCAATGTGCTCGCCGATCTGTGCGAGCGGCTCGGCGGAAACGTGGACGAAGTTACACGCGCCGTGGGTTTGGACCCGCGCATCGGCGGAAGATTTCTGAATGCGGGTCTCGGGTTCGGCGGCTTTTGCCTGCCCAAGGATATTCAGGCGTTCATCCGCCTGGCCGAAAGCGCGGGAGTGGATTTCGGCCTGCTCAAGGAAGCCGAGCGCGTCAATAAGCAGAGGATCGACTTAGTGATGGAGAAACTGAAGAAATCGCTGTGGGTGATCAAAGAAAAACAAGTGGGCGTGCTCGGGCTGGCTTTCAAGCCAAACACGGATGATATTCGCTTGGCCCCGGCCATCGAAGTGATCCGGCGTTTGCTGGCCGAAGGAGCGGTGGTTCGAGCGAACGACCCGGAAGCCATCACGCGTGCGCGCGCCGTCTTTCCTCATCTTCGATTCAGCGAGGACCCGCATGAAGTCGCTCGCGGCGCCGACGCGCTGCTGTTGCTGACCGAATGGGACCAGTACCGCAACCTGGATTGGAAGCGCATTCAAAAAGAGATGGCGCGCTCATTGCTGCTGGACGCGCGCAACATGCTCTGTCCGGCCGAAATGGAAGCGCTGGGCTTTGAATACCTGAGTTTCGGCCGGCCCCAGGTCGCCGGCGTTACTGCAACGACCTGAATCTCCAATTTTTGCGTAAAATTCGACCTTGTGTCAGCGTGCGGCGCTTGCGGCGTACTGCTTCTTGAAGTAATCGAGCGTGAGCCGCAATCCTTCCTCGAGATTCACTTTCGGTTCCCATTGCAGCAGGCGCTTCGCTTTGGAAATGTCCGGGCAGCGCTGCTTGGGATCGTCCTGCGGCAGCGGTTGGAAGACGATGGGCGTGCTTGCCCCGAGCAATGCGCGAATGCGCTCTGCGAATTCCAGAATCGTGATTTCCCGGGGGTTGCCGATGTTGGTTGGCTCGTGCTCGCTCGATTGCATCAGGCGGTAAATACCCTCGATCAAATCGCTGACGTAGCAAAAACTGCGCGTCTGCTTGCCGTCGCCATACACAGTGATTGGCAGCCCGCTCAGCGCCTGGTGCACGAAATTGGGAAGCGCCCGCCCGTCGTTCAAGCGCATGCGCGGGCCGTACGTGTTGAAGATGCGCACGATGTGTGTATCGAGGCCGTGCGCGCGGTGATACGCCATGGTCATGGCTTCGGCGAAGCGTTTGGCTTCGTCGTACACTCCCCGCGGGCCGATGGGATTGACGTTGCCCCAGTACGTTTCCGGCTGCGGGCTTACCAGCGGGTCGCCATAGCATTCCGACGTCGAGGCCAGAAAAAACTTTGCCTTCTTCGCCATCGCCAGTCCCAAGGCGTTGTGTGTTCCGAGTGATCCAACTTTGAGCGTTTGAATCGGAAGCTTCAGGTAGTCCACCGGACTTGCCGGTGAGGCGAAGTGCAGGACGTAGTCCACCGGGCCGGGAACATCAATGAATTTCGAGACGTCATGCTGCATCATCTGAAAGCGCGGATGCTTGTTCAGATGTTGCACGTTCGCCGCGGTTCCCGTCGCCAGGTTATCGATGGAAAGGACTTCCCAGCCGCGCTCGAGAAGGTAGTCGCACAAATGCGAGCCCAGGAATCCGGCTCCGCCTGTCAGGACAGCCCGCAAGTGTTTTTCTCCTCTCGCCGCAGCGCGACACAGAAAACGGCCGCGAGGCGCGACAACACATTGTAGCGGTCGCGGCGCCGCGCGCAAAGCTGCGAGGGTCCGCGCGACGCGGGTTGGTCACGCCTGCCCCGCGCTGAATGGCGCGACGTCGGGCGTGGACCGCAGGCATCAGATCCGGATTTGACCCCGCGCCTTCGCGGAGTTAGCATTTCGCATCGGCGCAGAGGAAGATGACGAAACCACGCTGGCATTTCGTGCGCAGCTGTCCATCCTGCGGCAGCTTTGAAGTGCGCCGCTCGCATCGCCGCGGTTTGTTTGAGGTGATGATTCTTCCCATGCTCCTCCTGCGGCCTTTTCGCTGCGACGATTGCCTGAAGCGCCATTTCAATCTGTTCTTCACCGAAGCGCTTCCCCTAAAAAGCGAGAAGGACCGCGCCGCGTGACCCTGGCATTTTCCATCGCGCGGACGCTCCGGATTGAGGCCGGTTCGTGAGCGAACCGCACCGGAAATCGCGGCGCTGGCTAATCTATCTCGGCATTCTCGTCGCACTGTTCGCTGCGGGCGCATGGATTTCTCTTCGCGTCGGCCGGTGGCTCGTAGTCGAGGATCCGCCAGCCCATGTACATGCCATCGTTGTCCTCAGCGGCCATCTTCCGGACCGCGCCGTCGAGGCCGCGCGCCTCTACCTCGAGGGCTACGCCGATCAGGTGTGGGTCTCTCAGCCCGTCAGCCCCGAAGAAGCTTTGCGCAAGATGAACATCGCCTACGTCGGCGAGGATTTCTACAACGAAAAAATCCTGATCGCGCAGGGCGTGCCGCCGGACTCCATCCGCATCCTGGAAAAGCCGGCGGCCAACACGGCCGAAGAGGTCAGTGAAATCACGGCGGATTTGCAGCGCGACGCCGCGAGCAGCGCCATGATCGTCACGTCCAAGCCACACACGCGCCGCGTTCGCTCGATCTGGCGCCGGCTCGCGCCGCCGGACCTGCACATGCTCGTGCGCTACCCCGCCGACGATCCCTACGACGGCGCGCACTGGTGGCGTCACACGCACGATGCGCTCGACGTCGTCCGCGAGGTGCTTGGCCTGCTCAACGTCTGGGCGGGTTTTCCCGTGCATGCCAGCGAGTCCTGACCGTGCGCCCCCGTTCTGTCAACCAAATTAGCGTCGCGCGGCAGATCCTCCTGCTGATTCTTTTCGGCGTCGCCCTTGGCGTCTCGAACCGCTTTTTCGTTTTTATTGACGATGAAACTTCCATCATCGCCGCCGCGGCCGATCCGGTCCGCAATACGCTTGCCCTATTCTGGTCGGGCGTCGGACAGCACGAGCACCCGCCCCTTTACGATTTGCTGCTGCATTTCTGGATTCGCCTGACCGGCGGAGCGATGGACTGGCTGCGCGCGCCCTCCATCTGCTTTTACATCGCGGGGCTTTGGCTGCTTTCGCGCGCGGCCTTGCGCCTGGCCGGGGAGACTGCGGCTGCCATCCTCATCTGGATGGGCGTCTTGTGGCCATTTGGATTTCATTACGCGCGACTCGCCGCGTGGTATTCGTTTTCATTTTTTCTCGTTTCTGCCTTCACTCTCGCCTTTCTCCATCTCATCGAGAAGCAAAGCCCTGTGCGCTGGGGTGTACTGCTGCTCGCAGCGGCCGCACTCGTCTGGACCAATTATCTCGGATGGGCGTTTGTTGTTTGCCTGTTCGTCCTTGACCGGTGGCTTCGCCGGCGAAACGCCGAACCTGTAATCGCAGTTGGCCCATTGGTCCGCGTCGCCGCGATCCTCATCGTGGTATTCATCCCCTTGTTCACGGCTTTCCGCCATGAACTTTCCTCGGGAATGCATCTGCCGCGGCACGCGCTGACGCTCGCGGCGACCGCAGCTTTTAACGCTTACTCGCTCTTCGTCAGCGAAGCCGTGGCGCCGTGGTTTTGGCGGCCGGCGCTGCTCGCCTGCGCGGCAATTCTCGCATCGCTCGTCTTCGGCTATAGGTGCGCGCCGCGCAGCGCGAGGAGATTTTTTCTCTATTTCGCGGTCATTTCCCTTGGAATGGCGTTGACGGGAATTCTACAGACGAAGCGCTTGCTCCTGATTTCACCGTGGTTGCTCCTGCCCCTAAGCGCCGCGCTCGCCGGAACGGATCACAAGACGAAGTGGATGCGCCGCGCTCTGAGCGCTTCACTGCTGCTGATTGCCGCGATCGGATGGTTCGGCATTACCTCTCGCCGATATTACGCCGCGCCGCGGTTCATCGAGCCCTGGCCTCAGGCTGTCGAAATCGCCGCGCAGGACATTCGCTCCAGTGCGATCGTCATCGGCAACAATCCGAGCTTTTTCTTTTATCTCACCTACGCGCTGCAATTGCCGCGAACGTCAGGCCCGTGGCGCTTCGTGGGAACTCTCCCTATCGACGTGCGCGATCCTCAGGTGATGTTTTCCGCAGACTGGCTCGCCGCTGGACATCCCATGGCGCAAAAAATGGTCTGGGTGCGCGGCATGGATTGGGGCGAGTCCGAAGCGCCGATGCTGGATGCCGCAAACTTGCTCGACCGGTCCTGCGGCGCGCGCGTGACGCAAAGATTGCTGCGTGATTCGGGCTTCGAATGGAAGCAGCGGTTTTTCCCGCAGCTCCACGAGTTGCTCTGGCGCATTGAAATTCGGGAATACAATTGCGCCGGCGCCGGCTCGCAGGAGATCCTGCATTTTCCGATGCGTTGAGGCGAGTCCGTGCGTCAGTGCTTGGATGTGGGCGCCGGCACAGACACCGGTGGAGCGTCGGCACTGGTATGGTCGTGAATGATCCGCCAGCCTTCCGGGAAGCGCCGGGCAATCAAGGTGAACACGCCGCCAGGGTGGTCGGCCTCGCGGTCCAGCCGCCAGCGGCCCAGAATCATCGCCGCATCGGATCCTAGAGGCGTGATCTCGAGGTCACTGAACGCCAGATGGCCCATCGCCGCGCGGTTTGGATAGACGCGGTGATAGCGATCGTCCAGGCCCTGCCAGCCGCGCGTCACCCCATTCGTTCCGGAAAAGCTGAGCTGGTCGGACTTCCAATAACCAGCCATGAAGCCCTCGATATCGCCACGGTTCCACGCGTCGGCCTGAGCGGCCAACAGTTCGCGCAAGGACGACTCCACGTCGTAGTTCTTCGGCGCTTGGAATCCGCGCCGCTGGACATACGCCCACGCTCCGACGACCAGAGCCAAGACCACCACGATTTGGACGGCTCGTCGCAATCTGCCCTCTCGCAACGGAGTCAAGGGAATTCCGCGCTATTCATCCATTCGTTCGCGAGAGAAGATACTTTCACCGCAATAGGATGGCAAGCCCGGCTTCCCAGCGGTGAAGGCTTAGCCGCTGCGTTCGTGATGCAGGCCGGCGCGAACAGCTTGCGCAGCCGTCCAATTGTAGGCGATTCTGGCAAAACCGCATAATGTGTTATGTCATTGATAATAGAGTGGATAGCGTAGGCTCGTGTTGAATTGGCTCCGCGTCTGCCCCCCTGCGACCAATCCCATCGAGTAGTAAGGTTGGGGGGGGGTACTAATGGTACCAGCGACCCATTGCCCCGTACCAGCCCCAGAGGCAAACTGGGTATTGAAGAGAGGGCTCTGAGGAACACCAATGGTCGCCGTCATCCTACTCGTGATCTCCACCGTGGCGCTAGGCCAGTTTGCGCTGTATTACAGCCGCGCAGTCATGGCGGGAGTGGCCTCCCAGCCGGTTTCCGACCGCCTGCGCTTAGCGGCTGGGATTGAAGCGACCTCGATTGGCCCCACCGATTTTAACGCGGTTTTGAGCGTCAATGAGATGGCTCCTGGGCTTCATGGCCCTTGCGGTCCCATGCGCCTTGTGCGTACCTATTATGCCTTGGTTGCAGGCCTGGGCCGCGTGCTGCCAGCCCTGGCTGCCTGGTCCGAGCAGGAAATGACGCTGTGCTCGCGCTACGTTGCAGTCCTCGTGGATCAGCGTCTTGAACAGAACCTGGCCTGCGCCGCCGAAATGCGCGGCGTCTAACCGACGTTTCGAATCCTCCCCAAAAACCTGATTTTCTCCCCAATGGAATGCAGGATTTTGCGTTCGCCTGAGTTGCTTGCCGCGGATTCGGCGGACGGAGCCCATAATCCCTCCCGCGCCACGCGTCGCGCTAAGCCCATAGAAGCATCCCTCAGGGAAGGCTAGGCATCCGTTAAGGATAAGGTGGTCCAGTCTGCGCTCCAATCCTGCGGAGAGGCTTGCCGAGCAAGAGAGGAAGGTCATGTCGAAAGCTCTCCGATTGATTTTCGCCATTGTCATGGCGACGCTCTTGTGCGTCTTCGCCACGCCCGGTTACTTGAGCGCGCAAGCGCCTCCAGGACCTTTGCCTGGCGCGAAGCCGGTTCCTCCTTCGCAGCAAGCCGCAGCGGGCCAGGCACAGCGTCAAACTCAGCCGCGGACATCCATCGTCGGCGCGTGGAAACTCAATCTCGACGACAGC
>Ga0187801_10000512_pt1 | contig 10777 bp, 7 predicted proteins | sample NC_wetland_sal_i_10_FD_132465 | JGI IMG/M metagenome (GOLD analysis project Ga0187801, IMG submission 132465) | Wetland sediment microbial communities from Neuse River Estuary, North Carolina, USA - Control_1 | ecosystem: Environmental > Aquatic > Freshwater > Wetlands > Sediment | place: USA...
ATGGAATTAGTTCCGGACCCCAGATCTTTCCCTGAAAATGATAGGAGATGATGTGGCACGGTCGTTCGTATACTTGACGGAGTCCACCCAGGAGTTCGGGTGGGAGAAACTGGACTGTCTATATGGGGAATGACGGAAACCAGCGGTTCTCGATTACCGTTTGGCCAAGTTCGACTCCTAGGGAGAGGTTCCATGTTTTCCGTCATCCTTTCACCACATTCACTGAAACCTTTCTGTCCCCTCCGCCAGTCTTGCTTCTGTTCTAGATCGCTTTCGATGAAGCTCCCGTCGATGGGCAATATCGTAGTCAGGACGCGGCCATGAGCAGCGAACCTGCCGTTTTCACGGCTATACCGGAAGGCTTTCCAATTGAGCGCCTGCGGTCTTTTCGAATAATCCCGCGGATTGAAACCTACCCATCCGTGATCGCTTTGGCGCAGACATTTGCCGGAAAACTGGCGCTACTCACCTTGTTCGGGCTGCTCTTGTATCAGGCCGATCAATACAGTTGGCTCATGGCTGCGTGCCTTGCGCTCCCGACTTTTCTGCCAAAGAAGCGGCATCTGGCCGTCACGCTTGCCACGCTGATCTACACGGCGGCCATAATATGGATGCGGACGGTCCAGCCATTTAGGATATTTTTATCAATATCACTGGTGTTCGCCTTATGTGCCATTTTGATGTGGATAGCCACGTTGCGGCAACGCACCAAGATTGGCCAGCACCCGTTCCTCCTGCTGCTGGGCGTGTTCAGCAGCTTGATTTTGATTTGTACCTGGCTGCGGCCTCAGAACCTGCTTTCTGCTCCTCTTTGGCAATTCACCACGATTTTAGGCAGCTATGTCTGGTTTATCGGCTATATCCTTTTGGATCGAGAGGCGAAGCCGTTTCACAAGTTTGGGTTGGAGCTTGGATCGCTACATCCATTCTGGGGCTCAACCCTTACCCCATTTCCCAATGGTCCCGCCTGCCTGCGCCAAATCGAAGGGAGGGACGCAGAAAAAGTCGCAGTTATACAACTCAAGGGACTAAAACTGCTCGTCTGGGCAACGCTTCTCTCGCTATTTTTGACTCTCTACAATTGGTTTTTCTACCAACATCTAGGAATTCCCCATTTTCAAAAAGCGCTCTATCTCAGTACACGACGCACACCGCTTCCCTCGCTGGTTTGCTGGGTCAGCCTGATTCTTTATTTTTTTTACAAATTGATCTTCATTTCGGTCTGGGGACATCGCATCATCGCTTGCTGCCGGATGGCCGGCTTCGATGCCCTCAGAAATACCTGTAGGCCGCTTTCGTCCACCACGGTGGCGGAATTTTTCAACCGCTACTACTTCTATTACAAAGAATTGCTGGTTCATTTCTTCTTCTTCCCCACCTTCCTTCGGCTGCCGGCACGTTTGGGAAAGCTGCGAATTGCCGTTGCGATATTTGCGGCCGCGTGTCTTGGAAACGCTTACTACCACTTCACGCGCGACATTTTGTACATCCAAGCTCATGGCCTTTGGCAAAGCGTGAAATCCTTCCAGGTGTTTTTCTTCTACACCGTGGTGCTGGCTGTTGGCATTTCCCTCTCACGACAGCAAGCCCGACCCGATCCCGCCAAAGGATTCATTCGCGGCACACTCATCCCGGCCTTTCTGGTATCGACTTTCTATTGCCTATTGAGCATTTTCGCCACGACGGATCGCAATTATCCGCTGGTGGAGCATCTGCGCTTCCTGGCGCATCTTTTCTTCCTGAACTAGGGGCTCCACGTGCACTGTGGAACGGGAATCCACGTACATCTGACTAAGCTTCTCGCGCAGTAGCGCGATCAGAATTCATTCTTAGGTGGCAACTTACCGATGGAGTCGTAGCGTCGGCTACCGCGGAGGAGGGAAATTTTCGGCCGCAGCGTCGGAAGTGGGATAAAGTTCCAGCACCTTATGAAGCTGAGTGAGTTTTAAGCTGGCCTCAATCATTCCGGTGCAGCCAGCGAGACGCAAATAACCACCGGAGCTCTTCAGCCGCGAAAAGCAACGCGCAATCGAGCCGATGGCTGCGCTATCGATGTGGGTAACGTGAGAAAGATCAAGAATCACGAAGATTTCCTTGGCGCCGATGAGCGTTTCCATTTCCTGCTCCAGGCGGCGGCAATCCGGACCGGTGTGAATACTGCCCTTCAGTTGAAGGACGGTGACATCTTGCTTGGGAGTAGCTTTGTTTAGGTAATGAATCACGATCTTGAACTCCCTTCAAAAGACTGTAGCAGCAAGAAAATCCAAAATATGAATTACGAAGAGTGCAACGGTTCCTCCCCTTCATAGGGAAACTGGCGGATCAGGCGGACACAATCGCCCAGCGCGTTGTAAAGCGTGTGGCCCCAGCCACAGGGAATGAAGGAGGCGGCCTTTTGATTGACGGCCTTATCGGCCTCCGCGAAAAAGCGCAGGCGCTGGCCCGGCGGTGGCGCGGCAAATTCCTTGATGGTGATTCGGAAGGGGACGTCGCCACCATGCTGGTGCTTGACGAACGAGAAATAATGAAGCTGAGCAAGCTGCTCGGCCGGGTCTTGCTGCGCAAACATCCAGTCCGTCATGCGTGTGCTCCTGCCTGCTCCGCCTTACCTGATGGAAGGGAAACAAAGTAGGGGCATGTTAGGCCAGCAGCCGAAACATGTCAACGCGTGGGGAGCTCGCGCGAACTCGGCTTCGATCAGGAATTGGGAGTCGTGGCGAAGGCCAGAGTCAAGAGCGTCCTTTGCTCAAGTTCGTGGGCTTTGGCGGAGCCGGTCGCGGGGCTTGCGCTGGCAGAGCGCTTTACGGTGCGCACACGCAGATTTTTGGCCTGGGCAATGCGCTCCAGGCGCGGAAGGACGTAGAACAACGCGCCCATGTTGGCGGGTTCTTCCTGAACCCAGACGATTTCGCGGGCATTGGGATGCGCGTCAATGGCAGCCGCAATTTCGTCCTTTGGAAGCGGGTAGAGCTGATCCAGAAAGAAGACGGCGGTCGTAGTGTCTTTGCGGCGGCGGCGTTCGGCGCGGAGTTCGTGGCCAACCTTGCCGCTGGCGATGAGGATACTCTGCGCGTCGGTGACTTCGCGATCGGGGACGAGCGTGAGGAAACGCGGCCGTTCCAACTCTTCGATTGTGGAAGATGCGTCGGGGTGGCGCAGCATGCTCTTCGGCGTGAAAACGACCAGTGGCTTGCGCCATAAGCGGCGCGCCTGGCGGCGTAGCAAATGGAAATACTGTGCGGCGGTGGAGGGCTGGCAAATGTTCATGTTGCCTTCGGCGGCGAGCTGCATGAATCGTTCAATGCGCGCGCTGGAATGTTCCGGCCCCTGGCCCTCATAGCCGTGGGGCAGCAGCAGCACAAGGCCCGTCGGCAGACCCCACTTATCCTCGCTGGCGCTGATGAATTGATCGATGATGACCTGGGCACCGTTCACGAAGTCCCCGAACTGCGCTTCCCAGAGGACGAGGCCTTCGGGATAGTCGCGTGAAAAGCCGTATTCGAAGCCTAGGCAGCCCGCTTCAGAGAGCGAAGAGTTGTAAATTTCACAGAAAGCCTGGCTGGGTGAAAGATGCGCCAGCGGTAGATATTCCTGCTCAGTCTGCGTGTCGATCAGAACAGCGTGCCTTTGGTTAAACGTGCCGCGTTGTGTGTCTTGGCCGGTCAGGCGCACGGGGTTGCCTTCCAGCACGAGCGAGCCGTAAGCAAGAAGCTCCGCGAAACCGTAATCGAATGGCCGTTTCCCCTGGCCCATTTCCGCGCGTTGTTCGAGCAACTTCACGATCTTGGGATGGACATGGAATCCGGCCGGAGTGCGCACCAGACCGGCCGTGATCTCGGTAATTTTCTCGCGCGTCAGCCCGGTATCAACTTCAAACGCGGGATTATATTTGCCGTAATTGTAGGGAGACCAATAATCCGGCAGCTTCCGCAGATGCGGAATCTTAGTGAGCTTTCCGGCCTTGCGCTGCTCTTCCTCGTATTCTTTCTTCACGGCATCGGCGATCGGCGCAGCATCGATGCCCGTATGCTCGGCGTAAATTTTCCAGAGTTGCGGGTGGCTCTTGATGCGTTCGTAAAGGCGAGGCTGGGTAATCGTGGGATCGTCCACTTCGCTGTGGCCATGTCGACGGTAGCCAATCAAGTCAATGACCACGTCGGAGCCAAATTCGGCGCGATATTCCGCCGCGAGGCGGCCCACGCGCACAACGGCATCGGGATCCTCCGCGTTAACGTGGAAGATCGGCAGGCTCTGCCGCCGCGCAATGCTGGAGGCGTAGCGGGAAGAATGCTCCTGTACCGGGCGAGTGGTGAAGCCGATCAAGTTGTTGACGATGATGTGGATGGTGCCGCCAACGGAATACGCGGCAAGATCGGCAAGGTTCAGCGTCTCCGCCAAGATGCCTTGTCCGGCGAAAGCGGCGTCGCCGTGCATCACGATTCCCCAAACTTTGTTCAGCGTTTTCTGTGAGCGATCGATCTGGGCCCCGTGGACGCCGTGGCGCGTTTGCTTCGCCCGAGCCCGGCCCATGGCCACGGGATCGACGGCTTCGAGGTGGCTTGGATTGGATACCAAGTGAATGTTTAGCTTCTTGCCGGCGGAGGTGGTGTACACGCCAGTGGCGCCGACGTGATATTTCACGTCGCCAGCGCCGAGCACGCTGCGGGGATCAACGTCTTCAAACCCAGCGACAACATCGTGCACAGGCTTACAGGCAATGTGAGCCATCACGTTCAGGCGGCCGCGATGGCTCATGGCCATGACGGAATCCACGCCACCAAGATCGCCAGCGGCATCGAGGACAGAATCGAGCAACGGGATGAGCGAAGTGTTTCCCTCGAGGGAGAAGCGTTTGCTGCCGAGGTAACGGCTTTGGAGGACCTGCTCGAAGAGGTCGGCGCGGACCAGGCGCTCGAGAACTTTTTCCTGGTTGACCTCAAATTCGGGGCCTTCGACGCGCTCGGCGATCCAGCGGCGACGCTCAAGTTCAGGGATGTGCAGGAATTCGACGCCGATGGTTCCGCAATAATAGCGGCGCGCCTCTTCCGCGTATTCGCCGGAGAGCCCTTCGAGGTCCGGGCATTTCAGAGGGGTGAAGAACCCGAGCGGGTCGAGCGTGGCTTCATAAAAGCCCCAGCGGCGGAAAAGATAGAAGATGCGTTCGCGCTCGGCATGCCCAGCGCCATTTGTGGCCGGGGATTTCCTCGCGGTTTTGGTGGATTTTTCGGGAGCGATTGTCACACGGTTAGCCATGGTCGTATCTACAGACCATATATTTTGCCATAGAACGGAGAAGGAGACTCGGAGAGCACGCTGCGTGTGCCAAAGGCTGGGAAAGGCAGGGCGTCTGATAAGAAGTGTGCAGGGACCAAAATGGAGCTTTTCGCGCGGTTTCGGGAGAGGAAACTTGGGCTTGGCAGAGAACAAGGCATGCTGAAGCACACTGTGCACCGGGCAGCTTTGGACGAGATCGAACGAGCCTTCGATTTGGTGACGGAGTATTACGAGGAAGTGGGAGTAGAGGTCCGGGAAGACCTCAGTCAGTTTGAGCACCAGTATTTCGTAGAGGGAACAGGAGTCTGGCTGGTGACGGTGCAGGGCGATGCTGTGGGATGCATTGCACTCCGCGAATTGGGGACGCGACCGAAATGCGGCGAGATTAAACGAATGTACGTACGTGCGCCTTACCGGGGGCAGGGCTTGGCGGACGCGCTGCTGCAGGCGTTGGAGGAGTACGCCGCGAAATGGGGATACGAGTGGCTCTATCTGGACACAATGCACACCATGGCCGCTGCGGCTCGGTTTTATGAGCGGAACTCCTACCATCGATGCAACCGCTACAACGACAATCCGCAGGCAGGTCTCTTTCTGCGGAAGCGACTAGCTGGGGACCGCTGAGATCTGATTCAAAGGTTCCGGACCGCGTTTTCAAGAGCCTGCGCGATTTCGGCGGGAGGGGTGTCCGGAGGGAACGTGACTGGAGCGCCGACCTGAATTGTGAGTTCGCCGTGATGGGCGAGACGGCGATGCTCCTGCTTCATTTGCCAGACGCCGTCCAGGCGCATGGGGACGATAGGGATGCCCAGATTTTGGGCAAGGAGGCCGATGCCGGGCTGAAAGGGGGCCATGCCGGGCGTGTCGCGGTCGTTGATGATGCCTTCGGGAAAAACGAGAAGGCTATAGCCGCGATCGGCGGATTCGCCGGCGAAGCGGAAGCTTTCGCGGAAGCCGGAGAGCTGCGGAAGCGGAAATACGTTGAAAAGTGAGACGACGAGGAAGTAGTCGAGCTTCCATAGCCAGCGCCTGGCAAAGAACCATTCTTGCGGAGGATTGCGAAATGTTTGCAGGTTTTCGCCGCCCATGGCGGTGGCGAGACGATGGCGAAAGCGGCGGGGAAGTGAGTAGAGGATAAGGCCGATATCGGCGCGGCGCGTGGTGTGGTTGGCGACGAAGAGAGCCGGGCCCGGCAGACTGGCTAGATGTTCACGGCCACGTACGTGGGGATGAGCGAGCAAAAGCGTAGCAGGCCAGGTGAGCGCGTAGTAGATGAGCAGGCGGAAAAAACGGATGGGAGTGCGCTGCGTCCAGCGCGGGTAAACGTAATCAGAGCGGCGCGCGACGGGTTGAGCGAGGAGTCGCTGGATTTCGGCGAAGGACTGTGCATTCGCGAATTGTGTCTCGTTGAGTTCGACGTTGTAACGGTGTTCGAGGGAGGAGAGAAGCTCGACGCGATCCAGAGAGGACAGATCTTTTAGAGAGGAGGCGGAGGAGGCAAAGGAGGTAGAGGAAGTAAAGGAGGGAAGCAGATCCCTCGCTATGCTCCCTTCGGCTTCGCTCAGGGCAAGCGGGAGGACATTTTTGGTGGTGCTGCCGAGGAGTTCGGCGGCAGCAGAAGCGATGACTCCAAGTCGCGGTTTGCCCGTGGGCGTGCGCGGGAAGTCCGGCTCGGGCCAGAGGAGCCACCGGCGGATGCGCTGGTAATCGGCGAGGGAGGCGTTCGCGGCATCAATGATTTCACTAACCAGTTGATCAGTTGGAGGAACAGAGGGACCCCTCGCTTCGCTCGGGATGACCGCAGGATTAAGAAGCAGAACGGCGCAGGGCTCGGCATTGCCGCCGATCTGCAGAGGAATGACCACAGCTTCTCGGACGCTGGGCTGCTTGCGCAGGGCGGCCTCTAGGTCTTCGGGACAAATATTCAGGCCGCTGGGCGTGACAATTACGCTTTTCTTGCGGCCGCGGAAACGGAGATTGCCTTCGGCGTCGAGCTCGCCAATGTCCCCGGTATGCAGCCAGCCGTCGTTTTCCTGCCCTGCTTGCCGGAGGGCGCCCTTTTCCCAATAGCCCGCGGAAACATTTTCCCCGCGAACCAGAATTTCGCCGTCCTCGGCGAGGCGAAACTCACGGCCCGGCAGCACCTTACCAACTGAGCCTTCTGTCGCATGGAAGGGGTGATTGAGGCTGATGAGCGACGCGGTCTCGGTCATGCCGTAGCCCTGAACGACGGCATACCCAATGCGCTTGAAGAATTCTTCGGTTTCTGAGGAAAGGGCGGCGCCGCCGGAGATAAACGCCCAGAACTTCCAGCCCAGCCGGCGATGGATGGAGCGGAACATCCACGCGCGATGCAGGAAGGGTTGCACTGCTGCCGTTCGATAATTCAATTCAAACCACTGCGAGCGGTTTGGCTCCGAATACTGATTCAGGAGTTTGTTGCGAATCGCATCCAGCATGCGCGGAACGGCAATGAGGGCGGTGGCGCGTTCACGGGGGATGGTCCGGAGAATCTCCGCAGGATTCGCGGAATTTTCAAAGACAACGGTGGAACCGAGAAGCGGCGGAACAAACAGGGTCATGAACTGTCCAAAAACATGGCTCAACGGAACGAGGGTGACGAAGCGGAGGGGATGGAACCAACGTTCATATTTGCGGTACTCGTCGATCCCTTTTTCCAGCGGCTCGAGGTTCGCCAGGAAGTTGCCGTGAGTTAGAACGACGCCGCGGGGCTCACTGGTGGTGCCAGACGTAAAAAGGATTTGGGCGACATGGTCGCGTGTGATGGGGTTATCGCAGAGAGTGGAACCGATGAGCTGAACGACAAATTTTCCGCTTCTGTTATCGACCGACGTATCCACTTTTTGGGAGGTGACGGGAGAATCTTCCAGGAGGAGGGTGGGGACGGCGGGAGTGAGGACAGGTTTGGAACGCGACACGAAAGCGAATTTGATGCCTGCATCTGCGGCGACGCGAGAGGCAAATTCTGGGGTGGAGGAATCATCGAGGGTGACGACAACAGCGCCGCGCAGAAGGCAGCCCCAGAAGGCAGCGACCCATTCCGCGGAGTTGGGACCCCATAGGAGGACGCGGTCGTTGGTCCGAACTCCACGTTCTTTCAGTTGTAGAGCGCGGTGGACGGCAGTTCCGGCGAGTTTTTGGTATGTCCAAGTTTCGCGGCGATACCCATGCTGCTGGACAATGGCGACATCACTTGAGAAGCGAGCGAATTCGTCGAAAAGAGAAAGAAGGTTTGCGCGGGACATGGTTCAGAGGCACCCCAGGAGGAGCGACATCATCATACGCTGGACGGAAGAGTCAGAGGTGTGTGCTATTCGGTGCGCTAGGGAGCACGCCGGGTGCCACCTAAGCACCTTTCGCTGCATCATATTAGGGGATGCTGACAAACCTCGCTAAAATCTAAGAGTTCCGGGAAGCGGCGCTTCTCGGTTACACTAGAGATTCGGGGGGACTGGGGTTCCCATTTCTGACGTTAAACGATCAGCTGACAGGGGAATGAATGCCTGTACCAATATCCCAAGCGTGGACGGTGGCAAGTTACGTCCTCAAACAGAAGATTAAAGGACGCAAACAGTATCCGCTGGTGTTGATGCTGGAGCCGCTGTACCGCTGTAACCTCGCCTGCGCCGGCTGCGGAAAAATTCAGTATCCGGCGCACGTACTAAAGCGTGAGCTTTCGCCGGAGGAGTGCTTCAAGGCTGTGGACGAGTGTGGGGCACCTATGGTGTCGATCCCCGGCGGCGAGCCGCTGATGCATTCGCAGATCGACAAGATCGTGGAAGGTCTGGTGGCGCGGAAGAAATACATCTATCTGTGCACGAACGCGCTGCTGCTGAAGGAAAAGCTCCACCTGTTCAAGCCAAGCAAGTACCTGACGTTTTCCGTGCACCTGGACGGGCAGAAGGAGCACCACGATTTTTCCGTGTGCCGTGAAGGCGGCTATGAATTGGCCGTCGAAGGCATTAAGGCGGCTCTGGCCGGAGGATTCCGCGTAACCACCAATACAACGCTGTTCGATGGGGCGGACCCGAAAAGCGTGCGTGCGTTTTTTGACGAGATGATGGAACTCGGCGTGGAAGGGATGATGCTCTCGCCCGGGTATTCGTATGACAAGGCGCCGGACCAAAAGCATTTTCTGGGCAGGGCGCGGACGCGGCGGTTGTTCCGGGCAATGCTTTCGAACCGCAAGCCGACGTGGCGATTCAACCAGTCAATGCTCTTCCTGGAATTTTTGATGGGCAAGCAGGACTTCAAGTGCACACCCTGGGGCATGCCAACGTATTCGATTTTCGGGTGGCAGAAGCCGTGTTACTTGCTGCAAGACGGGTACGCGGACACGTTTGAGGAATTGATATCAACGACGGAATGGGCGAACTACGGCACAGAATCGGGCAATCCGAAGTGTGCGAATTGCATGGTGCACAGCGGATACGAAGCATCAGGAGTAGATTACACGTTTAGTTCGTTGAAGGGTTTGCTTGCGGCGGCAAGAGCAACTTTGTTCCCCAAAAACGAAGACGAGGAAGCGTTGCGAATGCTGAACGAGCCGGTGACACCCGTGCACTCGTACAATCCGCTGGTGCAGATCGACGCGAACCCCAATAAGCTCGAAGAGACACGCGCGTGACCGGGCCGCGCCACGCGGATCGCCCGGAACACACCCTTCAAGCAGATCAGCTAGAAGTAGCGCCGGGTACCGCCCACGAAACCCTGCAGGGATGGGTCCCGGAACTCGCCACAGAAGATGAACTCCGCGAAGCGCTGGAAAAGGCGTTCGATTACCGGGGAGATGTGGCCGTAACGCTAAAAGACGGCTCAAAAGTCGAGGGTTACATCTTCGATCGCGTAATGGGAAAGACCTTGGCTGGCTCGTTCGTTCGTCTTTTGCCCAAAGACTCCAACCTGCGTGTCAAAATTTCGTACTCCGAGATCGCGGCACTCGCCTTTACCGGACGGGATACAGCCGCTGGGAAGAGTTGGGAAGCTTGGGTTAAGAAGTATTGGGAAAAGAAGGAAAAAGGAGGGGAAAACCTGAGTTTGCAGCCGGATTCACTAGAAGAATAGAAATGAGTTGTAGTTCCGCCCGAAACACCGCGAAATCGAAGTAAAATATTTACAATCAATAATTTAGAGGGGATTGTCATATTCCGAGCCCTTCCACTCGCCTGTGGACAATAAGCCCTTATCTGTGATAGCGTTAGGTATAGCGTTTGTTGCTCTTGTACTACCTTTTGACTCGTTCAGGGGGCTGCGAGAACAAACTCGCAGCCTTTTTTTGTCGGGGCTGGAGGCAATCTCAGGGTTTGGGCGACCGGGCTCTGGGGCCAAGAGAGGCAAAGCAATTCAATTTCGAGGTTCTGAAGTGAAGGAACAAGGAACAGTGAAGTGGTTCAATGCTTCGAAGGGCTATGGGTTCATCCAACGTCAGACCGGGGAAGATGTTTTTGTGCACTTCTCCGCCATCCAGATGGACGGCTACAAG
>Ga0187801_10000513_pt1 | contig 10775 bp, 5 predicted proteins | sample NC_wetland_sal_i_10_FD_132465 | JGI IMG/M metagenome (GOLD analysis project Ga0187801, IMG submission 132465) | Wetland sediment microbial communities from Neuse River Estuary, North Carolina, USA - Control_1 | ecosystem: Environmental > Aquatic > Freshwater > Wetlands > Sediment | place: USA...
ATACCGCGCTGCCTCAGAAGCGCTCATCAAAATCAAGACCGGCAAGGAAGTGAAGGTCGAAACAGCAGAAGGCCGCGCGCCCGATTTTTCCCGCGAAGAGCCGCACACCTATATCGGCCCGCAAGTTTCCATTTCCGTTGACCGCAAGCCCTGGGAAGAAAAGGTTCGCGCGTACACGAAATCGTTCCGGGACTCGGCCGCGATCATCAATTCCATCGTCACGTTCAGCGCCCAGGCCGAAAATGCCTTCCAGGTCACCAGCGAGGGCACGCAACTTCAGTTCGGACAGATTCGCTACCGCCTCGAGTTGTTCATCCAGGGTAAGGCTCCCGATGGGATGGACATCGACCGCTATTACAACTTCGATTGGGTGGACGCGAAGGACACGCCGGATGACAAGGCGGTGTTCGCCGCGGAAGCCACCATGCGCAAGGAACTGGAGGGGCTGGTTGCCGCGCCTCTCAACGATCCCAGCGTCGGGCCGGCCTTGCTGACCGGCCGCGCCGCCGCGGTATTTTTCCACGAAGTCTTCGGCCATCGCGCGGAGGGCCACCGCCAAAAGGACGTTACCGAAGGCCAGACCTTCTCGAAAAAAGTGGGCGAACAAATTCTGCCCGATTTTCTGAGCATTACAGACGACACCACCATGAAGAAGCTCGGCGGAGAAGACCTTCTCGGCTACTACCAGTTCGACGATGAAGGCGTTCCGGCGCAGCGCGTCACACTCGTGGATCACGGCATTCTCAAGAATTTCGAAATGTCGCGGTCACCCCTGGTGGGTTTCCCGCATTCGAATGGGCATGGCCGGAGGCAACTCGGCGCAACTCCGGTGTCGCGCCAGGGCAACCTGATCGTGCGGAGCAGCAAAACCCTCACCAACGCGCAACTCCGCGCCAAGCTGATTGAACTGATCAAGGCACAGGGCAAACCTTATGGGCTGCTGATCGATGACATCGCCGGTGGATTTACCTTCACAGGCCGCGGCCAGCCCCAGGCGTTCCAGGTTTTGCCGCTCGTGGTGTATCGCGTGTATCCCGACGGGCGCCCCGACGAATTGGTCCGCGGCGTGGACATCGTGGGAACTCCGCTTGCCGCGCTGACGAAGATCGTCGCTACCGGCGACACACCCGAAGTGTTCAACGGCTATTGCGGCGCGGAGTCCGGCTCCGTCCCGGTTTCTGCGGCTTCGCCGGCCATATTGACGTCCGAACTCGAAGTGCAAAAGAAAGAAAGCTCCACAGACCGGCCGCCTATTCTTCCCCCGCCCGCTCATGACGCGGCGAAGACGGGAGGCCAGCTGTGAACCGCGCGCGCAATGTTTCAGCCGTGCTGCTCTTGTCGGCATTGATTTGCGGCTTTGCAACCACCGCCAATGCGCAGCAGGACAACGATCACACTCTCAGCGCCATGCGCGACGAGATGGCTCGCTCGAAATCGCGCCTGGAATTGATGATTCCGGGAACCGACCAGCCCGTTCGTCCCTACTACGTCGAATATCGTTTGCTGGATCTCGATGTGCGCGAAATCGTTGCCGAATTCGGCGCCATTCTCTCCAGCACGCACACCCGGAATCGCTTCATGAACGTTGAGGCGCGCGTCGGCAGCTACAAGCTGGACAGCTCGAATTTCGTCAGCGACGACGGTTTTCGCGGTTTTATCGGTCCGCAGGGCTCTGTCGGCATTGACCGCGACTACGATTCGCTCCGCCAGGATTTGTGGATCGCCACCGATCAGGCTTTCAAGGAAGCAGTCGAGACCTATTCGCGCAAGCAGGCCTATCTCAGCACTCTCGCTCATCCCTCCGATATTGACGATTTTTCCAAAGCGCAGCCGGTGCAGCTCATCGAGCCGCTCGAAACGCCCGACTGGACCAGCCGCAATTGGGATCAGGAAGCTCGTGATTCTTCCGCGGCTCTGCGAGCGTTCCCCGAAATCTACGAATCCCGCGTGACCTATTACCTGGTTTACGCCACGGAATATCTGCTCACCAGCGAAGGCACCGAAATCCGCCAGAATCGGCATTTCGCCGCCATCGAGTCCGGGCTGAACGCCTTGGCCGACGACGGCGTCCCGCTCAGCCACTATTACGCCACGTACGCCCGGCGGCCGGCTGACCTGCCCAATGCGGATGCGGTTAGGACCGGCTTGAACGTTGCCGGAAGCGAATTGATGGCCATGCGCGCGGCGCCTCCCGCGCAGGACTACACGGGCCCCGTTCTGTTCGAAGCCCGCGCCGCCGCGCCGCTGCTTGCGCAAGTGCTGGGTCCTGCGATCAATGGCGGGCGTCCCCCGATTTCGTTCAGTCCGGTGATGGAGCAAATGCTCAGCGGTCTTGGCGGAAAGAGCGATTGGGTGGGACGGCTCGGCGCGCGTGTTTTGCCGTCGAGCGTGACTCTTATCGATGATCCCACGGCCAAGGATTTCCATGGCACGCCGCTTCTCGGCGCCTACGGTGTAGATGATGAAGGTATCCGCGCGCAAGCTGTCACGCTCGTCGAGAACGGCAATCTCAGAGGCGAACTGATGTCCCGCCGCCCGGGCCCCGACAGTGACGAATCGAATGGCCACGGCCGCGCCGCGTTCCTGAACGACGCCAAGGCCTTGCCGAGCAATCTGATCTTTAGTTCGACCGACGCGCTTTCTCCCGCGGATCTCAAAAAGAAATTCCTGGACGCTTGCCGCGATGAGAAATTGTCCTACTGCCTGGTCGTGCGTGAAATGGAAAACCCGGCCTTGAGCCTTCTCCATCAAGACGATTTCTCCGAGCTGCTGGCCAGCTTTGGGGGTGGCGCGGGCACGGGAGACCGCTTGCCGCTGGTGGTTTACCGCATCTATCCGGATACTGGGCGCGAGGAAATCGTCCGCGGCGTGCGCATCATCGGACTGAATACCCGCGCGCTTCGCAATCTTGCCGGCATCGGAAACGACAGTTTTGTCGACAACTATATGCTGAGCCAGGTGACCGGCTTCGTGGGCACGTCACTCGGAGCGTTCGGCTCGGCCTCCAGCGGCTTACCTGCTTCGATCGTTGCTCCCTCATTGTTTTTCGAGGAATTGGAAGTGCGCGGCGCGCGCGGCGAAGCCAAGCGGCTGCCGCTCATGCCGCCTCCGCCGATGAGCGCTGCGAGATAATTCACTTTTTGGTTTGCCGGCCATGAACGAATTCACGAGGCGCGGACTCATCTATGGCAGTGCAACGTTAGCCGCCTGCGGCGTGCTTGCTGGCGTCGAGCGCTTGTGCCTCGCCGCTTTCGCCGAGCCTGAAGAGCCGGAAGACGACCCCGGCCCCGTCAACATCGTGAAGTTTTCGGACGAAGGAAAGAATCTCGGCGTCTTTGCCGTGGCCAAGGTTCGCAAGAGCAAGGCAGAGTGGAAGAAGCTCCTTACCCCACTCCAGTACGATGTCACGCGCCGAGCTGCCACCGAATTCGCCTACTCCGGCGCCCTTTACGATCAGCACGCGCCCGGTCTGTACCGTTGCATTGATTGCGACAGCGCGCTCTTCGATTCCAAAACAAAATTCGATTCCGGAACGGGCTGGCCCAGCTTCTGGGAGCCGATCGCCAGAGAAAACGTTCGCGAGAAAAAGGATTTCAGCATCGGCGTGCTGCGCACAGAAGTGAAATGCGCGCTATGCGACGCGCATCTCGGCCACGTCTTTACGGACGGGCCCGAGCCCACCGGCCTGCGTTATTGCATGAACTCCGCGGCCTTGCGATTTGTAGCCCGGGCAGAGTTGAAGAGTGAATCCGCTCAGACCGGTTAACCGGTTAGAGGAAGCCCCCTCAAGCTGGCCTTCGCTTTCGTGCGCTTACTGCTTCACTTCCCCCAAAATTTCTTCGAAGTCGTTAATCGTGATGCGATCGATTTTGCCCTGAATGGTTGTATCGATCGTTTCGGTCGGGTTTCTGGACACGATCATGCCCATTTTCATCGATTTGTTTCCCATGTGCGCGTAGATGGGAATCGCATCCCTCCAGGTATCCGGCACTCCCGTTCGGGTCAGTTCGAGCTTGAAGTGGGTCTTCCCTTCGGCGGGGTAATCGATGGCCGCGTGGAAGCTGTACTGTGGTTCACCCATTCCGTACACATACTGGTTGAAGAACCAGTCCATCTTGTGATTCTCATCCACATCCATCGCTCGCGTCATGTGCTTTTCCACGATGGCCTTGAAATCTTCCGTCGATGCCGGCTTGTTGTCGAAGGTCTTGCAATAGTCCTGCATCATGTCCTTGAAATTGTGGTCCACGTCCTGGCTCCGGCTGTCCCACAATTGCATCCGCAGCATGTGCAGCACGTACGCTCCCTTCGAATAAATCAAGTCTTGATAAGCGCCGCCATCGGTCTGCGACGATGCAATCCGCTCCCCCATCCAGATGGGCCCCAGCGCTTCACGCGTGTGACCGAGTTGATCCTTCCTGCGCAGTTTCTCCTTCTCCTCGCGCCACTGATTCATCGACTCTTTCATGCTTTCCCGGTATTGCACGTAGAGGATTCCTGAAAAATCCGCAAATCCCTCCGACAGCCACTGGTCGTGATAACTCTTCCACCCGACCCGCTGGCCCCACCATTGATGCGAACTTTCGTGCGCGCGAAAGAAATCCGTGAGCTCCGGACCGTCCTTCAGCCCGATGGCGTGCCTTTGCGTCGCATCCAGGAATGATCCAGACCACAGGTAAATCAGCCCAGGCCAGCCTTGGCCGTGGCTGTACGTCATCGGAATGCTGGCGACCGAAAGGCTCTTGTAAGGATAAGGACCGAAATACGCGGAAAATAGCCGCACCGTATTGGCCATTTCCCCGCTCATGCTCTTTGCCATAATGGATGGCGACATGGTCCCCACCGCGCCTTGCAGTTGGCCGGATTCGAAAGCGCGCTGCAACATAACCATGAGGTCGTCGCCTTCGCGGTTGGCGTACACGTCGACGGCTACGTCGCCCGCTTTTTCGTTGAAAGTTTTGTAATCCCCATATGCGAATCCCGCCACGGCAATCGGAATCTCGCTCTTCCATGTCGTAATTCGGGTCCCGCCATCGACGGTTTCGCTGGTTTTGACGCCCGTGGCCACGAGAGGGGAATTCTTCGGGCTGCGGAAAATCATCTCGAAATCCGCCCGGGTGGCGAAGCTGTTCGGCAGCTCGGGATACCATCCGGAGCTCTCGCAAAAATAATTTCCGTTTCCGGCCTTGCGGATCGCGCGTTTCCCGGCGTAGCGGAACTCCAGCGTCTGCGGCGTGCCCGGCGCCAGGGGTTGTCCCAGAATAACGGCCACATAATCGCCATAAGATTGATAGCGGTCTTTAGTTTCCCGTGCTTGATAAAAACTTAGTGGCGCGCCTTGCCCATCCTTGATCGAGTCGATGCGCAGATTGGCGTCAAAATCAAACACCAGCACGCTGAGTCCGGCCAGACGCGGCTCGATGGCCATTTTTGTGGTCGCGCTCAATTCGGCTCCCGAAGTGACGCTGGCATTGATGTTGTACGAGCGAATCGTGAAATCCTCTTTTGCCAGCGGGTCCTTCCAGGCGTCAGCGCTGCTCACGTTGCGCGCTGGAAAATGCAGCCAGGTGTCGTCCAGTTTCAGCGGCCCAACGTCTGTCCAGCGGCTCACCCGGATTTCTTCCGGATCCAGTGCATCGTAGTGAAATTCCACCCAGTCTTTTCCATTCACCTTCAGGTCCGCCAGAAAATAGGCAGTCCGGGCGCGGTCCGCGGAGAGAATGCCCTGGAGGAGCCTCGGAAGTCCCGCCTCTCCGAGGTCCTCGCGCGTCTTTTGCCGATTGGAATAGAGCGAATCCTCCGGTAGCCCGGAAGCCTGCCATTTCACCTGTTTGGCCACCTCTTCGAGGAGGCCGTCCGTGAAGCTGAACGTGGCGTCCGTGAAGGGCATGTTCAATTTGTCCTGCTTGGCAAAAAGCCGCAGTTGCTGTGATTCAATAGCGTTTGGAGGATCGACGGTAACGTACCCTTTGCCGTGAAATACAGCCGCGAATGTCACGCCATTCACCGGTTGGGCAAACTGGATGGTGCCGTCCGCTAACGTGATATGAATGCGGTCGCGGACGATCTGAACATTTTCCGCGTGCGCTGATTTTGAGGCATCCATCGCAGGCGTTGAAAGCGCATTCCATACGGTCGCTGCCGGAGATGGCGGGTTGGATGGCATCGCAGACGGCGCGGGTGTTTGCGCGTAAACGCAACACGCAAAGAGAAATGTAAGGAACACAGAGAAAGAGACACGAAGGCGCATGAAAAGGGCTCCCTGGATTCGGACTGAAAGTATCAAGCCTTTCTATCGGCGGCAAGTGCCCATCGAGGAACGTCGAGCGCAGCATTGTTTGCCCGACCTTCCTAGGTGGCGGCAGGCAACGATCACGACACTTCATCCCGCAAAGGAAAATCGGATGAGTTGAGGTAGTCTAAACGCAGCGTGCTGACGAGCTATCCAGTCGAGGAAGGGCGCGAAAAGAAACGCGCGGCGCTTTTGAGCGTCGGCTCCGCCCTATTGCTCGTTTCCCTGAAGAGTTTTCTGGTCGTTCGAACGGGAAGCCTGGGCGTTCTCTCGGAAGCGCTGCACTCCGGCCTCGACCTGATTGCCGCGATCATCACCTTTCTTTCCGTTCGCGTTTCCGACCAGCCCGCCGACGAACGCCATCCTTACGGTCATGGCAAATTTGAGAATTTCTCCGCCTTCGTCGAGACCGGGCTTCTCGCGGTGACCGCCTGCTACATCATCTTTGAAGCCTTTGAGCGCCTGTTTTTTCGCTCCGTGCACATCCAACCGAGTGTCACCGCCATCGTCGTCCTCTTCGTGGCGTTATCCATTGACCTCACGCGCGCCCGGGCCCTGGGCCACGTCGCCAAGAAATACTCGAGCGACGCGCTCGAGGCTGACGCTTTGCATTTCTCGACCGATGTTTGGAGCACCATGGTCGTGATCGCCGGCATCGGCCTCGTCTGGGCTGGCGAGACCTGGAACTTGCCTGCTCTGATTTACGCCGATGCTATCGCAGGCTTGGCCGTCGCATCCGTTGTTTTGTGGGTCGGTGCGCAGCTTGGCCGAAGAACTCTCGATGCCTTGCTCGACGCCGCGCCGGAAGGCTTGCAGCAGGAAATTGCGAAGGCCGTGGCCCGCATGGACGGCGTTCTGGACGTGGATCGCGTTCGCGTGCGCCGGGCTGGAAACCGCCATTTCGTCGATGCAACCGTCAGCGTCGCGCGGACCGCCAGCCTCGAACAGGTGCACACGCTGAGCGACGCCATCGAAAAGCGCATCGGCGAGATCGTTCCTTCGGACGTGATGGTGCACGCCGAACCGCGCGCTCCGCAAGGCGAGCATCTTTTCGAAGCGATTCGCGCGCAGGCCCAGAGCCTGGGACTGGCGATTCACGATCTCACCGCCGTCCAGCATGCCGGCCAGCTCTTTATCGAGCTTCACCTCGAAGTGGATGAAAAGCTGAGTCTGCGCGAGGCCCATGGCCAGGCTACGCAGCTCGAGGAAAAAATTCGCGAACTCCGCGACGGCCAGGTCGAGGTCAATATCCACATCGAGCCGTTGGGCCGTCACATTGCCACGCCCGACGCCGGCGCCGGGGAATTGAAGCAGCTCTCACACAGTATCGAGGAGTTTCTGAATTCTTTGACCGCGGAATACGACGAACTGATCAACTGCCACAACGTCCGCGTCCGTCAGGTTGAGCACCATACCCTGGCCTCCTGCCATTGCACGATGAAAAGCTCGCTTCCCATTACCGAGGTTCACGACGTTACCGCGGCGCTCGAGGACCGCGTGAAGGAAAAATTTCCCCAGGTGTCTCGCGTCACCATCCACCCGGAGCCTCTTGACGCTTGATGAGGGTCAAACTTCACGCTTGTGTTGCGGAATCGCCTGGTTCGAATGGTCGTCCGGCGAGCGCCACGGCACCCAAGGCGATCAGTGCCGGGAAACATTCCAGCACGTAGCGCGGCTCCGGCGTCTCCAGCGTGGTCAGAAACGCGGTCCGTGCGGCGATGTAAAGCACCAGAGTCAGCAGCGCCAATCGCGCCGCCGCGTTCCAGCGCCACAGCTTTACAGCACCCCACACCCCGATTCCCACATAAAAAATATTCAGAATGAAAAGGCCGATGGTCACGGACTGATCCACCTTATCGTCTTCCCACGCTTGCCGCAGCGGGAACACGGTGCCGGACACCGGTAGCAATTCAATCCGAGGCGCAAACCATAGAGTCATGGCGCGCAATGCCGGCAGCCATACGTAGGTCCGCAAAGGGTGACGCTCCGTTCTCTCTCTCGCCAATTGTTCGAATGCGGAATCTTCCTCTTTCGTTAATGTGAGTTCGTCGTTGTATCTCTCCAGAATCATCGTCACGCGCTGTTTTTCGTCCGCGGAATCAAACGCGCGCGCGGGCAATTGATCGTCGTCAATGGACTCTCCGTTCAGCTTCCACGCGGTCAGGTAGCAATCTTTCATTCGAAAGAGCCACGTCTTCTCCCAGTCCATGAAACCGCTCGGCACCAACTCTCCCGGCAGGTTCGAATCCTTCGGCGCCAGAAACTGCACCTCGTGCAGGGTCAAGGCGTTGCGCACCGCCCACGGTGTCAACGGGAGAATGCATGCCAGCCCGCTATATGCGACGGTGCGAATCCACACGCGTGCCTGTCCGCGCCGCAACAGTGGAATCGCTGTGCCCATCCAGGTCGCAACCAGCAACAAAGGAGTCTCAGGCCGGAACAGTGTGGCAATGCCGACCACAAATCCGAGCGGGGCTGCGCTATGCCAATATTCATTCCTCGGCTCCCACACTTGCCGGTTCGCTGGATGAAGCAAATCATGAATGCTGCCACACAATCCAACCACCAGCACCAAGGCAAGCGCCGTCAACGCGACGGCGAACGATTCCGTCAGGGGAACAGCGGTGTAGTTCGCGGTAAATGGGCAAAGCGCCGTCAGCCACGCCGCCGCTATCCAAACCGGCGCTTGCCGCGCATGTTTGTCTCCCAGCAGCAAGAGCAGTCCGGCGAGCCAAATGATGACCGCGCAACCGATCAAGTCCACCATTGCTTGTCCGAGCATCACCCACAAATGAGCGGCCGCCGCCGTCTTTCCCGTCAGCCAATACACCAGCGCCAGATACGCGGGATATCCCGGCATGCGCAAATCCACCGGCTGGATCGCGCCGTTGACCTCCATCGCGTACACTCCGTGCTTCAGCCAGTTCGTTGCCATTTGTTCGTAGAGCACCGTGTCGCCCGAGTTTGCAGGAAACTTCAGCATGAAAAGGAGCCGCAGGCATAAGCCCGCTGTGAATGCAGCAAGAAGTTGTGAGAAAATTCGCCTCATCAATGCCACGCATCTTACAATAGAGCAGACGGAATCGAGCGGACGGCCTCAACCCACCCGAAGTGCCGTTTCCCGCCGCACCGCCAGGTAGAAAGGATTCATGAAGGAACGCCGACCCATATTCTATGATGCGGAGCGCGTCCGCTGGCGCCATACGCGGCGCGTCTTGGAAATAGCCGGCGCTATGCTGACGATCCTTCTGGCCTATTTTTTTGTCACCATCGCTATCAGCGTCGATTTGCCGGCTGGACTTCTTCCGGAGACCAAGCCGGGCTATCACCCGCTCAAAATCAAGAAGAAAGTCAGTCCGGTCCGTGAAGGGCGCCGCCGGCGCGTCGCCAACATCGGCAGCGTTCCCGCGAGCTACGACCCTGTCCGCGCCGCTTTTTTTGTCAGTTGGGATCCCAACAGTCTCGCCTCTCTCAAAAAGCACTACAAAGATATCGACCTGCTGATCCCCGAACAGTTGCACGCCGTCTCCGCCGATGGCGCGATGACCATCGTCGATTACGAACGCGGACAGCTTCGCGTCAAGGCCTCGGCGTCGGAAGGCGTCGCGATTCTCAAAGACGACAAGCTGCACCAGTGGATGAGGTCGCTGAATCCACCCGTCGAGCTGCCGACGATGGGCCTGCTGAACAACTACGACGGCGTCGAGTGGCGCATCAAGGAAATGACGCAAATGCTCGCGACTCCTGCGGCCCGCCGCAAGCTCATCAGTGACGCTGTCGAATTCGCGGTCGAGTCCCACGAGGCCGGCATTGTCGTCGACTTTGAAGAAGTTCCCGAGGCCAGCCAGCCCCACCTTCGCCAGTTTGTCGAGGAATTACACTCGGCGCTCCATGCTGTCGGGCTCAAGTGTATGCGTGGTCGTCCCGCCCGCGACGATCTTTACGATTACGAATTCTTTGGCGAGCACTCCGACGCCATCATGCTCATGAATTTCGACGAGCACTGGCTCACGTCTCCTCCCGGTCCTATCGCTTCTCAAGATTGGTACGTCGAAAATCTGCGCCAGGTTCTGGAAGACGTCCCCGCGCAAAAAATCATCAGCGTTGTTGGCAGCTACGCCTACGATTGGTCGGAAGCTCCCAAAAAAGCGGCCGAGCCAGCGCAATCCCTGACCATTCAGGAGGCGCTTCTCCACGCCTATGAATCCGAAAGCCAGGTCGAGTTTGATTCGGGTTCGCTCAATCCGCACTATTCCTATTCGGACGAGCACGACCATGTGCATCAGGTTTGGATGCTCGATGCCGTCACAGCCTACAACGAGCTGCGCACCAGCGAGCGCCTGGGCGTCCAGGGCACCGCGCTCTGGCGGTTCGGCTCCGCGGACACTTCTCTTTGGCCCATCTGGGACGCCACTCGACCCGACGACAGTATCCGTAATAAGCTCACCGACCTTCCTCCGGGCCCGGACCTGATTCTCGACGG
>Ga0187801_10000514_pt1 | contig 10768 bp, 8 predicted proteins | sample NC_wetland_sal_i_10_FD_132465 | JGI IMG/M metagenome (GOLD analysis project Ga0187801, IMG submission 132465) | Wetland sediment microbial communities from Neuse River Estuary, North Carolina, USA - Control_1 | ecosystem: Environmental > Aquatic > Freshwater > Wetlands > Sediment | place: USA...
CCAAGTCCCTGAATATTCTGGTCGGACCGCAATTCTCCCTGCCGAAGAGGATTTCCCCGTTTGCTCAAGTCTTGGTTGGCTACGGACATGGTTATACCAACGGAATTTGGGACAATTCCTTTTCGGCGGCGATTGGGGGCGGAGTCGACATGCGACTGGCGCCGCTGCTTTCCTGGCGCATTATTGAAGGCGACGATGTAATCACCCATTATTTTGGCGGGACGGAACACAATCCGAGAGTCTCGACGGGAATTATTTTGCGCTTCTAGAGTGCGGGTTCTACTTTTGCGCCGAGCGATTCCCCCGAGGGGTGAAGGTGGGGGGGTAGAGTCGGACAAAAAGAAATCAGGTGCGGGTGGTAACGTAGCGGTCCGGATGGCGGCTCTTGAGCAAATACCGCAGCCGGTCGCATGCCTGCTCGAGAGAGTCGTAAAGTTCGTCGACATCGTTGGTATTGCTGGAAACTTTTCCTGCGTCGATATCCGCGACAAGTTCGTGGCAGAGATTCGTGGTTCTGCGGACGCGGCCCGCCACGAGCAGCGATATGATTTCACCGGAATCCTGGCCCTTGAGCTGCAATTCGCGCAATTGCTGAACCGCCAGGGCAGTCGTGCGAATCGTATCGACCGTGTCGCGAAATTCGCTCAGCAAACGGAAGTCGATGCCTTCCGCCTGGAGCGATTTTTCAAGCTTTTGCAGTTCGACGCTGGTCTTTTTGACCTGAAGATTCACGCCCCAGAAGCTTTCGCTCGGAGTTATTAACTCGATGACAATGCCGTGCGAGACGCCTTCCCTTGAATTCGGGGTGGCCAGCACACGAGCCTCGGCTGTTTCGGCGGAAAGAAAATTAGTAAGAGTAATCCGGCCGCCCACGGAAGGATATTGCGTCATTTCCAGGAAGCCGCCGTTGGCATTGACTTGTTTCGCGATCGCTTGCACCAGGATGGGCACGCCTTCTGGACTTCGCCAACTCGCATCGACTGGCACCGCGACAAGAAAGCGGTAGGTCTTCCTTCGCTCCGCCTTCGATCCGTCAGGTGTGGTTCCGCGCCCTGACATAATTGCCGATTTCCTCTTATCCATGAACCCTTCTCTTCCTCTTCGCCTCGCTGATTCTGGCCGAAATTTGGGGGCAATTGATCCGTTCAATCGAAGCTTAATCACCTGTCCTGGAAATTACTACTGTACGAAAGGACAGTAGGCAAGAATCTAACGTTGCAGTCAGGGGGCGATGTGAGGGGGTGACTGTCGCGCAGGCCTGGCGCGAATAGCGTCCAACTGTCTATTGACCGGCAGAGGCGTCCATGTTGACGTGCGCGGGAATTGGCCGATAGCCGCTGCGTGTCCGAATGCGGTACTTCCTGTACTTCGGGTTAGTGAGTTTCACGGTAATGGCGCGCCAACCTCGATTAGGATTCGGCTGGGGGTAATAGCTCATAAAGTACAGATGCGCAAGGTCTTCCCGGATAGAGGAGAAGGCGTCGCGCTGATCCTTCCAGCTCTTGGCAAAGTAAGCCTCGCCGCCCGTGCTGGCCGTCATGCGCGAAAAAACGGCTGCGGAAGCCGCATCGAGTTTGGCTTCTCGGGTGCTGACCATATAGATCGGGACGCCTTCGGACTGCGCCAATTCATCGACGTCTTCCGGAGAAACCATGCTGGAATTGTCGGGGCCATTGGAAAAGACGACCACGACTTTCCTGCCGGAGTATTGGGCCGCATCCTTCAGCGTCATGAGCAGGGCGTTGTATAGAGCGGAGTCATCACCGTTGACGGTTTCGCGGACGCCTCGCAATACCTGGGAGCGGTCCGTGGTGAGTGAGGCGGCGCGGTAAAAGTCCCGGCTATAGGAATAAAACGCCACTTGGTACGGATGGTCCAGGGACCGCACGAATTCCGCGATGGAATCCTGGGCGAATACGAATCCCCGGCCACGGAACATATAATTGCTGGTGTCAAATAAAATGAAAACATTGGAGCCGCTCACTGCCGAGGCGATTCCTTCCATGGAACCCGTATGGGCGCCCGCGCGCGGAGGATCCGTTCGCCGGTGCTCGGCCGCCGCATCGCCTTCAGGCTCCGTGGACGGGCTCGAACCCTGTACGGTATCGAGCACATTCTGCGGACCTTCGTTCCCTTCCTCAAACGTAGCGACTTTTTGGGGAATGCCGTCTTCGCTGATGTCAAAATCCGAGGGGCGCAGGGTAGTCACGTAGTTCCCCTTGGCATCCGTCACGGCGACGTTCAATTGCACCATGGAGACAACGACGCGAATGACGTTGCCGCCGCTATCCTGATCGCTGTCCCGCGCCGTGAGCCAAACCGCATAGCTGGCGAGGAAAATTAGAACGCCCATGCATGGAAAGAAGTATCGTTTTGCCATCGATCCCTCGTGAACTCGCCCGGCGCATTTCTTGGACTGCGGTTTGACGCCCCAAGTCTTCATCGGCAACTCCAAAATATTTTAGAGCCCGGCCACGGGCCCGCTCTTCGGTAATGACGCGATTTTCCCTTGCCGGAATTCCTCTCCGGTCTCCCGCATCGCGCGCAGCACCGCGGACCAATCTTCGAGGTGCGAGGCAAATGTCTGCTCCACCATGCGGCGAGTCAACTGGGGAACCAGTACGTTGAGCATCACGGGCGAGTAGCCCATCTCATCCGCCAAGCGCGCCCAGTACAGATTGCCTGAATCCCAGGACTCGGCCATCAACCGGCTGGAGTAGTAGAGAAACGTGGGTATAGGCTTCATGCTCATCAGTTCCCGTCCATAGCTCTGTGCCAGGGCAGGGTGAGGGACGCCAAAATCCTCTGAAATTCGCTCTTCGCTCGTCTCGGCTGGGAAGTGTGCAAGCAGTTCGTCCAATTCTTTCCCCGCTGGCCCCCAGTTCGATTTCTGGGTGGGATATCTTCGGCGATATTCGGCCGCCAGGTAAAAGCTTTCCGCCGGGGCGATCAGTTCAAGGGCATCGTCTTCTCGCCCGCCGCGCAGGGCAGTCTCCACTTGCTCCAACCTGAGAGGCAGCAAGCAATCCGTAAGGATACTGACGACGGACTCGCGCAACTTTTCATCCTTCGCGGCGCCGGTCAGAAGCTCTTCGCCTCCGCGTTGATACAGCGCGACAGCGTGCAACTCGTTCCGGGTAACACTCCACCATCGAGGCAGAACCGCGCTCGTGATCAGGCCCGGAACCAAATCTTCCCAGATCAGGGATTGAACGTTCTGCGGCACAATAAAATCCTGCTCCACTCGCGCCAGCGCATAAGGCAAATCGGCCATAGAGCCGATCAGGTGAGCGCCGCCGCTCGCCGTCCACCCGCGGCCAAAAATGCGCGGGGAGCGCCAAACCTGGTCGCTGGCGGTAGCGGCTTCACCCGAGTAATCGCCTCCGGAAAAATCATGGGATCGAACAAAGAGTGGGTTGTTATGGATCATCTGTGCCCCGGGCGGCTCGTAGTAGGCGTAATTGAGCCCAACCAACGTGTCTCTCATAAAAGGAGTAAGCAAGGCGTGCGCCTGGGTCAGATCCGCGGGGCTGCCGGGAGCTTTGATGATTTTTATTAAATCGGTTCGCATCTGCAGGGCGGTATGGCGGTTGCTGTAAAGCCCCGCGGCAAACTCGGTCCTCTCACTCTTGGTGAAGAGAGGCTTCGGCATCTCAAATTCCCGCAACTCCCCGGCAAGAGGAAGCAGCGATTCGGCGACATCTTTCCCCTTGGCCATCTGATCGAGGCCATCGCCAAGGGAGATCAGCGTGTCCAGGGAAACCAGGCGTTGATCATCAATCACCTGGCGCATCTTGCCGGCCATTTCGGATCGTAACTGTTGCCCCTCCTTGGTGTACTGCTCGGGACCTGCGAGCAAAGCAAACAGCTGGTCTTGCGGCAGATAAGTCTTGCCGGTGGAGGCGCGCAAGAGTTCCGAGAGGGCTGTCCTCCCAGCCGTGTAGACCTGATCCGAAGTGTGCAGCGCCCCGAATGCGTTCAGGATTTTTTGCCAGGAATCGTTCATGCTCGCGTCCGGAATCTGACCTTGCCGAGCGAGGATTTGCCAGAGACCTAGGTTTGCTTGCAACATCCCCAGGGCGTCCGTTCTGGCGAGACGATCGGGGATTTGATTCAGACTTTCGGCAACGGTAAGAAATCGCGTGATGGACTGGTTGTTCAGTGCGTGAAATTCCGCAAACATTGGATACTGGTCGCCGAAGAGCGGAAACTTCTCGGCCAGCAGGCGAGCCGTGGGGATATCGAGCTGCTCGCTGGGGGCACGGTCTCGGTCGATCTCCGTCAACATCAGGAAGTTGTAGACGGGCCCTTCAGGCATTGGATATCGGGAAACACCGACCATCCCTTCGACCACCTGTTCCGGATTGTTCCAGCCTCCGGATTTATCCCCCCATTCGCGCACGAGCTTGGAGTCTGACTTGCGACGCAAAACATCTTTCCACACATCGACACTGCCGGGGATGTGTGGCTGGCCGTTAGGACCGACTTGCAGGCGCGCCTCAAGCAAAAACAGGGCGGGATCGGGCCGAAAGGAGTGTTTAGTCGGGAGCGGAGTGATGTCGTGCCCACGAAGCGCGTCGTAAAAACGTCCTAAGCGGCGGGGCGCGGTAAAGTAGGCCTGCTGCGTTTGGTTAACGCGGGACAGCGTGTCAAAATACGATGCCAGCCAGCCGCTATCTTTGGCCAGCAGCCGAGAGACGAAATCGGCCGCGGAGCGCGGACTGGCTCCTACGAGATCCCTCCAGGCGTTTTCTGCCCCCGGTCCGCCGGGAACGATCACTCTTCCGGACCGAACGCTAATCTGGCTACCGTAAAAATCCAGCACTGGCGCATTCAAAATCAATTTCTTCAGGCCCAGAGATTGCCACAAGAATTGACCCGTTTCGGTATCCATGCGCGACATCGCCCAGTACAGCCGGGCCATGTCAGGATCACGCAAGATCGAGTCAACAACTCCGCGGTTGGCATTCTTCTTTTTCTGCACCCAATCTGCCGACTTGTAGAGGACTGGGACTTTTGTGGATGTATAGGGGATTTCAAACGGCTTCCCGCTGCGCAGCGTCTCTTCGAGGTCCGCCAACGGGAATCCGGAATCGATGGTAAGAAACGCCCTGTTCGCGTCTGCGGTTTCCAGCGCGGCGTCCGCGCCACAGGACTGCTGAAGCCTGTAGCCGAGAATAGCGAGGAGGGGTTTTGCGTCGTCGCAATTTGAAACACGAATGACGCCGCCTCGACCCGCCAATGCTTCCAATTCCCTGGCCTGATCCATGTACCAATTCACCAGGACCAAAAATTCGGTGGGTTTTCCGCCTTGATAGCCGCTCATGACAACGTTGCGCGCCAGCAGCGGCAATACATCTTCCGTTGAGATCTTCTGACTGATCGCCGCCATGCGCAAAAACGAACGCAGAGGGCCGGGGATGTCTACCTCCTCGGCAGGCGAGGAGCCATTGAGACGTGATGGTTTCGGCGAACTAGAGGCATCCGAACTGGAGCGTTGCGCCCGTGCTGGAGGAACCGCGCCCCAGGAGCGTTCGCAGAGCCAGGTGAGAGCACACAGGAAACCGCACAGGAGAAAAACCGACAGAGTACGACGAGATTTCATGGCCCATACCTCCACCGACAGTTGGAGAAGATGACTTTTGAAATCCTGGCGGCGCCGAGAACTGCTACAAAGCATTCCTCCTGGCGCGCCCTCAATAAGGCTCGTCTGGATTTGGCGATCTGCACTCGCCAAAGCGTTAGCCGAAATCTGATATGTGGTTCTGTCCTATGTCCCGGCGGGCCTTCTTTCTTTCCGACCTGTGCGTCCTGTGGGTGCGAAGGATAGATCATCTTTCGGACCCTAGTCAATCACCCGCGCTTCATGAAACGTATCGGCAAAAAGCGCTGCAAGGTCAGTGCAAATCCATCAAGCCATTTCAATCTCAGGAAAATTCCGCGGTGATCTCCCTCGGTGTTTCAAATGAAATCTCTCCGCCTCGTCAGGCAGAATTCCGATATTTCCACTCACGGTGAAAGCCGTCACAGCCAAACTAGCTAAAACCTGGAAAGCTGGAGAACATCGTGCTTTCTTGGGGCGGGGGGTACCGGAATTGTACAGGAGAAGAGCTGTTTAATCAACTGTCCCGGAAATGCGGGGCGAGAGTGTTTTGGAAGCGGGATTAGTCAGCGCTACCGGAAAAGGACTGGAGTCACACCGTCGAATTTTTTTGCAAAAGGATTATCAATCAGCCGTGCTGAGGGCCTGGAGCTGCGATTCCAGCGTGGCGCAATATTCGCGTTCCGAGGCGAGCTCGGCCTGAAGCTTTTTGACTAAAGACTCCAAGCGTTTCACATCCATCCGCAATTTCTGAAGATCCTGAGTGTTGCCTGCGGGAGCGGGCATCGCCGCGGCAACAGAAGGTGCTGGCGGCGCCGGCCGCGGAGCGGGCGTCGCGGACGCGGGCTGCGCCGAGGGCTTGGAAAAGGATTCGGCGGCACCCTCAAAAAACCGGCTGAGCGGGCTGGCTGTGCCCGCATCATTGGCGGGAGACGCCGGGCTCGGTTCGGCACGATTCAAGAGCTTCTTAACACGAGCCACCAAGTCCTGTGGATGAAACGGCTTGCGGATCAGCTCGTCCGCTTTCACTTCATGGGCTCGTTCGGCAACCTCTTTGTTCACTACACCCGACATCAGGAAAACAGGAGTTCGGCCAAATTGCGGGTGCTGTTTAACGAATTCACAAAGCTGGTATCCGTCCTTGTCCGGCATGATGACATCACTGATAACGGCATCGGGAACCGTTTGTTCAAACAGAGCAACGGCGGAAGCCATGTCGGAACACGTCACGACGTTAAAATTCTCACGACGAAAGGCGATCTTGACCACCTCGCGCATCGTGGCGCTGTCGTCGATGAAATACACGTTGGGTTTGGAAACCGGTTCGCTTGCGGTGATGTCGGTCATGATACTTCCCTTTCCGCCGGATGCTTGTTCGCTTCGTCAAATTCGCGCAAAGCGTCGAGAAGCAAATCCATCGACCGCCGATGGACGGTCCGCTGATTCGCAGTTGTGCCGGCAATAAGCTTGTAGACGCCAATCCCTGACAGCTGGCAGTCCTTGACGATCTGAATGACGGCTTCCTCTCCGACCAGTTTGCCGTACTCGGCATGATGAATTTCACCCGATTCAAAGAACAGGACAGCGTCGGTCTGGCCCGCGTTGACGTGCAAGGCGCCGGTCTTCCGCGTCTGGTCCAGCATCTGCATGATGCCCGGCAAATCCAAGTGCTCGAGGCTGCCGCTGAGCGATGCGTCCGTCGTCGGGATCATCTCCGTCGGCTGGAATCCGTGCCGGGAGCTGCGCAAAAAAGCGCGGATATGGCTGGCAATGTCCGCGGGATTCCGTCGCCGGTCGATGTAATCGTCGCAGCCGGCGCGGTAAGCCTCCAGAGGCCCTTTCTCGGCGCTATTACCGAGGGCCATCAGCGGCGTGTTCGCAGTTTTCGGGTCGCTGCGCAACACAGGAACGATCTCGAAGGCGCCCATGTCGCGAAGCTCGGTGGCGCAAAGAATAATGTCGGGCGTGTTCCATTCAATCATCGTGAGCGCGTACGAGGCCACCGGGTGATGAAACACCTGGAAGCCTTCCTTGACCAATGCGTCCGTAATGCGTTTAACAAAATAGACATTGCTGTCAATCAGCAGGACGCGCGGCGCCGTTCCGCCCTCGCTCACGACAATGCCTCCGCTGCGGTGATCGTTTCTTCCTCATTCTTGGTGCCGGCCGCGATGGCCTTCTCCAGATCCAACACGTCAATCTGTTCTTCGTTGAGGTCCAGGCGCCCGCTCACAAATTCGTCCCGCCCTTCCGCGGGCACCATGATTCCTGTCACGAGTTCGCATTCCCCTTGAACCGGGATCGCACACCTCTCGGAAATCATCGTGGTCTGGCGCTCCACAACCAGGAAAAATCGTGCCGGGGGAGACAACGCGCCCATCAGACCAGGTCCCAAGTCCAGCACCGGTACGATTCGCCCTCTCCGCAATACAACGCCGGTAATCAGCGGCGTGGTGTGCGGAAACGAAAATAGGAGAGGAGACGCAATCAGCTCCGCGACACCTTCTTGCGGTAACGCAACGCGCCGCGTTCCCACCTGGAAAACGACAAAGGAAGGGACGAGAGAGCCGGTTTCCGTGTTCATGCCCGTCCCCTTTCAAGCTGCGGCGCCGCAGCGCTCTGTAACAATCCAGGATTCTGCTCTTCGAGCTGTTGCAGCTCACCGGCAGTAAGAAAGCCGAGTGGATTGGCAACAGGGAGAACCTTGCGGTCCAGAACCGTGAGGCCGCGATACCAAATGCGTTCGTCCCCACGGAAGGACTGGGGCAACTCCAGAAGCACTCGCATCTCCGCCATCTCTTCAATTCGGTCCACGAGCACGGCAACGGGCGCGCTCCGCAAGATCAACACCGTGGTTGGCCGGGACTGGGGCATGTGAAAATGCTCGTAGCCGCTGACCACATAATAAGCACGGCCGTCGCGCTCCACGATGTGGCGAACCTTCTTCATCACAGGGCGGTCCAGATCCACAACCGTTCCGCCCAAACTGTCCGTACTCCGAATTTCCTGAACCGACGCCGCGGAAATGACGAAGCTGTACTGGGCAATTGAAAACACCGCGACTTGTTCGCGGCGGCGCGCGTCGCGCGGCATCAGTTTGGAGCTGACCTGCTGCGTCATCGCGATCCTATTGGCTGTGCCTGCCGGCAAATGGAATTCAGATATTTTTCAATCGCAGGATACATTTCATCGATGCCGAGAACTTGGTCCACAACGCCCGTTTGAATTGCTTCGGCCGGCATGCCGAAGATGACGGAAGTGGCTTCATCTTGCGCCAGCACACATCCCCGGGCCGCTTTGAGGGCTTGCACACCTTTCGCGCCGTCGTTGCCCATACCGGTTAGCACGACTCCCACAACATTGCCGCCTCCATAAGCCGCAGCCGATTCGAATGCGACGTCAGCGCAGGGTCGATAGCCGGAAATTCTCGGTCCATCATCCAGTTTGATCCGGCCAGTCAAGGAGATCCGCAGGTGGTGCGATCCGGGGCAGACATAAAATGTCCCCGCCTGCAGCGCCTCGTTGGCCTCCGCTTCTTTCACGCGAATCGAGGCAACTTCAGTGAGTTGCAGGCTCAGCTGCGAAGTGAATGTCGCCGGCATGTGCTGAACAAGAACCACGGCTGCCGGAAAATCCTTCGGGAAGCGCGGTACCAAGCGCATCAGTGTAGCCGGACCGCCGGTGGATGCCGCGATCATGACCAAGGGAAGGCGTGGTTCGGAATTCCCAACTTCTTTTGTGGGCTGCGCCTGGGGCTTTGCTTCCGCGCCAGCCGAGTGATCGTGCAGCGCGGCGGTGCGGACTACGCGGACCTTGGCAGCCATCTTGAGTTTGCCGAGGAGTTCGTCGCGCACAGTTTTCATGTCCAGATCGATGCCGCTGGAAGGCTTGGTGACGAAATCGATGGCGCCGAGTTCCAGTGCGCGCAGCGTGCTGGCGGCGCCTTGGCGCGATTCGGAACTGACAATCACAATGGGGCGCGGGCTCTGCGTCATGATGTGTTGCGTAGCTTCCAGACCGTCCATCCGGGGCATATTGATATCCATGGTCATCACGTCCGGCTGGAGGGACTGCGCCAAAGTGATGGCCTCGCGGCCGTCCTTGGCTTGCCCGACCACTTCCAGTTTCGGATCGGTGCGAATGATCTCCTCGAGGACTTTCCGCATGAATGCGGAATCGTCCACGATAAGCACTCGCGTTCTTTTTTCTTCAGCAGCCATAGCTAGACCAGATCCATTGCCGGCGCGGCGGGACGGCGCTGCCGCGTGGCGGAATTCATCAACTCATCTACTACCGCGAGGAGCTGTTCCTCCTGCACGGGCTTGGTCAAGAAGGAAGCGGCGCCTTCTTTCATCGCGCGCTCGCGATGCTTGGCGCCCGCTCTCGAAGTGACCACCAAAACCGGAATGCGGCGCGTCGCGGGATCCTGCCGCAGGTGCGCCATCAATTCGTAGCCGTTCATGCGCGGCATTTCAATATCGCTGATCACGAGATGACAGCCTACCTGCGCGACCAGTTCCGCGGCCTCCAACCCGTCCGAAGCCAGCTTCACGCAATAACCGGCCTTCTCGAGAATTCTGCCCACGAATTTGCGAACGCTGATCGAGTCATCGGCGATGACCACTACTTTTTCTTCGACCGGTTCATCCACCGCGGCGGCGGGAATGCTTCCGGACGCAACCGCCATGGCTCCAGGTCCGAAAACGCGAGCAGCGCTGGCGGAGGGAACGACAACGTCGACTTCCGCGGCGGTCGTGCCGGCAAGGCGATTCACGTCCACCAGCAAAATCAGACTCCCATCAGTGGAGATTGTGGCTCCGGGGAAGAGTTTGACCCGGCGCAGGTACTGGCCAAGGTTCTTGATGACCACTTCGTCCTTGCCCAGAACTTCTTCGACGACGACGCCTACCTGCCGCCCCGCTGCGCGCACGATCACCATATTCATATAGCCACCGGTCTGCTCAAGGGGAGGAAGTGCCAGCGCGGAGTCCAGCCGGACAACTTCCGTGATGACACCGCGCACTTTCGTGAGCAACTTCCCGCCGACGTCTTCGATTTCCTCAGGACGCAACCTGCGGATTTCTTCCACGACCGCGAGGGGCATCGCCAGGACCGTGGTACCAGAACGCACGAACAGAGCTTGCGAAATGATCAAGGTGAGCGGAA
>Ga0187801_10000516_pt1 | contig 10758 bp, 7 predicted proteins | sample NC_wetland_sal_i_10_FD_132465 | JGI IMG/M metagenome (GOLD analysis project Ga0187801, IMG submission 132465) | Wetland sediment microbial communities from Neuse River Estuary, North Carolina, USA - Control_1 | ecosystem: Environmental > Aquatic > Freshwater > Wetlands > Sediment | place: USA...
CCGCCGCGGCGATTTCTCGACCTGCGTTAGCCCGAAGGAGACAGGAATCATTTTCGACGGCGGCTACCAGGAATATATGTTGGCGGGCGTGGAAGCCTTGGCGACGATGCCGGAATCGCTCGACCCGGCGGAAGCGGCGCCCCTGATGTGCGCGGGCGTGACGACGTTCGATGCGTTGCGCCAAAGCGGCGCGCTGCCGAGCGACCTGGTCGCGGTGCAAGGAGTCGGCGGGCTCGGCCATCTCGGAATTCAATTCGCGCAGAAATTCGGCTACAAAGTGGCGGCCATTGGGCGCGGGCCTGAAAACGCGGCGCTCGCGAAAAAGCTGGGAGCGCACGCGTTTATTGACAGCGCTGCGACAAACGCCGCCGAAGAGCTGCAAAAACTCGGTGGCGCGCGCGCGATCCTCGCAACGGCGCCAAGTTCCAAAGCGATGTCCTCGGTGATTGATGGTTTGGGACCCAGAGGAGTGCTGCTCGTGGTGGGCGCCACGGCCGACCCGATTGAAGCGACACCATTTCAATTGATCGGGGGGATGAAGCGCATCCAAGGCTGGTACTCGGGTATCGCCACGGATTCCGAAGACTGCCTTCGCTTCGCCGTATTGACCGGCGTGCGCCCCATGATCGAAAAGTATCCGCTCGCGAAAGCCGCCGAAGCCTACGCGCGCATGTTGAGCGGCAAAGCAGAATTTCGCGTCGTCCTCACAATGTAAAAAAATTGTAGCCGGCTGTTTCTCGGGCGCGATTCACTTTGCGAGCGAGCCTGGGTGAATGCCTTCGCCGAGCACAAAGCTCGAACCCACGCTGCCAACAACCGCGGCTTGCCGCGCCAGCCCCAAGCGCTCCCGGATCCGGTACACGGCTTCGATGCCCGTGCAATGCGCGCCCAGCAAATTCGCCAATTTGAAATCCTTTAGCTTGTCGGCGGTCCAGTTGAGCTGCTCATCGCTTGCGGGAAAGAGGTGCAGCCCGCCGACAATCGCCTGTACCGGCTCGTTCGGAAACTTCCCCTCCGCGAATGTCAGTATGTTGATCACTCCTGCGTGCCCGCAGCCGGTAATCACCACCAGCCCTTGCGGCGTATCCAACACCAGGGACTGATCCTCTGGAATTGTGTCTTCGACCAGACCCGCCGGCGTCTGGACTTTTCCATCGACGCTCCAGTTGCGTTCCGGATATTTGCGTGGTACCGGCCCGGTCAGCCACGCTCCCGGGAAGATCTCCGCCCCCTCTTCGTGCTCGATGAATGTTCCGCCGGTCGCTTCATATTCCTTCTTCAGCGCGATCATGGGGTTGCTTTCCCCGTGCGCTGACGGCCGGCTGTAAAAAATGCCCGTTGAGACGTGGACGACCGAGAGAGCGGACGGATTCTCCTTCATCAATTCCTTGCGAAGCGTCAGCAATCCGCCAACGTGGTCCTTGTGATTGTGCGTGAGGATCACTTCCCGAACGTTCGATAGGTCCACCTTTAAGTCCCGCGCGTTTTGTATCACCGTGTCCGGATGGAATCCCGTATCCACCAGAATGCGATTGCCATCCGCCTCAACCAGCGCCGAAAATCCCCACTCGCCGATTCCGCTGAGATCACCCACCAGCATGGTGGAAAGAACGGTGACTTTGAGCGCGTGAACCTTTACGGGCGTGGCCTGAACGCTTGTCGCTGGACCGCGATCGGCCCGCGCGAACGGCCTGCCGATGATCAAGACTGACAGCGCGATTAGACCCGCGGCGAAATACACAAAGCGCAAATTAGAAACTTTTTTCACGGTTTGGCTCCCCCTGAGCGGACTTTCGCGATGCGGAACGTCGCAAGGCTTCCGCAAAACGCAATGATATCGCAAATCCTGATTCCCGGGCTGATTTTGCGGGCGAGAGACGGGTCATGGCATCACCGGCGTAACACGCGATCACGACTTGGACCTTCTGGAAAGGAAGCGCCTCTTGCCAGCTGGCTTCCTTCGGGCGTACGCTAGCCTCGCGTGTGTCCGCCGTCACACCCTCCTGTGACCTCGGCCACAGTAATCTCCCGGGCTTGCCCGTAGAAAGGCTGGAACGGGAGCTTAGCCATGACCACCGCCACGCGCATGAACATCGGTACCACCGGCGCCTATCAGGCCGCCTTCAATCGCTCGATTCAGGATCCCCAGGCCTTCTGGGGCGAAGCGGCCGCCGCAATCCACTGGTACAAGAAGTGGGACAAGGTCCTCGACGACTCGCGCGCGCCCTTCTACCGCTGGTTCACCGGCGGCCAGCTCAATACTTGCTACAACGCGCTTGACCTCCACGTCGAAACCGGCCGTGCCGACCAAGCCGCACTCATTTACGACAGCCCGGTCACCAGTCAAATCAAGACTTTCACCTATCGTGAACTCCGCGACACCGTCGCTCGCTTTGCCGGAGCCCTCGCACAGCAAGGCGTTGCCAAGGGCGACCGCGTGGTCATCTATATGCCCATGGTTCCCGAAGCGGCCATCGCCATGCTGGCCTGCGCGCGTCTGGGCGCGGTGCATTCCGTGGTTTTTGGCGGATTCGCTTCGCACGAGCTTGCCGTCCGCATCGACGACGCCAAGCCCAAAGTGATCGTTTCCGCCTCTTGCGGGATTGAGGGCAGCCGCATCCTACCCTATAAGCCGCTGCTCGACCAGGCCATCAACCTTGCGCATCACAAGCCCGAAAAATGCATCATCCTTCAGCGCTCCATGGACCACGCCGAGCTTCTCCCAGGCCGCGATCTTGATTGGAACGAAGTCTCCGCAGCGGCGCGGCCCCATGACTGCGTCCCCGTGGCCGCCACTGATCCGCTCTACATCCTCTACACCTCGGGCACCACCGGAAAAGCGAAAGGGGTCGTGCGCGACAACGGCGGCCATGCCGTCGCCCTCAAGTGGACCATGAAAAATATTTACGGTGTCAATCCCGGCGACGTTTACTGGGCCGCTTCGGACGTCGGCTGGGTCGTCGGCCATTCCTACATCGTCTACGCCCCGCTGCTCCACGGAAACACCACCATCCTCTACGAAGGCAAGCCCGTCGGCACGCCTGACGCTGGCGCTTTTTGGCGCGTCATCTCCCAGCACAAAGCGAAGGCGATGTTCACCGCTCCCACGGCTTTCCGCGCCATAAAGAAGGAAGACCCCACGCTCGAGCTCAAGAAAAAATATGACCTATCGCATTTCAAGACACTATTTCTTGCCGGCGAGCGCTGCGACCCCGATACGCTCGAGTGGGCGCGTAATAATTTGCACGTCCCTGTCATCGACCACTGGTGGCAGACCGAAACTGGCTGGGCCATCTGCGCGAATTGCACGGGCATCGAGCAGCTACCCGTCAAGCCCGGCTCGCCCACCAAGCCCGTCCCCGGAATGGACGTGCGCGTTCTCGATGTGCGCGGCCAAGAGGCAAAACGCGGCGACGTCGGCCCCCTCGTCGTCAAGCTCCCGCTCCCGCCCGGCACATTCCCGACGCTCTGGAACAACGACCAGGGCTTCCTCGATTCCTATCTCAACGCATACCCGGGCTACTACAAGACCGCCGACGCCGGCTACATGGACGACGACGGCTACGTCTTCGTCATGTCGCGCACCGACGACATCATCAACGTCGCCGGCCATCGCCTCTCTACCGGCGGCATTGAAGAAGTTCTCGCCTCGCACCCTGACGTGGCCGAATGCGCCGTCTTTGGCGTCAACGATGAATTGAAGGGCCAGATCCCGTTCGGTCTCCTCGTTCTCAAGAGCGGCGTCACGCATGATCCCGCCACGATTGCGAAGGAAGTCGTCCAGATGGTGCGCGAAAATATTGGCCCCGTGGCCTGCTTCAAAACCGCCATCGTGGTCCAGCGGCTCCCCAAAACGCGCTCCGGCAAAATCCTCCGAGGCACCATGCAAAAAATCGCCAACGGCGATATGTACGTCACCCCGGCCACCATCGACGATCCTGCGATCCTTGCGGAAATAGACGCAGCCCTCACCCAGGCTGGCTACGCCCACAAACACGCCTGAAGCCGAACCGTCATACCGGTCGCCTCGACCATCCCCCGGCGCTTCACGGTATTACTGGCGTAACGCCTCGATATGAGTTAGTCTCGGAGGCAACGAGACACCCCCTTCCCGCTATGGCCGTTCTGGCCACTTGGGATGCTCTACAAAGCATTCAGCGCAGCAGTGTTTGGCATCGACGCCTACCTCGTCGAAGTCGAGGTGGACGTGGGTCCGAGCTACAACGGGTATTTCACCGTCGTCGGCTTGCCCGATATTGCGGTGAAGGAGAGCCGCGAGCGGATTCGATCCGCGCTGCGGAATTGCGGCTTTGATTTTCCTTCGAGCAATGCCGTCACCGTGAATCTCGCACCCGCGGACATTCGCAAGGAAGGCTCTTCGTTCGATTTGCCCATGGCCCTCGGCCTGCTCGGCTGCCAGGGAACCTTCTTCGGCAAAATTCTCGATTCACACGTGTTTCTGGGCGAACTGTCGCTCGATGGCAGCGTTCGCTCCGTCCGCGGCGCATTATCGGCGGCGATCGCCGCCCGCGAGCGCGGGATCCACAACGTCGTGGTGCCGGAAGCGAACGCGCGCGAGGCCGCGGTGGTCGAGGGCATGCGCGTCTTTGCCGTGAAGTCGCTGCCCCACGCCGTGGACTTGATGAACGCGCCCGAATCCTTCAAGCCCGTCAACATTGATACCGCACAGTTGCTTTCCGAGGCCGGCCAATACGCCGTGGACTTGCGTGACGTCCGCGGGCAGATGGCCGCCAAGCGCGCGCTCGAAGTCGCCTGCGCCGGCAGCCACAACATCCTACTGATCGGTCCGCCGGGCGCCGGAAAAACGATGCTGGCGAAGCGCATCCCCACGATTTTGCCCCCCATGTCGCTCGACGAGGCAATCGAAACCACGCGCATCCACAGCGTCGCAGGCCTGCTCGACGATTCGCGCGGCCTGGTGGGCACTCGTCCGTTCCGTTCGCCGCACCACACTATTTCCGATGCCGGGCTAATCGGTGGCGGCGCCATCCCGCGCCCGGGGGAAGTCTCGCTCGGGCACAATGGCGTGCTGTTTCTCGACGAGCTGCCCGAATTCCAGCGCAACGTGCTCGAAGTGATGCGCCAGCCGCTCGAGGATGGCGCGGTCACCATCGCGCGCGCCGCCCTTTCCGTCAGCTTTCCCTCGCGCTTCATGCTCGCTGCGGCGATGAACCCGTGCCCCTGCGGATTTTTCGGCGATTCCACGCGCGAATGCCACTGCTCGCCGATGCAAATCCAGCGCTACGTCTCAAAAATTTCCGGGCCGCTGCTCGACCGCATTGACATCCATATCGAAGTTCCGGCGGTGAAGTACAAGGAGCTGCGCGGCAATGGCGATATCGAGCCGTCTGCCAGCGTTCGTGAGCGCGTCCTCCAAGCGCGCGCGATTCAACTCGAACGCTACCGCGCGGAGAAAAAACTCTACGCCAACGCCCAAATGCCCTCGAAGCTCATCCGCAAACATTGCGCGATTTCCGCTGACGGTGAAAAGCTCCTCGAAAACGCCATCCAGCGCCTCGGCCTTTCCGCCCGTGCGCACGACCGCATTTTGAAAGTCGCGCGCACCATCGCCGATCTCGAAGCCGCCCCCTCGATCGAGCCCAAGCACCTGAGCGAAGCCATCCAATACCGCACCCTAGACCGCACCTATTGGGCGTAGCCTGCCATGCGTTTCGTCCACATTTTTCGCCGCCTCTGAAAGCTTCCCGTTAACAATTAGATCGAAGAAAGCTGGGAATTTGCCCCGGGGCGAAACCTTTGCTGTCATCCGCCCGCTGGTTGAGAAGCAGCAGAAGTGGTGGATTCCAGCCAATGTCCGGAGGCCGCGTTTTGGATGTGTGCGCACCTGTTCTCGTACACGATTGAATCTACAGGTCTTATTGCCTTATTTCTCCGCTCCACTTTGGCACGCGCCTTGCACTATCCATGGCAGCGCCGCTGAGAAAAAGGGCGCACCGAAACTAAATCGAAGTTTCGGGTTTAACCAGATAGGAGGGCACTTGAGATGGCAGCAGAACTTGCTGGCGGAAATCAGCGAGAGACGCTGGAGCCCATCGCGCAAGTGCCTGAAGGCAGTTTTTCATCGGGACCTCGATCGACAAAGGAGAGAGCGGTTCCGGGGAGGGTCAAGAACATGAGATACCTTAAATATATAGGTTTGCTGGCTCTTTTAATGGTTGTCGCAGCCGGAACGGCTAGTGCCCAGGTTCGCGTGGGCGTCGGAGTAGGAGTCGGGCCGGCTTACCTTGGCGTTGGCCCGGCATATGTTGGACCGGCGCCGGCGTGTGTGTATGGGTACTACCCCTATTACCCGTATGCATGTGCGCCTTACGGGTACTACGGGCCGGACTGGTTCGTAGGCGGAGTGTTTATCGGGGCGGGCCCGTGGTTCCACGGGTTCTACGGTCCGGGCTGGCGCGGTGGCCATTGGTATGGCGGACGCGGCTGGGTCGGCGGCCGTGGTTGGGGCGGCGGGCGCGGTTGGGTTGGCGGCCCGCATGGCTATGTCGGGGGACGCGATTTAATGGCGGACATCCAGTAGCAGGCGCTCGCGGCCTCTCGGGTGGAGGCGGGTTCCACGGCGGTGCGGTTCATGGCGGCGGTGGATTCCACGGCGGCGCAGTTCACGGCGGAGGTGGCTTCCACGGGGGCGGTGGATCCCATGGCGGTGGCGGGCACCGGTAATCGCCGCAGCAACCGTTAGCCCCTAAAGAACGGCTGGTGGCCAGCGCCACCAGCCGTTTTTCTTTTCCCACCGCCGATCTGCCTCAGCGCACCCGTTGTTATCGAAAGCGCCCTTTTCGGCACGGCCTATATGGAGTGCGGAGGCTTGCCGCCGCTTTGTTACCGCGAGGCTTGCCTCGCCGCTTGTGGGGGGCGCCTTGACATGCAATCCCATTCCATCTAGAATAACCATCTAGATCGGAAGGAGCCAGGGAATGCGCACTGTGGGGCTATTCGAAGCCAAGCAGAAGCTCTCCGAACTCGTCGAACGGGCGAGGGAGGGCGAGCGCATCGGGATTACGCGCCGAGGAAAGCTCGCGGCGCTCATCGTCCCGGCGCGGTTGGAGGCAAACCTACACGAAGTATTCGATGAAATCGAGCGCGTCCGGAAACGAACGCGCCCGCGAAAGGGAGTAACCGCAAAGACCCTGATCGAGGAAGGGCGGATTTGAAACGCTTCGTTCTGGACGCCTCGGTGGCCCTGGCTTGGTTCGTGGATCATCCCGTTCCTTCCCTCGCGCGCCAGGCGTCGCGAGCTCTCGTGAGCGGAGCACGCGCGCTCGTCCCCTCGCTCTGGCATCTGGAGATGGCCAACGGATTGGCTGTCGCCGCGCGCCGCCATGTACTGACCGCAGAAGATGTCGGTCTTTGCGTCGCCCAAATCGACCAGCTACTTTCGCAGGCGATTGATACCCAGGCCGACTTTGTTTCCGTCCGTGAAGCGTTGGCAGCGGCGCTGGGCCATGACCTCTCCGCCTACGACGCTGTCTACCTGGAGATGGCACGCCGCGAAAGGCTTCCCCTCGCGACGCTCGGTCAGCAGCTTCGGCATTCAGCCAGCCGCGCGGGCGTGTCTCTCTTTACGTAGGGGTGATGAATATTTTGGTTTGTTCCCCCACAGCCGTCGTTCATACGGCATTTTAGTCCCGCCACGGATTTAAGCCTTCCCGCGCTTCGAAAAGCGGACATTTCTAATTTGGACAATCCCGGCATTCTCATCTCGCAACGCCAATCACAAAACGCGGATTGCCTCGACGGGACTGTTATCGTAGGCTGTACCCAGTTTTCGGGGCATCCTAGACCCCGAAGGGGAAAATCAACGCCGCGGCGTGAAGGCTCCTGGCCGGCGACCTGCGAGCCCTCCCGGAGCCACATCGAGAGGAGCAATGATGTACTGGTGGCTGCCTGAAGTAACTGTGATCGGAGAAGTAGCCCGCACGCTGATCGAGCCCTCTCCCCCAATAAGCCCGCTGAGAAAAATTTCCCCATGTATCACGGGATTCCCCTCGGCCCACTCACCCGTTCCTCTGGAACCGCCGCGTTGACCACTCTGTTCCAGACCGCTCCCCCCGAGAAGTCGAGAGTCCCTCGAATCATCGGCTATGGACTCGCCATCGCCAGCCTCGTCTGGGTGTTCCGCGATTTCCACATCGTCAAGGAACTCCACAAGCTCGCGAAAGTCGACTACAAATGGGTCGTCTTGGGCATGACCTTTGATGTCCTCAGCTATGGAGTGCAGGCGCTGCGCTGGAAACTCTTGCTGACTCCGTTCGGGAAAGTGCGGCTCACGCGCGCCATTCGCGCCGTTTACGCGGGCCTCTTTGCAAACCTGGTGATTCCGCTGCGTCCGGGCGAAGTGCTGCGCAGCTACCTGCTCGCGAATTCGGAGGAGATTTCGCTCGGCCGCGTGCTCGGATCGGTGGGCGTTGAGCGCCTCGTGGACTTGGTGATCGCGGCAGCCAGCCTGGCGATCGTTTCGCTCCTGGTGGATCTGCCGAGGCGCTTCAAGAAAGTCGCGGACACGCTGGGCATCGTCACCCTGGTAATTCTCGGCATCATTGTGCTGCTGATTTTCTACCTGGAGTACAAGCTGGGAAAAGATGAAACGCTGAAAGGGCGCCCGCAGCGGATTCCCGGCCGGGCCATGGCTGCGTTGATGGGCTTGCACGCGATGGGAACCGCGCCGAGCTTTTATCCCGCGGTGCTGACGTCGCTGCTGATGCCGTTCTGCCAGGTGGTCGGCCTCTGGGCGATGATGCAGGGTTATGGGTTGCATCTTTCGTTTGCTGCCGCCGTGGTCGTGCTGCTCGTGATCAATTTGGGCGTCTCGCTGCCCAATGCGCCCGCGAACGTGGGCTCCTACCAGTTCTTCTGCGTGGTGGGATTGAGCGTCTTTCAAATCGAAAAATCCACTGCGACGGGTTTTTCGATTTTCGCCTTTCTCGCCCTCACCATACCGATCGCGCTTTTGAGCTTTGTGGCCTTGATTCGCAGCGGTCTCTCCCTGAAATCCATGCGCGAAAAGGTCAAGGGCCTGCCGAGCGAAGCGCAAAGGCGCACCCCCGCCCCCTCAAGCTCGCCCCGCTAGCGCAACCCCATCCAGCTTCGCAACTTCGCCTGATTTCGTTTTGAGGGCGGCAAGGCGTCCGTTATATAGTGGAAGTTCCAACCCGCGCGCTGATTTCGATTCCGCGGCGATTGCCGCGGCGAACGTCAGCGGGCGGACTTCCCCTGCACGCCCATTCGCTGTGCTCAGGGCAAGCCCGCGGCGGCGACCTGACTCGGCCGCCCGCGGTAGTCGAAGGACGCGCGAATTCCCATGGCTTCGGACATCAACAAGCATCTTGAGCGGGCGCGACGCACCCTCGAGAAAAACAAGCTGCGCGAAGCGGTCGTCGAGTATCAAGCCGTGCTCGAGGAGATGCCCTCACATCAGGAAGCCCTCCAGGCGCTCGCCGATATCTATACCCGCCTGAATGAGCCCGCGCTCGCAGCCCAGTATTACGGCGCGCAATTCGACCGCCTGGTGGAAGCAGGCGACGGCGCCAAATCCTCCGCCATCTTCGGCCGTTTTCTCCGCACCTTTCCGCAGCCGCCGGACCGCCTCATGCGTTACGCCATGCTCCTGCAAAAGCAAAACCGCACGGGTGAGGCCATCGAACAGTACGGCGCTGCCGCGGAACTTTTTCAGCAGCAGCAGCGCGACGTGGAAGGCCTGGCGTGCTACGAGAGCATAGCGCTGCTCGATCCGGAAAACCCGGCGCGCCATGTGACGCTCGGCGAACTCGCGGAACGGCTGGGCCACGCTGACCTCGCTTCGCGCAGCTATCTTCGCGCCGGGCAGCTCGCGCTCGCGAGCGGCGGATTGGACGACGCGCTCGAATATTTCGGCCGCGCCCACCGGCTCTCCCCCGACGATCGCAGCGGCTCGTTGCTCTTTGCCGAAGCCAAGCTGCGCAAAGGCGACGCCCCAGGCGCCGTTGCGCTTCTCGATCCGCTTTCGCCCAGCGATAAAGACGCCGCGTTCCTGGCCCTCTTCGCCGAAGCCCTGCTGCGCTCGGGCGATCTCGATCGCGCGCGGGAAACCTTCGAGGCCTATTACAAGCTGAAGCCCGACAGCTTCGGCAAACTTTTCGAAGTCGCGAGCGGCTACCTACGCACCGGGCAGGACGCGAAAGCCGCCTCGCTCGTGGTGCAGACCAAAGAATGGATGCGTGCCGCACGGCGAGAAGTGGATTTGAGCGCGCAGGTGGATCGCCTTGCGGCCGCCTACCCCGCTTCTCTTGCGCTCGCAGAGGTCGTGGCGCGCATGTACGAAGAGCTGAACCGCGAAACGAAATATTTCGACGCCCTCGTGCGCCTCTTCGACCTCTACCTCACCGCCGGCCGCATGAAAGAAGCCTGCGACGCGCTCGACCGCCTCGTGGATATCGATCCCTACGATTACCGTAATCACGAGCGCATCGCCAAGCTCGAAGGCAAAGTCGATCCGGCCTTCCTGCAAAATATTCTCTCGCGCGCCGCCAAGGCCGCCACCGTCTCCACGCGCACCGACGGCTTCACAGGCGCCGGCTCGGATCAGGCCGCCAGCGCCGGACCGATTTCCGAGGAAATGCGCGCGCAGCAAGCCCTCGAAGATTTGATCGTGCAGGTCGAGATCTTCCTTCAGTATTCTCTCCAATCGAAAGCCGTCGAGCGCCTTGGCCGCATCGCCGAGCTTTACCGCGGCGAGGA
>Ga0187801_10000518_pt1 | contig 10730 bp, 10 predicted proteins | sample NC_wetland_sal_i_10_FD_132465 | JGI IMG/M metagenome (GOLD analysis project Ga0187801, IMG submission 132465) | Wetland sediment microbial communities from Neuse River Estuary, North Carolina, USA - Control_1 | ecosystem: Environmental > Aquatic > Freshwater > Wetlands > Sediment | place: USA...
CATTCCTGAAGAAAACGGGCGCGCAGCTCTGGATCCAGCACGATTTCGACGGGAACGCCAAACTAAAGAAGTCGCCACAGTTCTACGAGTAGCGCCCGTCTTCTTTTATCCTGAAAAATTCCGCATTGGGTTCACCTTCGCGGTGGAAGCTGCATCTCACTACTTCCTGTTTTCGCAGGGCAGCAATAAATTGGGACCGTATAATTGTCAGAGATAGGAGGACGGAAGGGGCATCAATGAACGTGAAAAGAATTTTGACGACAGGATCTATGCTGCTTGCCTTTTTAGCCATTTGTGTCAGCACTGCGCGGTCCACGGAGGAGCAGAAACCGCCCAGCGTTTACATCGATAAAGGGGCGTGTCCATTCGAGTGCTGCACGTATCGCGAGTGGGTGGCCCGCACAGATGTGACGCTCCTCGACAATCCCAATGGGAAGAGTGTTGTGGGCCAATTCAAGAAAGGCGAGAAAGTCCTCGCTTTGACAGGGGAAGTTCACAGCGTTCCTCTGCGAGTCGTGGCCTTGAAGGATTATCCCGAGGCCGGAGTGAAGTCCGGAGATCCGATTTATGTCCTTCACTACATAGGGGAGGGCTATTGGAAGGCCTGGCACGATGGAAAAGTTGTTGAGCTTGAGGATTTTCCCGGCAGCGGTGCGAAGCCGAAAGCTACCTGGTGGGTGCAGTTGAAAACATCCTCCGGTGCCGTTGGCTGGACGATCGAACACCACAACTTCGACAATGAAGACGCGTGCGGGTAACTTCCCTGCAAACGATTCAAGTTTGAAAACAGAATCCGTTACTTGGCGCCGAGCGGAGGCACGGCGGCGGACTGAATGGTGGACTGCTGGCTGACAGCCAGTTGCCAGCGGCCATCACGAAGCGTCCAGACGCGGACGTTGTAATAAGGCTTTCCGCCGCGATGAGGCACGTGGTGCGAGATCATGACCGCGGCGTTGTCTCCGAAGTCGTAAATCTCCATGGAGGTAATTGGGTCGCCCGGCGTGCCCACCCCGGCCGCCTGTTGTTTTTGGGCGATGGCCACGCGTTCAGCCTTATTACGGATCGTCGTATTGTTGATGATCAGAAATTCGTCCGCGATGTGCATAGGCCAGTCCACGGCGTCGGGATGCCACTCCTCCATTTTTGTTTTTTGCCAGTCGGCAAGAATCGCCTTGTCCATGGCAGTGGTGGGTTTGTACGGGACGGTGCGGCAGGGATTTTCGCAGTCGCCTTGACCTGCGGCCGCTTCCACGGATGCAGGCGCGGTCCTTGTCGAGATGGGAGTGTCCAGTTCCACAAATTCTCGCCAGCCCCCCGGACGCTTTACCCAAACGCGCAAGAAGCGGGCGTTATGATGGACGCCCAAAACCGTTTCCACCTGGCCGTAGAAATGGGTTTGCACATTCTCGTCGCCCTGATTGTCAGCCGCGTACGTTGGCAGATCGCCCAGAACCTCCGCTTTCTTTAGCGACTTGCCTTCCCCGTCCGTCCAAACAAAATCCGCGTCCAGAAGTTTGCCCGTCTCTATCTTGTCAGCCTTGCCTAGGGCGGACAGCAATGAGCGGTCTGCTTGCAACGCCGCCTGTTCAGCGTCATCGGCCACAACCGGCTTAAACGGCACAGTGGCTAACATTCCGCCGCAAACAATGCCAACGAGCAATGCGCGAGTCACAATGGATTTCATGGGTCCTCCCCCAATTTTCATCGCTTGGCGCGAATTCTAGGACGAAGGAATCGAAGCAGCAACCAAAATGAAAATTAAGATAAATGTGAAGTGGATGTGTTGGTGCGGAAGGGGGGATTCGAACCCCCACGCCTTACGGCGCCACCCCCTCAAGATGGTGCGTCTGCCAGTTCCGCCACTTCCGCACGGGGTGAGGTGAAAAAGCTTTGTATTGCGCGGCCAAGGATCAGCCGCCGGACACTTAAAGGTCTAGCTTATTTCGACGGCGCAGGCGGTGCCGGAGCAGGGATCGCCGGTGCTGTTGGAGCTGGAGCAGGAGGCGCCGGCTGCTTAGGCGTCTTCGAGAATTGTTGCAACACGGAGCTGCCGAATGATGCCGCAGTCGTATTCTGATGCATGGTCAGCGCCATGGACGTCAGCATGAACATGATGGCGCACCACGTTGTCGCCTTGGAGAGAAATGTGGCCGCCCCGCGCGGGCCGAACGCCGTTTGGCTGCCCGCGCCGCCGAAGGCGCCAGCCAGGTCCGCTGCCTCGCCGCTCTGCAGCATGATGACAATGATCAGAAGTCCGCAAATGACCACGTGCAAAGTGACCAGCACAAAATACACTTTCCAGCCGACCCAAAGCAGGCCTAATCCCACTGCCAGCGAGATTGCCCATTTCACTTCTTTTGGCATTTCTTATCCCTTACTTTCAGAATCCCTAACATTCAGAAATTAACGATGGAGGCAAAGGCCTCTGCATTGAGGCTTGCGCCGCCGACGAGCGCTCCGTCAATTTCCACCTGAGCCATCAATCCCTTGATGTTGTCGGGTTTGACGCTGCCGCCGTAGAGGATTCTCAAACCGGCAGCGCGTTCGGGTGTGAAACTCGCCGCCGCCTGCTGTCGCAAGAACCGGTGCGCTTCGGCAGCCATTTCCGGCGTCGCCGTGCGGCCTGTGCCAATTGCCCAAACTGGCTCGTAAGCAAGAATGATACGCGAGAACTCGGCACCGGTCAACGCGGCCACGCCGCCGCGAAATTGGCGTTCGAGGACCTCTTCCGTTTTGCCGCCTTCCCTCTCGGCGAGCAATTCGCCGACGCACAGGATGGGCGTCAGGCCCGCCGCCAGCGCCGCCTTGACCCTCTTGTTGGCGGTCTCATCTGTCTCGCCGCAAAATTGCCGCCGCTCGGAGTGCGCAATAATCACCGCGCGGCAACCCGCCTCTACTATCATTCCGGCGGAAACATCGCCGGTGTATGCGCCTTCCGCCACCCAATGCAAGTTCTGAGCAGCGATGGAAATTGGCGTCCCTCGCACGGCATCCACCGCGGCGGCGAGCGCCGTGAAGGGCGGCGCGACGATGATGTCGCAGTGAACGCAGCCCTGCACGAGCGGCACAAGCGCCGAAAAATACGCGCGCGCTTCCGCCTGAGTCTTGTACATCTTCCAATTGCCCGCGATTACCGGTCGCCGCATCGCACCTCTTCCCTGCTTCATCTTCTCAGCGCCCTCTGTGTTCTCTGTGTTGAAAGATTCCTAAGTCTTATCGGTAAGCGCTTCCACGCCCGGCAATTTTCTGCCGCCCAAGAATTCGAGTGACGCGCCCCCGCCGGTCGAGATGTGGGAAACTTTGTCGGCAAGCCCGGCCGCATGAATCGCGGCGACGGAATCTCCTCCGCCAACAATGGACGTGGCGCCCTTGGCTGTCGCCGCCGCGACTGCGCGCGCGATTTCCAGAGTGCCTTTGGCGAAAGCCGGCATCTCGAACACGCCCATCGGGCCGTTCCACACAATTGTTTTCGCGCGCGCAAGCTCCGCGGAATATTTCGCGACCGTATCCGGCCCGATGTCGAGCCCCATCCAACCGTCGGGCGTGGCGGTGACGCTTGTCGTTTGCGTATCCGTGTCCGGCTTGAATTGAGCTCCCAGTACGTGATCGGTTGGCAGCAAGAGCCGGAAATTTCGCTGCTTAGCTTCAGCGAGCAGCTTTCGCGCCAGGTCCAGTTTGTCCGCCTCCACAAGCGAATTCCCGACGGGCAGTCCCTGCGATTTCAGAAAAGTGTACGCCATTCCGCCGCCGATGAGCATCGCGTCGGCCACGCGCATCAGATTTTCAACGACTTCAATCTTGTCGGACACCTTCGCGCCACCCAGCACTGCCACAAATGGACGCTCGGGATTCGAGAGCGCTTTCCCCAGATAGGCAAGTTCGCGCTCCATGAGCAGCCCTGCCGCGGCTTGCTTTACGAAACGCGTGATTCCCACCACGGAAGCGTGCGCGCGATGCGCCGAGCCGAAGGCGTCACACACAAACAGGCCATCGCACAGCGCCGCAAGCTGCCGCGAAAATTTCTCGTCGTTAGCCTCTTCCTCCGCGTGGTAGCGCACATTTTCGAGAAGGAGCACGCCGCCATTCGAGAGAGCGCGGCTTTTGGCTTCGGCGTCCGCGCCGACGCAGTCCGCGGCAAAATCCACAGAAACACCGAGCAATTCAGCAAGCTTCGCCACCACGGGCTTCATGCTGTATTTTGGATCGGGCTTCCCCTTGGGCCGCCCCAGGTGCGAAGCGAGGACCAGCCTCGCGCCGTGCTTGCGGGCAAACTCAATCGTCGGGAGCGTTTCGCGGATGCGCGTGTCGTCGGTGACGCGCGCGCCTTCCAGAGGAACGTTGAAGTCCACGCGCATGAACACGCGTTTCCCATTCATTTCCAGATCGCGAATCGAAAGTTTGCTCATGGCTAAGGCTGATGTTAAGCAAGACCGCGCGCCGAACCCGGCATCGTGGCACGAATCACGACCTTACATCTTCGACGCCAGCAGCGTAATCAGATCCCGGCAGCGGCTGGAATACCCCCACTCATTGTCATACCACGCAAGAACCTTGGCGCAGTTCGATCCCACAACGCGCGTATATCCTGAGTCGACGATCGAGGAATGAGGATTTCCGCGGAAATCGGCCGAAACCAGTTCTTCTTCCGTGTATTCGAGGATGTTCTTCATGGGACCATCGGCGGCAGTCTTCAGCGCCGCGTTAACTGTGGCCACCGCCACCGGCTTTTCGGTGAACACGGTCAGGTCGACCACGCTGACATTCGGCGTAGGCACGCGGATGGAATAGCCGTCGAGTTTCCCTTTCAGCGCCGGAATGACCAAGTGTAGCGCCTTGGCTGCTCCCGTCGAGGTGGGGATCATGGAAAGCGCCGCCGCGCGGGCGCGCCGCAAATCCTTGTGCGGCAGGTCGAGCAGTTTTTGGTCGTTCGTGTAAGAATGGATCGTGGTCATCGTGCCGCAAGAAATTCCGAAAGTGTCCTGAATCACTTTCGCGACGGGAGCGAGGCAATTGGTCGTGCAAGACGCGTTCGAGATGATGTGATGCTTCGCGGGGTCGTAGGCCTTGTCATTCACGCCGAGGACGACGGTCAGATCCTCATCCGTCGCGGGCGCCGAGATGATTACTTTTTTGACGGTCCCGCGCTTGTGCTTTGCCGCGTCGGAAGCCTTGGTAAACAGGCCGGTGGACTCAATCACAATTTCCGCGCCGACGGAGGGCCAGTCGATTTCGGCAGGATCCTTCGTCTTGAACACGCGAAAACTCTTGCCGTCCACGGCGATTGAGTCGTCGGTGTGAGTGACCTTCTGGTGGAGATTGCCGAGGACGGAATCGTACTTCAGCAAATGCGCGAGGGTCTTCGAGTCCGTGATGTCATTGACAGCGACGAATTCAATTGCTGAATTCCCCAATGACGCCCGCACGATGTTCCGTCCAATCCGGCCAAAACCGTTGATTCCTACTTTAATCGGCATGAATCCTCCGGAAGAATGAATAGCAACCTCACCGCTCAATCCCGTTCGCCTGCAGGGGCCCGCATGCACACACAAGAAGAACCGCCACAACGTCTAAATCATCGGCCAAATTCGGCTGCCATATTAGGTGGAAGATTTCAGCGATCGCTGCTGACCTCACCTCGAGGCTTGGACGAAATCCTTCCGTCCCATCGTCATCTTTCACTCGGCATGCAATCTCAAGATGCTAGGGTGGCCACCCGGAAAAGTCAAACCAGTTCGTCTTCTTGTTGTGTCAAATATGTGATGACCATCATTACTTCTTGGAGTTCTTTTTCAGTATCCCTTGCAGGACGCCGATCTTGCCGTCGATCGGCCCGGTGCGCAGACCAAGGATGGCGGCGATCAGAGGATACACATCGACGTTTTCGAAGGATGCGACAGTGACACCCGCGCGGATGTCAGGGCCAGCCGCAAAGAAAATCGCTTTCATGCTGGGCATCTGCCGCGGATCGTACCCGTGTCCGCCCCGGGCCGGCATCCTCGTGCCGCCGCCCGAATTTGGATCGTGCGCTACGATCGAATAGGGTCCCGTGGGGACGACGACCGGATCGCCTTCACGCGGATTCGAATTGAAATGCAAATACGCCGGCACTTGCGCGCGCCGGTACACCTTGAACGTGCCGCTTACGTCCAGCAGCGATTGGTAGGCCTTCTCCGCATCCGCTTCCGACTTCGCGTAGAGCAGGGGACCTGAGGTTTCGAATTGCGAGAGGTCAGCCCATTTGTCGAGATTCACCCATCCGCCCTGCAGGGTTTCCATCCCGTGATCGGCGACGACAATCAAGTCGACAGACAATCCCGATGCCGCAATCCCGTCCGATAGTCTTCCCATCATTTCGTCCACGTGCCGGACGGCCTCGCCAGTCTCCGGCGCGTCCGGACCGTACGTGTGGCCGGCATGATCCGTATTCGCGTAGTACAGCGCGATGAAATGGGGCCTCCTGTCCGGCGGCAATTGCAGCCACGCGAGCACTTGCTCGACGCGTTTCTCGTCGGGATATTTGTCATCGTAGGAAGCAAGGTAGAAGCTCGGGCGTTTGCCCTGAATCTCGGCATCCGAGCTGGGCCAGAAAAAGCAAGCCGCGCGCATTCCCTGCTGTTCCGCCAGCACCCACAACGGGGTGCCACCGTACCAGCTACCATCTCCGGTGGTTTTCGGATTGGTGTAGGAGTAGCTCTCGTTGCGAGCGGGATCGTAAAAAGAGTTGGCGACGATCCCGTGATGGTCAGGGTAAAGACCCGTAACAATGGTGTAGTGATTTGGAAAGGTAACCGAAGGGTACGACGGAATCATTCCGTCCGGAGCGCTCGCGCCTCGCGCTGCCATCGCCTGCAGATTTTTTGCGCCGTACTTCGTTGAGTAGTCATACCGAAATCCGTCGAGTGAAACGAGCACGACGTAATGCTTGGCCTGTTGCGCCGCAGTGTTCGGCGGATTCGGGACTGCGACGAGCGGGCTGGCCGTTTGCGCGGTGCAAACCGCAGACGCCAGAACCAGGATGAGCAGTGCGGACCATGCCCGGGCGACCCACCCTTGTGAATTGTGCGCGGGTCGGGATTTTCGATTCTGAATCATCGCACCTCATTTCATACGAGAATGGGAATCAAAATCCCCGCTCTTCAAGAAACACGAAGGATGGGGCGCACAAAAGCAATTCGTGGATGCATTCGGCAAAAATGCAATTGGTCCGGAGACTACTGTGGATACTGGTGAACCTGAGTAACCTTGTCGCCTTCAAAGCTTACGAAAATTGTTACGGCAGGCGGTTTGCCATAGATCCAGTCTTCAATTTCATTGCCATCGGGCCCTTTTTCGCGGACCTTGCGGTCCGGCCGGCCCATCGCCGCGAGGACCATGTCGTGATCCATGCCCACCACAGGTTGCTTGTCCTGGATCGCTTTCTGAATGTCAGGCGGCAAACTTTCCACCCACTGCACGGCCGCGGAGTGTCGTTTTGAAAAATCGAGCACTCCTGAAAGAAATTGTTCTAAATCATCGGCCGTCATCTCCGGCAGCGGCTTGTCAAAATCCAGGTACAACGTTGCGCCCGCGTTTGTATTCACCGGCGTGTCCGGAGTTGTTGTCATCGTAGGGATTCCGCCAACTTCCAAATGAATGCGGTCGCGCAGCCTGGTTTTGCCCTTGCCGCCCCCGTTGATGTCCACGACGATTTGCTTGTCCTTGAAATCCAGATTGGTGATCTGCGCATGATCACCCGGATTGATGGCGGAACCCGCAGAAGCAACCGCCATGCGGAGCGCTCTCTCATCAAGAGGAGCACCGGCTTTCAGATGAAACCCCTTCTTCCCCGCGGGAATTGCCCGAACGACTTGCACTAGTTCCCCATCCACGTACCGAACGAGCGATAGGCGGGACATGGGCTGGAGGGGGCCGGCCTGGGTTTTCGCTGGCCGATCGGGATTGTCCCCGGATTCGTTCTGCGCAGGCTTCCCCTGGTCGCCGCTTTGCGCCGTAACTTGCAACGCAGGCAGATTATCGTCAGGGGAGAAATTTACAACCTGATTGGGAGGGGACGTCCGAAGCACTCCGGACGAATCCGCGCTCAACAGGAGCGCCGCCGTCGCCATCATGGAGGCTAGCCGGTACATTTGAAACCTTCGTCGTTATTTTAACACCAAATCCAGTCCGCGGGGGCGTCAACGATTTGAAGAGCCTTCTGCGTCCGATTGCAGGAGAACCCCTCCGCGATCGATCTGCAACGGCAGCAGCTTTGCACCCGCAGCGGCGATGGCGGCTTCGACGCCCGCGCGTGCGTCAGGGTCGATCACAAGCGTGACGCACCCTCCGCCTCCGGCGCCGCAGACTTTTCCCGCAAGCGCGCCCTGGCGGCGCGCGGAAGAAATTACTTTGTCGATAAGGGGCGTTGAAATGGTCCGAAGATTGCGGCGGCGGAAATCCCACTCTTCGCGCACCAGACGGCCAACCTCGTTCCACTCGTTTCGCTCGAGCGCGGCGCGGACGGCTTGCGCGATGCTCGAAATCTTTTCCAGATTTTGCGAAACGCGACGGTCGCCATCAATGTGGCGCTTGAACACTTCCCAGTTGTTAATGCCGTGTTGCCTGGGTTTTCCTGTGTAGCACAGAACGATCCGGCGCTCGAGTTCGTCGAGATCGCACCCGAGTGCTTCGCGCCGCTCGCCGCCCGGCGAGAGCACAATCGCAGCCGCCCCGCCAAACGCCGGAGGGTAATGGTCCTGCGTCCCTGTCGGCACGCGAATGACAATAGCCTCGACGTCGCGGCTGATGTGGATCCAGTCTTCGCGGCGCAACCCGGCCCCGGTCAACCGGTCCAGGGCTGCGCAGATGGCCACGGCCATGGCGGACGAGCCGCCAATTCCCGCTCCAGCGGGCGCTTCGGAATCCGTGGTCAATGTAAAACCGCAGGCTGGGCGGAAAACCCGCACGAGGTGCGCGAGCAAAGGCAACTTGTAGAGGCGCGCCCGGCACAACGCTTCGAAAGAGGCGAACGACTCCTTGCGCCCGATGTCGCGTGAAACTAAAACGATGCGGCGAGAGGCCTCGGGCGCGGTGTCGATCACGCAAGAAGCGTAGCGAGTGATGGCGCAATTCACCGTCAGCGATCCCTCGTGAAACAGATACAACGGCCAGATGTCTAGCGTTCCCCCGGCCAGGTCGATACGCGTTGGCGCTCTCGATTCGATTCTCACTTTGACTTGTTTCCTTCCTACCGCTAGCCTCATGCTTCAAACAAATTCGCGACTGCCGCGCGAATCATATCAGATGAACGCAGACACCCGATCCAAAACGGAGCCGCGAGATTCCGTACTCGCACGTTTCATGCTGGGCTTCGACGGCGAATCCCTTCCCGCCGAACTCGCCGAATATCTCGCCCGCGGCCTTGCAGGAGTGGTTCTTTACCAACGTAATTTCACGAGCGCGGAAGGACTGGCGTCACTCACGATGGCCATCCGCCGAGCGGCCGGACGCCCTGTCCTGATCGGAATCGATCAGGAGGGCGGGACCCGGTTTGCACTTCGAGAGCCGTTCACAGTGTGGCCATCCGCTGCGGAACTGGGCCGGCTGGGAGACGCCGAATCCGTGGAGCAAGTCGCGCACGCTATGGCGATGGAGCTGCGCGCCGTCGGGTGCAATCTCAATTTCGCTCCTATGCTGGACCTGCACGTCAACCCAGAAAGTCCCGTGACAAAGGATCGAAGTTTTGGCGCGGATCCGCATCTCGTTGCAAAAATGGGCGCCGCATTTGATCGCGGATTGCGTTCAGGAGGCGTCCTTTCCTGCGCCAAACATTTTCCGGGGCATGGCGATGCTGCAGTGGATCCGCATCTGGATTTGCCGGTTTTCGCGGGAACGATGGAGCGCTTGGAGTCGGCGGAACTTGTTCCTTTCGCCGCGGCGGTTGCGTCGGGGGCGCCGCTAGTGATGACCGCGCACATCCTGCTGCCTCAAATCGATCGCGAAAATCCTGCGTCGCTTTCGCGTACGATGCTTGATGGCGTCTTGCGGCGCCGCTTGCGATTCGGCGGCGTGATACTCGCCGACGATCTCGGCATGGGCGCTATTGCCAAGCGGTACGGTCCGGGAGAGGCCGCGGTGCAAACGCTCCGTGCGGGAACAGACGTTGCCATGCTATGCCATGACTGGTCTGCCGTTGCGCCTGCAATCGCCGCGGTCCGAAGTGCGCGGCAAGAGGGACGGTTCGACAAGGATGAATGGCGCGCATCGCTTGATCGAATCGAGCGCGCATGCGTCCAAACAGAAGCTCCGGGGCCCATGCCTTCGATCGACTTTTTGGGATGCAAGGATAATCAGCGGTTGGCAGAAGCGATACGCGCCCGGTTGCGGTGAATTCTCGGAAAAATCCTTACCGCAGAAAACAAAGAGAAAACGAAATTCAAGGCTCGCCGAAATCTAATCCGATTTCGTGGCGGATCGCAGAGCAGAGGAACCAGCGGCGGACGACGCGTTCTTGTTTGCTTGCACCCGGTCATGCGCCAGATGCGGTTCAAAGCAGCGCCGGCATCGTGGCTCGTACATACCGGCGGCGCCCACGACGATCAGGTCCTCGGATGCAACGAGCCGCTGCGTGTGCACGGCTGGATTTCCGCACTGCACGCAAATGGCTAAGAGCTTGGTGATTTCTTCGGCAACCGCAAGAAGCCGCGGCATGGGATCGAAAGGGCGCCCGAGGTAATCGGTATCGAGGCCTGTGA
>Ga0187801_10000519_pt1 | contig 10718 bp, 10 predicted proteins | sample NC_wetland_sal_i_10_FD_132465 | JGI IMG/M metagenome (GOLD analysis project Ga0187801, IMG submission 132465) | Wetland sediment microbial communities from Neuse River Estuary, North Carolina, USA - Control_1 | ecosystem: Environmental > Aquatic > Freshwater > Wetlands > Sediment | place: USA...
AGCTGGAATTTAGCTGATGCAAGTATCAAGACAAGCGCCCCAAAAAATATTGGGTATGAGAGGAGTGGCGACGGCGCGATTCTTGTAGGTCTTTACGGCTTTGGATGGTTCGGAAAGAGGCTCAAGGTCTTGTCGGCCACCGAGACGATGCCTCCAGAGGCGGAGTTTAAGGAACTTCCGGCCCGCGATCCCCTCTTTGACTGAGGAGGTCCCATGAAATCACGGTTGTGCAGACTGGAAGGCGAGGAAAATGCACCTTCCTTTTTGGATGCTTATGATCCGCCCACAGGCCAGTGGCGCTTCCCGCCAAACGCGAGATTCTGGAGAGCCGTTCAACACGCTCACAGCCTTGGTCGCCGGGGCAAAGGGCACAAGATTGCCGTCATAGATGCTGCTTTTAGGACCAATTTTCCTGCCTTGCGTGGCCGAGTGAAGCGGAAATTTCAATGCGTGCGGCATCGCCTGCCCGGCTATACCGGCCTAAATAGTGACCACGGGACCGAAGTTTTGTTACTGATGGCGGCCGTGGCTCCTGAGTGCCGGTTTGATCTCTATTCGGTTCAGCGCGAGGGCGGTGGCATCAATGAAGCAGACGTTGCATACGCGATTGATCAGGCAGCGAGTTCCGATGCCGACATCATCAATCTCAGCCTCGGCTTTCAGCAGACCGTGCCGGACCTCGAGAATAAGCTCCAGCACATTGGCAGTGAGGCGATATCCACACTCTTAGGTGGTCCCTCGTCCCGGCACGGCAAGTATGTATTATCGAACCAGCTTCTGCCAGACCCGAACTGTGAATTGTGCAACGCAGCAGCCGCAGCCGCTAGGAATGGCAAGCTGGTTTTCGCGGCGGTTGGGAACGAGGCATCCGACATTTATTGTCCGGCCCGAGCGGAAGAAGTCTTCGCGGTGGGCTTTCAAACGACTGAACAGCGAGTCGCCCTACCTATTCCGGGCGGAGAAACGTTGATTGGCGAAGGCTCGCTTGTAGAGACACAATCGCTATTCTTAGATCTCTCGTTAGAGGAAGTGCCGAAAGTGCTGGGTACCAGCTTCGCCTCGCCGCTTTATTCGGGCGTAGCAGCGTTAGGAGTGACCGCAGCGGAATTCTGTGCCTACAACTCCGCCATGCCAAGCACCGCGGACGCAGCGATTATACATCGGCAAGTTAAAATCGAGTCTTCTAAGCTCGGGCATGTTACCCAGGAAATGTCTCAGCGACTTCAGCAAGCGTACCGTTTGTTTTTGGATGCGATGCGGATGCTACCGCATATCCACAGTCAAACGGAAATGGACGCTCGACAAGGTTCTAATACTGGGCTCACTATCGCCGATCCCGCTAGATGCATAGCGTGTGGGTTTCTTGCGTATCCTTTGTATGTCGACTTCGGCCTACTCCTCTTGGAATTTCGCCATTTGCAACAAGCTAAGGGACTACTAGAAGTCGCGAGTGCCATCGCTCCGTGGAGCGATTCGGCAGCGGCAGACCTGGGCCGTACCCTTGAAGAACTTGGTAATCTGAAAGAAGCGCTCAATCAGTACGATCGCGCTTGCAGGATCGCTCCCGGTGTTGCAACCTACGAAGAGTCCCGACAACGAATCGCAAACAAGTTAAGCTTATGCAATCCCGCCTTTTGCGGACAGGTTCATGATGCAGCTGCCCAAGGCGATGTGGCAGTGGTAAGAGCGTTGCTTCAGGCCAATCCTGACTTGGCTTTCAGCAGAGACAATAATGGCTTGACGCCTTTGCACTTTGCAGCAAGAAACGGCCACAAAGATGTGGCGGAATTGCTTCTGGCCAACAAGGCTGAGGTCAACGCCAAGACCAACAACGGGCGGACCCCATTGCACGAGGCAGCAGAGGCGGGCCACAAGAGCGTGGGGGAACTGCTATTAGTGAACAAAGCGGATGTCAAAGCAAAGACATACAGAGGCTATACGGCCTTGCACCTCGCCGCGTTCAAGGGGTATTTGGACGTGACTGAATTGCTGTTAGCATATGGTGCTAATGTTAATGCGAGAAATAACTTAGGCTACACACCTCTGCAGGCGGCAATGGCCCATCAGGACGTGGCGGACTTGCTGCGGCAACACGGTGGTATTTTCTGAAATTAAGCCTTAAAGGGGCAATGGCGACGGTATCGGAACGGTTGCCAAACAGACACATCGCTCCTTCAACGCCGGGTATCGCGGGTTTCTCTTGCGGTCCGCTTCCTCAGTGCGATGCTTTGGCAACTGATCCATTTTGCAGAGCATACCTCGGCTGCGCCAGACCCAAGGCGATACAAGCTTAGGTGGCGGATTGAGCAATTAACTTCTGCAGCGCGCGACCAATTGATGTTTCGTTCTTCGTGATCGCGAACCCGTTGCGGTCTATCTCGGGACCATCTTACCCAAAATAAGCCGGATCGCCTCCGGTCGATGCTCCCGGCAGAACCTTCCAGCGTATACGACCGCTCGAATGCGTTCGGCCCTGTTATGTTCAATTCCCACCGGTCATTCGCTCGAGACCCTATGATCGAAACTCGCCAGTCCCCGGACCTATCGGCCAGCACATGTTCGACGACCGCTCGAACCTCTGCCTGCATATTAGGATCTCCAGCTTGTTGCATATCGACTGAAACTGCCATACGGCCCTCATCCGCCAACGCAATTCTCTCGAGTCATTGTAGTGGACGAGCAAAGGACAGCTGGTGGCCGTCTGGATCGAGCATATGGAAATAGCGTTCTCCCCAGGAGGTGTCTTGTGGAACTTCCGGATCGAATCCCCTCTCGCTCAGATGAGTCCATAACGCGTCCACATTCTTGACGTGGAAGACTAGCCGTCCCCAGCGAGTCACCGTGCCGCCATGTTCCAGATTGAGGATCGCAGATTGTGCGTCTTTTGCGCGCAGTGAAGAGAAACCCGCGTCCTCTCCACCATAGAGGAGCTCCATACCAGAACATCTCTGTAAAATCGCACTGACTCCATCATGTTCGCAACACGCAGAGTGACCGCGGAAATCTTTTCGATCGTCGGTTTCCATACGCCGTTTACCTCGGCCACCCTTGAATTTTACGCTACCAAAATTGACCAACTGATCTACAGTTTGGAACAAAACAGCGATAGCGCCGCGTTTAGTGAAACCGGTCGTCTTGAATGGGTGCGTTTACTTTGGCGCGAAGTAGAAGTGTACGGGCTACTTGAAGAGTCTTGATAGCTGCACGTCGCTGTTTCACGCACAAAGGAAGCACATAGAGACTCCAGACCACACCGCGTACGTCACATTCCGCCTGCGTTGTGTGAGACTCCCACGGCCTGAGCAAGAATCTAACCAAAAACAAAACGCCCCAACTCAACCGAGTCCTGGGGCGTTAAGTCGAACAGCCCTCCCCCGAAGTCTGCTCAATCACAATCTACCGTGAGTGTTCCACCCGCGAAAGGTCACGTTAGGAACAAAGTGCTGGTTACGATTGAGACTTGCAACCTTCGATGTTATGCAGCCTTCTTCTGCAGCCTCACCTTCGCCCACCTTGCCCGCTGAAACGCTGCAATCTTGCGGCGAGCGCTTGCAGACATGGTGCGCTTCACAGGAGCCGAGCCCGTTGTTTTCGCTGGTTCCACTGGCTGCAATTGCCTCCGAGCCCTCGCCCACCTCGCTTTTTGTGCCTGCGCCATTCTTCGCCGCGAGGCTGCCGATATGATTCGAGCCGGTTGATTTGCTTTCCGGGATGTTCCCGAACCGTTTAACGACTCAATCACCAAGATCGCTTGATCTAACTTTTCCACGTGCAATTGCGCCTGCTTGAGCTCGGCACGAAGCTCCTGAAGAGCATTGTTTAGGTTTCCCATGGTCCCCCCGTCGATTTAGACAGCGGCTTATTGTAGAAGGTTGTTTGGATAATGCCTAGTAAAGCCCCATTCCAACGCCACTCCCTAGAGGCCACTGCCAACCCCTCTTTCCCCCGGCAACTTAGAATAAGAGGATGGAATACGTTGATCTGCTTGACTCGTCAGGTTGTCCTGTGGGAAGGAGGAAGCCTAAGTCAGAGGTACATCGCGACGGCGACCCAGGCCGTCGCGACTTCACCAGCAATTCTCAGTTAACGCCCCTGGCCTCCCTTAAAAAGAGCTTCAACTTGTTGAAAAACAGATTGGTGGGAATTGGAGCTATCTTTTCCTGCTTGGTTGTGACCGTGAGGCGCGACGGTCGCGCTGCATGGCACTGCCCATGTACTACTGGCCATCCGCCGAATAGGCCGCCAGTGGCCGGTTTTCTGTCCTTGCGAAAAAGCGAGTGTGGACTTCTGGTTCCTTGACGAAGCACCACCTCGGATCTAAGTTCTCGTAAGAAGTTTCTAATCTTTCAGCCTGTGAACAAAAATTGAAGGAGCCGGCCCATGCAGCGGTGGAGAACATTAGCGCTCGGGTTCGCGTTGATTACAGTTAGTTTTGCTGGCCAAGGACCAAAAGATCCCGGGCCGAGGCCAGGCCCAGCAGCAGCGGGAGGGTTTTATCCAACTCTGAATGCAGCTGAGCAAGCGGCGTTCGCCAACGGCATTTCTCAGTTCATTGAAGATGAACCAGTACCTGACGTTCCGCAAGGCAACGGAGGACTCGGGCCGGGATTCAATAGCACCAGTTGCGGCTCATGCCATTCCCAGCCAGCCACCTTAGGCACGAGTCCGAGCCCGTCGAGTCCCCAGGTTCCCCAGCCAAATCCACAAATAGCGGCTGCGATGGAAATGGGAGCTAAGAATACGATTCCTTCATTTATTACACCGAGTGGACCGGTGAGAGAAGCCAGATTCATTCTGAACCCCGATGGGACACTAGACGGTGGAGTACATAATCTGTTTTCCATCGCGGGGAGGACGGATGCTCCGGGTTGCAATCTAAAACAGCCCGACTTCGAAGCTCAGCTGAACGCCAGGAACGTGATCTTTCGGATTCCGACGCCGCTGTTTGGGTTGGGGTTGGTAGAGAACACTCCTGACTTTGTATTGAAGTCGAACCTGGCCCGCACCGCCGACAGAAGGCGGGATTTACGAATCGGAGGAAGGTTTAACCTTAGTGGCAACGATGGAACGATCATGAAGTTCGGGTGGAAGGCCCAGAACAAGTCTCTCACAATTTTTTCCGGGGAAGCCTATAACGTGGAGATGGGCATCAGCAACGACGTAATGCCGAACGAAAGAAACCTGGTTAAAGGATGCGTCTTCAACCCTACCCCGGAAGATTCGCATTCCCAGGCCGGTGGTTCCGATGTTGACGCGTTTGTGGATGCGATTCGGCTGTCCGCTCCAGCTACTCCAGCTCCATCGACTACTGAGATTGAAGCTGGACGCGAGCAATTTGACAGAGTTGGATGTGCGTTGTGTCATTCTCAAGCTCTAACTACGTCCCAGTCATTCAATACCGGAATGAGTTACGTCGAGTATCATCCGTTCTCCGATTTTGCGTTGCATCACATGGGCACTAACCTGGCGGACGGGATTAATCAAGGGATTGCTACTGGCGACGAATTCAGAACGGCTCCGTTGTGGGGTATCGGTCAGAGGTTGTTTTTCCTGCACGACGGGAGAACGTCAGATTTGTTGGATGCGATTAACCAACATGCCTCTCCAGGATCGGAAGCGAACGAGGTAGTTCGGAGATTTAACCGCCTTTCGACTACAGAGCAGCAAAATATTCTTGACTTCTTGAGATCGTTGTGAACCGGAGTCGGACCGGCCGACCGGCCGGCCGTCGTTCATTGTGACTTATCCGGGGCCAGATTTCAGTTCGGGGCACTGACGCAGTGTAAGAAACTATATGCCGATCATGGGCGCGGAGCGTGCTGATCCACGATGGAGATTGCCACGCCGGAGTGTTCTCCGGCAGACATATCCATACTGCCGGGACGGCGGCAGGTGTGATAAGCGTCCCACAGCCCGATGTGATGGGTCTTCAGAATTGCGATTTTGTCTTCGTAAGGCAGTCCACCGAAGTTCTGGTTCAATGCTGCTCCGATGAGCCCCCAAAAGTCATTCCTCGGGTTCGCTTAATACTGTCCTGCCGCTAGGGAAGCGTCGCTGGGAAGCGTGCCCAGAATGAGGATTTCCGTATTCTCGTCCACCACTGGAGGAAGACCAGTCTTTCGCATCCGTAATTTCTCCCTGTTGTCGAGCATAGTCCCGCCAGACTGGCCCCAAAGGCTCCCAACGCCTAGGGGACGCCCCAGCCGACCCCCTTACCCCACCGGGCAGCCGAATGGTCGCAAACTGACTACAGCCTCAACGCCGCGTTGCCTTTGAAAGGAGGAAATCCATGTCATCTCCGACGCCATAGCCAAATTCATGGCTGATAGCCCGCACACGATCTAACCGGGCGAGGAGGTCGTCGCGGCGGTCGGTGGATAGTGCATTTGCCAACTTGAGGGCCTGCTCGAACATGCGCACCAGCGCATCGAAATATCCTTCATCATCGTTGCAAATGTCGTGGCAGAACCCGGCGGCCCGCTCGCAGTAGAAAACCATCAACTCTGCCAGTCCCTCGGGATCGCCAACTGCCTTCTTGTAGTCAGAGATGGCTCGTTTGGCTTGGGAGACGGAGGTGTCCTGCTTCCGGAATAGGTCAGGCCAAAGCCACCGATCAATGGTTTTCTTGTACGGCTCCAGCACGTCCGCGGCCAAGCCAAAGCGGGCATGAAGAAACGTCTGGTTATCCTTGCGCGCAGCATAGAGGCTCTGAATCAAGCCCAGCAATGCTGCCCGGTCAAAATCCGCGAGTTTTGCTTTGACATCCGTCCACGTGGGTTGCGATTTCGCCTTAGGTTTGGCCATACAGTTCCACGATTCTACCCATCTGGGGCGAACACCGGAAATCTTGGCTCAATGAGTCATCCAAGCCAGCGTCCCTCCGTGGCAAAATGAATCCCCGATGAATGCCGCAATCGCAGAGCGCAGGGCCGCCACCGAGGAAATCTCCGGCGTGATCGAGCGGGTCACAGACCTCGGCCACAGACAGGTCTACAGTAGGAATAACCAAAGAAGCCGAGAATCTTGGCTGAAAACATCGGAAGGAACTCTCTCATGAAACACAAAGCGCCGTTCGTCCTTACGCTTGTGCTGGTGACAATCTGTTTCTCCACTATCTCAGCAGCGCAGGCGCTCAAGCCTGTCCAGCTTCCGCCTCCGCAGACGACAGGGGGACGCCCTCTGATGGAGGTTCTCAAGGATCGTAAATCGACCCGCGAGTTCAGCTCGGGTATGCTCTCGCCGCAGACGCTTTCGAACTTGCTCTGGGCGGCTTTCGGAATCAACCGACCCGATGGGCGTCGTACTGCGCCTTCCGCCATGAACTGGCAGGAGATCAGCATCTACGTGGGAACTCCGGAAGGTGTGTACGTCTATGATGCTAAGACGAACAAACTGGAGCCTGCGCTAGCGGGCGACTTCCGGGCGGCTACTGGCACGCAGTCCTTCGTCAAGGACGCGGCTGTGAACCTAGTTTATGTTTCCGATCTTTCGAAGACTGACGGTGCGGCTTCCCCCGACGCTGAGATGTATACCGCCGCCGATGTGGGATTCATCGCGCAGAACGTTTACCTGTATTGCGCGTCCGAGGGGCTTGCCACGGTGGTGCGGGCAAGCATAGATAAGCCCGCCCTTGCCAAGACTCTGAAGTTGCAGCCGCAGCAGAAAATCATCTTGGCACAATCGGTGGGGTATCCGAAAAAGTAGGGAGGGCCACAACTAAGGTGTCCAGCATCCCTAGAAACATCCCTGAGCCTGACGACTGGCAGAGCCCGACGCCCGAACCTCGCCAAATTCCTTGGCGTGCGTGGGAAAATGGCTCCCACAAATGAACGCGGCAACCCCACAGCGTCGGCCTGCGACCGAGGAGATTTCCGGGCTGATCGAGCGCGTCACGTTCCATAACGACGAATGCGGCTTCTGCGTCCTTCGCGTTAAAACGAAGGGTCAGCGGGACGAGACGACGGTCGTCGGGTCGCTGCCTTCCGTGAATGCAGGGGAATGGCTGGTCGCGTAGCTGGTGGCGAGTGCTGGCTTCGCAGCACTCCGAAATCGTGCTACTCTGCTGCGTCTACCCGGAGTGCTCGTTTCATGGTCTGTTGCTTGCGCTCGACCTTCGTCGCTGCTGTTCTGCTTCTCGTCCTGCAACCCACAGGTTTTGGCGATGACACCAAGCCTCCGGCTATCAGGCCGGAACTTGCGGCTGCTGACCAGCTTTATCGAGCGGGCAAATTCGCCGAAGCCGAGGCCAGCTATCAGGCGCTACTCAAGACCGATTCGAAGTTGGTGCCCGCGCAAGTTGGACTTGTTCGGGCAATGTTGCGGCAGCAGAAGATTGATGAAGCGTTGGATGCCGTGAACACCGCATTGGCCGCGCAGCCCAATTCGGCGGCGTTGCTGGCGGCGAAGGGCGATGTCCAGTTTCGTCGTGCTGAGATGGCAGATGCTGAGGGGTCATACCTCGCGGCAAAGAAGCTCGACCCGAGGGAAGTCCGGGCTTATCTCGGACTGGCGCGGCTGTACCGCTCCTACTCCCTGTACCTAAAAGCCTACGATCAGCTACGGATCGCCCACGAAATCGCGCCTGACGATATCGAAGTACAGAGGGCATGGCTGAACATGCTTCCGCGAAAAGAGCGGCTGGCGGCAATGGAGGCCTACCTCAGTGGGCCGCATCCCGATGACGAAGAAGAAACAAAGTGGATGACGGAGTACGTGGAGTTTTTGAAAGCCACGGCGGACAAGCCCATCCATGCGTGTAGGCTGGTCAGCAAAGTGGAGCAGACCGAGACCAAGTTGGAGACCATGTATGGGCCGGACGCGCATCGCATGCGGGGCATCGGCCTGTCGGTCAAGCTCAATGACCGGAACGTCCACCTGCTGCTTGACACCGGGGCAGGCGGAATCATGGTGAGCAACAAGGTCGCGGAGAAGGCGAGACTCAACCGCATTTCCGCGGTGCACTACGGGGGCATCGGCGACAAAGGCTTGCAAAGCGGCTACACGGCGGTCGCAGACCACATTCGAATCGGCGAACTAGAGTTCCAAGACTGTGTGGTATCCGTAAGCGACAAGGGCTCGGTAGCCGATGAAGACGGGTTGATCGGGGCGGATGTGCTCGGAGCCTATCTCATTGACATTGACCTTCCGGGAATGCGGCTCAAACTTTCTCCGCTGCCAAAGCGGCCTGAGGACACGGTGGCCCCGAAGTCGCTGAACAGCGAGGGAGAGGAGCAAGCGAACGCTGAGCAGAAAGAAGGCAGCGTGAACGAGCAGACTTCGAAGGAACAGAAATCCCCGCCGCCGATATCGAAACCTGCACAACGCCTGCCCAAAGATCGTTACATTGCGCCTGAGATGGCGGACTGGACGAGAGTCTTCCGTTTTGGTCACAGCATATTGGTGCCCACCAACGTGAACGATTCGAAGCCCATGCTGTTCGGACTCGACACGGGTGCATTCAACAACATTCTCTCAGTGCGTGCTGGGCGGCAGGTCGGCAAGGTCAGTTCCGACGACCGCTTGCGGGTTCGTGGTTTGAACGGCGAGGTAAAGAACGTCTACAGTTCTGACAAAGCCACGTTGCGTTTCGGACATTTGCGGCAGCCCAACCTAGAGATCGTTACGTTAGACCTCTCCAGTCTAAGCCGCCACACCGGGACGGAGGTTTCCGGTTTTCTGGGTTTTGCCATGCTGAGGTTGCTGGAGGTGGAATTGGATTACCGCGACGGCCTTGTAAATTTCAAGTACGACCCTAAGCGCGTGAACCCGTTCGTGAGATAATCACTCCTGTCCGAGCCGATCAAAACCCCGTCCGGAAACCAAGTCCCGTCAGAATCGCCCTGCTGACACGTGACACAATCCAGAGCCATCGATGGGGAAATGACTCTCGCCAGAATCACGCCTACTGCGCTCTGCGAAAAGAACACAGCCACGCTGAAAGAACCAAACGCATAGACGACGATCCGATAAAATCGCAAGGCTGTTATAGCGCGGAATCCCCGATATTGGATCGGAGTGGTCTGAATGAAGGTAGCAGATTTCCGCAGGATTGCTTTGAGCCTCGAAGGAGTGGAGGAAGGCTCACACATGGGGGCAGCCGACTTCCGTGTAGGGGGCAGAATCTTCGCCACCCTTGCCTCGCAGAAACAGGGCTACGGCAACTTGATGCTCACTCCCGAGCAGCAGGCAGAGTTCGTCCGGGAGCTACCGGACGTTTTCCTGCCCATCCATGGCGGATGGGGAAGAATGGGGGCGACCCACATTCGCCTCGCAAAAGCGAACGAGGACGTGCTGGTGGGCGCTCTGCGTACAGCATGGACGCTGAGGAGGAAAAAGAATGCCCGGACAAAGAAGAAGCGTGCTCCGAAGGGGCGGTAAATTTGCCCAAATAAGCGTCAGCCCACCTTAGCTAGGTTTGGGGCGATTAGGAAGCGACCGCAAGATTGTCCAAGCAAAGAACGCAGCGGTATCGCTCACGCAGAGACATAATCGCAAACCAGCACGGTCAGATCGTCGTCCTGCTTTGCCGACCACTGGCGAACGGAAGAAATGATCGAATCCGCCGCTGCCGACGACGAAAGCCATGAGGATCGCGGTCATGGCCGATGTGCGGACCACGTGCGAGGAACTGGGCGTCACGCTCGGCGGCGGGCACACGGAAATCACCCAAGGCCTCGACCGCCCGATTCTGGTCGGTCAGATGCTCGGCGAGGTCGCCC